>Ga0210408_10004318_pt1 | contig 12736 bp, 7 predicted proteins | sample IncBWH4MmetaG_FD_155471 | JGI IMG/M metagenome (GOLD analysis project Ga0210408, IMG submission 155471) | Forest soil microbial communities from Barre Woods Harvard Forest LTER site, Petersham, Massachusetts, United States - Inc-BW-H-4-M | ecosystem: Environmental > Terrestrial > Soil >...
GGCTTTGCTCGTGACTTACAGCAACGATGAGCAGCAACAGCGCTCGCTTGAGGTTTTGGTGGACGGCCAGCGGGTGGGCGAGCAGACAATCGAACGCCGCACTCCCGAGCAGGACCCGCGCTTTTTGATGTCGAGTACCGGGTTGCCGCAGATCTGGTAAAAGCCAAACAAAAGGTGACCGTGCGTTTCCAGGCCACTAATGGAAACAAGCTCGGTACCGTGTGCGGCATCCGCATGGTCCGCGCGGACGCAGAAAAATAGGGCCTTTTATCGTCTCGGCGGGCCGATTCGTCTCATGAAGCCAACGATGCCATTCAGGACGGCAAAACTCAGGCCGGCTTACACCGGCCTGATTTTGGCCACGGTCCACTGCCTGTCGCTCGGCAGCACCTCGAGCCGCGAACGGCGGGCGTCACCCCTCCTGACTCCCGATGCGCCCGCCATGAACCGCCAGGCGCCGGAGGCCTTCCAGGTCGCGTTGCAAACCAGCCGAGGCCGAATCCTGCTCGAAATCCACCGCGCCTGGGCACCGCATGGCGCCGACCGGTTCTACAACCTCGTCCGCGCCGGATTCTTCGACCAGGCGCGCTTCTTCCGGGTAATCCAGGGACGCTGGGCGCAGTTTGGCATTCCTGCCGAGCCCGGCATCGCCCGGCTCTGGCGCACGCAGACGATCCCCGACGACCCGCGCCGCGAATCCAACCAGCGCGGAACAATCGCCTTCGCCTTCGCCGTCCCCAGTGGCCGGACCACTCAGGTCTTCATTAACCTGCGCGACAATTCGGCGACCCATGATCCCGAACCGTTCGTCCCTTTTGGCCGGGTGGTAGAAGGGCTCGCGGTCGCTGACTCGCTCAACTCCGAGTACGGCGAGTTGGCTGGCGGAGGCATCCGCGGCGGCAAACAAGACCCGGTGTTCGAAGGGGGCAATTCCTACCTCGACCGTCATTTCCCTCGCCTCGACTACATCGAACGAGCCACGCTCCAACCTCCTAACCGAAACGCCGGTTCAATCAACTCAAAAAACAGTTAAACCAAAAGAATCCAATATGAAAAAAACCATCCTGTTCAGTTCTGCTGCGGCGCTCGTAGCCGCGTCGCTCCTGGCTGCGGACTCCGATCCCAAGGCTGACATCACTAGCGCCGCCAAAAACCTCGGAGAAAAAGACAACTACAGTTGGCGCACGACCGTGGTGGTACCCGAGGACGCTCCCTTCAAGCCGGGCCCAACGGAGGGCAAGACCGAGAAGGACGGTTTCACGTCGCTGAGCATGAGCTTCGGCGACAACGAGATGAAAGCGGTGCTCAAGGGTGACAAGGGCGCCGCGCTCGGTCCCGATGGTGACTGGCAGTCGCTCTCCGAGTTGGCCAACGCCGAAGGCCCGGGTCGCTTCATGGCCATGAGGCTGCGGACCTTTAAAGCTCCGGCGGCCCAGGCAGTGCAGCTCGCTGGTTTCGCCAAAAACCTCAAGAAGGACGGCGACCTTTATTCGAGCGAGCTCACCGAAGACGGCGCCAGGACGCTGCTCAGCTTCCGGCCCCGAGCGGGTGGCGACGCTCCGGGCGTCAGCAACGCCAAAGGGTCGGTGAAGTTCTGGCTCAAGGACGGCGCGTTGACCAAGTACGAGTTCAACGTGAAAGGCACCGTCAGTTTCAACGGCAACGACATGGACCAGGACCGTACCTCCACGGTAGTAATAAAAGAGGTCGGCACCACCAAGGTGACCGTTCCCGAGGAGGCGAAGAAGAAGATGTCATGAGAATACCGAGGCGCTGCCTGTCTGAGGGTTGGCGGGAGGAGGCGGCGCGAGGGGAGCGGCCAGGCTCCGGAGCCTTCGGCGTCAACCTTCCGCCCGCTAGCTGCTTGCGGCAACTGGCCGCAATCCGGCGCGTCCTGCCGCGACGACGGTTCTCGCACTGGCTGGGCCTCTGGGCCACGCTCTCACTGGCGCTTTCGTCTGGTTTGGTGGTCGGCGCAACCGAGCTGGCGGCGCGTCAACTCGACGCCGGCAGTTTCCGTATCGCTTACGACCTGCACGGCGTCACGGGTTTGGCCAACCCAAAAGACCCTTTCGAAGCCCAACTCCTTGCCTCAGGCCAGCGCCTCGGCCTGGTGGTGCGCTACTGGACCGGCGAAACCAATTGGGTGGAACTGCCTGCGAACAGCCTGTGGCTGGCTGATTCTTCCGCCCGCAACCGATTGGTCTATACCAACGACCTTTCCGAGGCCCAACTTAAAGTAACGCAGACCTTTCACACGGACGGCAAGACCCTCGATTGGGATATCGATCTGGAAACCATCAAGGATGGCCTGGCTGAGATTGGCGATTTGGCCATCAGCATTCCTGCAGTGGGTCCTCGCGGTGAAGACCCCAAGCAAATATTCGAGCGCGGCTTTCTCAAGCACCAATTCATCTCCGGCAACGGTTCTTTTCTTTACTTCGTGCGGGCCTCGGGTGTGCCGCCCTTCCTTCTGGTTACCGTTCAACCCGGCACCCGGCTGGAGTATTTCTCGGGCGGTTTCGGTCGTGGCAGCGCGCTGGTCTTCATCCACTCGGGCCTGACCGGCGGCAAAGAAACCCGCGCCACGTGGCGCCAGGCGCACACCTTCTTGAAGCTCGGCCCTGTCGGCGCGAGTGTTGGCCACGCGCACTACGGGTTCCGCTTCCATTGGGCCCAGTCCTATGATGACCTGCGCGAGTCTCTCTACCAGGCTGGCCTGTTTGACATCCGTTGCGTGCCAGGGATGACGATGCCTGTGGATTTGACGGCTCGTTTCGCCCTCCATACGCGGGCGCGCATTGAGTCTGTCGAAGCCGAGTTTCCCGCTCAAACGAAAATCATCAAGCTCGACCAGAAGCAGCCTGACTATCACCTCTATGAGGTCCTTTTCACACGCCTCGGCGAAAACCGGCTGACGATCCAACACGACGGCGGCAAAAAGACCTATCTGGAATACTTCGTAACCGAGCCGCTCGAAACTCTGATCAAAAAGCGGGCCGCGTTCATCATCAACCGGCAGCAGATCCGTGACCCCTCAAAGTGGTGGGACGGTGTGTTCGCGCCTTACGACATGAAAAACCATGTCGTGCGCACGGTTGAAGACCCTGACATTTTCAGGGGTCGCATGGTCTATGTCCTGACGTGCGACGACCCCGGCCTCTGCAAGGCGCCTTTTGTCGCCGAGAAAAACGTCAGTTTCCCCGAACCGCAGGAAATCGAAGGATTGGAATATTACCTCAAACATTTTGTGTGGGGCCGGTTGCAGCGCACCGATAAAGAGCAGCCCTACCCTTACGGCGTTTATGGAACACCCAATTGGTACACCGACCGCGACCCGGAGCGGCGAAAGGTTGCCGCAGGTTCAAACCCAACTGCCGTGCGCGACCTCACCAGGGAACACGTTTGGCGCTCCTACGATTATCCGCATGTGGTGATGCTCTATTACCATATGTACGAGCTCGCCAGGAGGTACCCTCGCCTCTCGAAATACCTCGACGCCGCCGGTTACCTCGAACGGGCCTACCAGACCGCCCATGCCTTCTTTACTTATCCTTACGAGATTTATCCGACCTACTACGAAACCTACAAGTGGGGCCTCTACAACGAACTCGTGGTGCTGAAACTGGCCGACGCCCTCGACGCCGAAGGCTTCGCCGACCGCGCCGATTGGTTGCGCGGCGAGTGGGAGAAAAAGGCCAAGTACTTCGTCTATGACGACCCCTATCCATTCCGCTCTGAGTATGCCTTCGACCGCACCGCCTTTGAGTCTAGTTATGCGTTTGCGAAATACGGCGCTACCCATGACCTGAAGCCTGACACCAATCTATGGTTCGACGTTAAGCTCAAGAAATGGTACTCGCACCCGCGCGTGCGACCCGAAGATTTTCGCGCCTTCATGGAGCGCCAACTGGCGGCCGGTCTTTCCGTGCGCGGCTGGCTTGAAACCAGTTATTATCAGCTCGGCGCCGACGGCGGCTTGAGTTACATGGCCGCGATGGGCGGCTGGGGCATCCTCGATTATGCTGTGAACTTTGCGCTCGAACCCTCCGCCTGGCTTCAGCTCGGTTATGCCTCCTTCCTGAGCTCCTGGTGTTTGATGAATACCGGGCCGCCCGAGTGCAATTACGGGTTTTGGTTCCCCGGCCAGGCCAACGATGGTGCTGCCGGTTGGCAGTTCATGTCTGCCAAGTATGGTCATGCCTGGATGGGCGCCGACGTGCCGCGCGGTCCCTGGCCGTACGACGGCGAGATCGATCTCGGCTTTGGCAGCGCTTTGCGGATGGCCGCCACGGTCCTCACTCGCGACCCCGTTTTTGATTGGCTCGCTTACGGCGGAACCCTCACGGCGACCAACAACTCTCTGTCCGTTATCCCTCAAGACGGGCTTCGCCAGCGGTTTTATGCGATCGTAGGCGGTGCTAACGACCCCCAGGCCCCCATCCGCCGCCTGAAACTGGAATTGGACCGCGACGGTTTCGCCGTCGGCCGAAACATCGTCACGGACAAATTGCTGAAGCACGTTGCCTTCACCCTCGAAAATCGGACCGGGGATAACCACCGAACGAGCCTCTGGCTCTCGCCGCCGTTAGCCGCCCACTACGTGGTTACCCAGGATAATAAAAAGATCGCGCTCCATTCCACCGGCAATTGGGATTACCCGCTGCGGGCCGACCTGAATATCGCCCGAACCGCGTCCCGGATCGAACTCGCTGAATCCAAACACGAATAACCCAGGCCCTCATGCGTTTCCTAAACTTGCACAGTTCAACTTTCACCGGAGCGCGGACATTCCTGTCCGCAGCAATCTCCGGAGGCCGGCGCCGCTCGGATTCCCTGCCAATTCCGCATCTCGATACTGCAACCAGGTCGGAGCGCGGACATTCCTGTCCGCAGCAACGTGTTCCGACCCCCTTCCTTTACATAGCATTGGCGACCGCTGCTTTCTGCCTGCCCATCGGTGTTATGGCGGCCGTGCCCATTCGGTTTGGCGGCGAGCCCGCCGAGCTCACCCTCGCCTCAGTGAGCGAGAAGACGCTGCGATTGCAGCTAATCCCCCTTGACGAAAAAGGGCGCCCGCAACCGCCCGCGCCTTCCACCGTTCTCGTGCCTTTTCCGGCAACCGAGAAACTCCGCGTTCGCGAGTTGGCCCACGAACGAGCACTTCATGTCGGCCGGTTCCAGGTGACGCTTAAGCCGGAGCCGCTTACGATTTCTGTGCGCCGCTCAGACGGAAAACTGGTTCAGGAACTAAGCTTTGATGACGCGGACGGCACGAACTCCGTTTCCTTCCGCACCGACGCGCCGGTGCTTGGCCTTGGGGAGGGTGAACAGCAGTTCGATCGGCGCGGACACGACTATCCGATGAGGAACGGGCAGGCCGCGCCCTGGCTGGCGACGCACGGCGCGACCATTCCAGTTCCGTTCCTCATTGGCACTGACGGGTGGGCGCTATTCGTGCATGGGCCCTGGGGTCAGTTCGATCTGGGCGAAGGAAAAGGACGCTTTCTGCCGAGCCGTGCGTCGGCTGGCCGAGAGCCGCTCGAACTCTATGTCATCGGTTGCGCTGAGCCGGCCGACGCGTTGGGGGAGTACCTCCGGCTCACCGGCCACCCCGTGATGCCGCCCAAATGGGTGCTGGGCTATATTCAGTCGCATCGCACGCTCGCCGGACCAGAGGAGCCGCTCCGCATCGCGCAGACGTTCCGCGAGAAAAAGCTCCCGTGCGACGCGCTGATCTACCTCGGCACCGGCTACTGCACCAACGGATGGAACACCGGCCACGGTTCGCTCGACTTCAATCCAAACGCCTTCGACCATCCGGCGCAGCAGATTCAGGCGCTGCACGCGCTCAACTTCAAAGTCGTCCTCCACATCAATCATGCGCCCCGAAACATGTTTGGCGCTTCCATCAACGAGGCCTCGGATTCCCCGCTGCATATCCGCAATTATTGGGCGCGCCATCGTCAGGATGTCGCGCTTGGCGTCGATGGCTGGTGGCCCGATGACGGCGACGAACTGCCGATTGAAGCACGGCTGGCGCGGCATCGCTGTTACTACGAGGGGCCGTTGCAGGACCACCCGGACATCCGCCCCTGGAGCTTGCATCGGAACGGATTTGCCGGCGCGGCGCGCTACGGTGGCTGGCTGTGGTCCGGGGACGTGGAATCGCGTTGGGCCACCCTCGCGGCGCACGTGCCGGTAGGCCTGAACTATTCACTGAGCGTCACTCCGTTTTGGGGCACGGACACCGGTGGGTTCATCCCGACGCGGGAATTCACCGGAGAACTTTATGTGCGGTGGTTTCAGTTCTCCGCTTTCAACCCGCTGTTCCGCTCGCACGGTCGCACCTGGCATCTCCGCCTGCCCTGGGGCTGGAATACCGGGGAGACCGGGCCCATCGAATCGCGCGATGTGACGGATCGTGCTGAGCTTCACAACGCCGAGGTCGAGCCTATCTGCCGGAAATATCTCGAACTGCGCTATCGCTTGCTGCCGTACAATTATTCCTTGCTGCGCGAAGTTTGCGATTCGGGCCTGCCGCCGATGCGCGCGTTGTGGCTGCATTATCCGAGCGACCCGGAGGCGGTGAAACTTGGCGATGAATACCTCTGGGGCCGCAACCTGCTGGTCGCGCCCGTCGTGGAAAAGAACGCCAAGTCCCGCCGTCTCTACCTGCCCGCCGGCAACTGGTACGACTGGTGGACCGGTGAAAAGATTGCCGGCGGACGCTGGCTCGACCGTCCGGTCGATCTCGCAACGATGCCGTTGTACGCGCGGGCGGGGGCTATCGTGCCGCTGGACCCGGTGCGGCAATACACCGAGCAACCGGTGAGCGAACCCACAACGCTTCTTGTGTATCCCGGCGCGGACGGCTCCTTCACGCTCTATGATGACGATGGCGCCAGCCTCGATTATCTCAAGGACATTGCTTCCTGGACTCGCGTCCGGTGGGAGGACCATCGGCGGGTGCTGACCATTGAACCGGATGCCCGTTCGAGGATGAAACCAGGTCCCCCCCGAAATTTCGACGTGCTGCTCGTGTCGGAAGGCACGCGCAAAACCGTCGAATACCTGGGGCGAAGGATCCAGGTGAGATTCGCACCGGGGCAAGTGACAAAGTAGCGCGGGCGTCCCGCCCAATGTCTTTAGGGTTTGAGGTCCCGTGTGCCGGTTCTGTCCCGAAGGGACATCCGATCTCGAACGAGAGGTTCTAATTTGGCGGGTTCCAGCAGCACGCTACGGTTCCACGATCACGACTCGAAAGCCGATGTGGTCGTAGCGACGCTCCGGCTCGAACCGCAACCGAGCGGCCGACCGGCAGGGCCAACCCTCGTCCATCCAGCACCCGCCCCGGCGCACACGCGAGGACGCCGTTGCTAAATACAAATCCGGATCGACACCGCCGGGCAGCTTGGAATGGTACCAATCCCGGCACCACTCGAAGGTGTTGCCGTGCATGTCATGTAAGCCCCAGGGATTGGCGGGATAACTGCCGACTTTGGCGGCGCGACCGAGCGAAGGTCCGGGTTCGGCCCCGTTGTAGGGCTTGCCTTTGAAGTTCGCCTGCTTACTGCTGAGTTTGTCGCCGAACGACGTGGCGGTCGTCGTGCCTGCGCGGCAGGCGTATTCCCACTGCGCCTCCGTGGGCAGCCGAAACTCCCAATCCTTCGGCAGCTCGCCGGATTGACGGCTGACTTCGGTGAGCTTCCGGCAGAACGCCTCCGCTTCGGCAAAGTTGACATTGCCCACGGGGAATGCGTCACCCTCGGGCAACTGCTCCGTAAGCGGGCCTGGCAGTTTTCCGATCACCCGTTTCCAGTGGCCCTGCGTCTCCTCAAATTTGGCCACCCAAAACCCCTTGGTCAGCGTCACCTCGACCTGCTCTTCGTCGGGCCGCCGCTCCGGCTCAGTGCGCGGGCTGCCCATCATGAACTTGCCGGCGGGACACCAGCAGAGCTTGATGCCGCCGACCGTGATCTCGTCCCCGGCCTTTGTGCCTGGAAAAGTGCTGCCGGGATTTGAAAGCTCTGCGCCTCCCGAAATGCCAATGCCAGAGCCGAGTCCCAGAGTCACCGCGGCCACTGCGGCCAGTAGAAGGAGCGGCTCTGTTTCTGAGCTCCGTTTCCAAGATCCCTCAAGCTTCAACCCCCTCTTTGTGCCCTTTTGTGCCTTTTCGTGGCCATTTGGCCGACTGCTAAGTCCTCCGTTCCCTCCGTTTCCTCCTGTTCGCTTCTGCATCTTTACGGCTTCATCCTCGGCAACGCAAACGCCACGTATGCATCCCCATACTCGCTCTGCCGGCCGAGCTTGTTTCCCGTCGAGGCAATCACCACAAATTGGCGGCCATTGATGGCGTAGGTTGTCGGCGGCGCGCTCCCCACCCAGGGCAGGTTGCCGGACCACAATTCCTTGCCGTTTTCCTTGTCGAATGCCCGGATTTTCCGGTCGCGCGTCCCGGAACAAAAGAGCAGCCCTCCGGCGGTAACAATCGCGCCGCCGTAATTCTCCGTGCCGGTCTTGGGAGCACCTTCGGCGGCGAGTTCCGGGTATTCGCCCAACGGCACTTGCCACACCAATTTGCCCGTGTTGAGGTCGAGGCAATTCAGCGTGCCCCACGGCGGCTTGCTGGCCGGATAGCCTTCGTGGTCCAGGAACCTGGGATAACCCGTGAAACTGTAACGGGGGCGTTCTGATTTCACGTTTGGCGGCGGCGTCGCGCGGTCGCGCAAGAGCAGGTAATCGATAACCGCTTTGAGGTCGTCCTCGCTCAAAGTGGTCGTGGGAAACGCCGTCATGCCGTTGGTGCCGGTGCGCACCTGTCGCCCGATCTCCGAGTCGGATAACCGGAAGCGCAATCCACGCAACGGGGGCGCCACGCCGATGCCCATCTTGTCCAGCCCATGGCACTGGGCGCAAACCGTCTCGTACACCGTCCGGCCCCGCGATTTTGGGCCGGACGATTCCTCCGGTGGATCGTCATCGCGAAAGATGGAAATCATCCAGCCGAGGTGGTTCGCGCTCACATAGAGCCGCCCCGTCGCGGGCTCAATGCACGCGCCCGACCATTCCGCCCCGCCGTCCATGCCCCAATACAAATTGGGATGCCCCAGGCTGGCTGGACGAAAGAATCCGGTAGTGACGCTCTTGAACCGGGCGGCGGCAAATTCTGCGGCTTCCGGCGTCCGGTCGGTGAGGTCCGCGGCAGTGAACTCCATTTTGCCGAACCGCTCGGGCAGCTCCGGGTCCGGCTGGTAGGGCGCCGTCACTTCACCCGGCAAATCACTTGTCGGCGCGCGGCGGAAGCGAAACGGAAAGATCGGTTTGCCCGTCACCCGGTCGAGCAGCAACGTGTCGGCATTCTTGGTGGTGACCGCCACCACATCCACCTGCTTGCTCTCACGCGTGATGGTCGCCAGGTTGGGCGGGGCGGAAATGTCCCGGTCCCAAAGGTCATGGGGAATTTCCTGAAAATGCCAAAGGCGCGTACCCGTCCGCGCGTCCAGCGCAATCAGGCAATTCGCAAACAGGTCGTCGCCCAGATGCCCAACCCCGATAAAATTGGGCTTCGCTCCGCCTGTCGAGATGTACGCAATCCCGCGCACGTCATCCAGCGCCATTCCCGTCCAGCAATTCGCGGCATAACTTTCCGTGCGGTCCCACTTCTCGTAACCAAATTCCCCTGGGTGCGGCACGGTGTGAAAGGTCCACAATACTTTGCCGGTGACGACATCAAACCCCCAGACGTCCTTTTCAAACCCGGGTACCACAATGATTTCATTGAAGATGGCCGGCCCGGCAGTGGCCGCGCCGAAATCGCCTTGCGCGCGGCCGGGCAGTAGCGTGTGCCCGTTCTCCCCAAACGTTGGGATCACCTCACCGGTGTTTGGATTCAGCGCATAAAGATATTTGCCGGCGCAAAACATCACGCGCTCCTTGGCGCTCTCGCTGCCCGGCCAATAAATCAACCCGCGAAAGGCCGGCCGCCCTTCCGGCTTGAACCGCCACACCTCCTTACCGTTCTCCCCATTGACGCCCACCATAAATCTGCCTGGGGTGGGGACGATCATGAGCTCGCGCACGACGATGGGGTTGCACTGGAGATTATTGCTGCCGTCGCCTGAGTAATAAATCCAGGCCTGTTGCAGACGGGCCACGTTCTGGCGGTTGATCTGGTCAAGGGCGGAATAGCGCCTGCCGCCGTTGTCCCCATGCGACCGATGCCACGTCAGAAACGTCTCGGGCTTGGGATAACCATTGGCGGGTGTCAATTCATCCGGCTTCGCGGCGGGAATGACTTTATACAGCGGCAACTTCTCCCGCTCCTTGGCATCTTCGACCGCCCAATAGTCATGATGGGACGAAATGCCGGAGGCAGTCTGCGACGTTGACCGCCCACTCTCCCGCCCAGCTTCGGCCACCGCTGACAGCGTAAAGCCGAGCAGAATTACCCACACGCCTCGCGATAACTTACAGGTGCTAGGTTTCAGCATTTCAGGTTTCAGCATTTCAGCGTTTGCCCCCGGTGGGCCGGTGCTAAGCATTTCAAACGAAACGACCCTTTCAAAGTCCAAAGTCCAAGGAATTGTACTCGGGACGGGCGGAATAGCGGAGCGCGGACTTTCCTGTCCGCAGCAACTTCCGAACACCAGCGCGGTCGCACAAGGAATCTCCGCCTCCTTCCGCCGTCACTGACCGATGCTATAAATTATTTCACCAAATTTGGCCTGGATTTTGATTATCTGGATTTTGATTATCTTGTTAAGCAAATGATTATATATTGAGAAAGGCCTGGTCAGACAGTTCGGCTCTTAGCTCATGCCTGCTCAATTTGTAGAACCGGTTTTCGCACCGGATTTGGCGCCGGTCGAAGCTATTCGCTCTCGCTTCCCCTCTCTGGACCGCCGGCATAACGGCAAACCCGTCGCTTTTTTCGATGGGCCGGGCGGCACCCAGGTGCCGCGCGATGTGGTGGACGCCATGACCGATTACCTGTGTCATCACAATGCCAACACGCATTGGAACTTTCCCTCCAGCGCCGAAACCGACGCCATTATCCGGCGCTCCCGCGAAGCGCTCGGCGATTTCCTCAATGCCTCTCCTCGTGAAATCGCCTTCGGCCACAACATGACGACGATTACGTTTCATCTCTCGCGGGCCCTGGGGCGCCAGTGGGGGCCGGGCGATGAGATTGTGGTCACCGAATTGGATCATCACGCCAACGTCGCTCCCTGGCGCGCGTTGGCGAAAGAACGTGGCCTGTCCGTCCGTTCGGTGCCTTTTGATCCCAAGACTAGCGAGTTGGTATGGAGCGAGCTTGAACGCGCCGTGACCCGCCGCACCCGCTTAGTAGCCATGGGTGCGGCTTCGAATGCCATCGGCACCATCTCGCCTGTGCGCGAAGCCGCCCGCCTCGCCCACGCGCACGGCGCGCTTTGTTTCGTGGACGCGGTCCATTACGCCGCGCATGACGTGATTGATGTGAAGGCCATGGAATGCGATTTTCTCGCCTGTTCTCCCTACAAGTTTTACGGGCCTCATGCGGGAGTGCTCTACGCGCGAGCCGATGTCCTGCAGGCCCTTGACGTCCCCAAATTGGACCCCGCGCCCAACGACATTCCCGAACGCCTGGAAACCGGAACCCAAAATCACGAAGCCATTGCCGGCTGTGGCGCCGCCGTGGAGTTTCTGGCCTCTCTGTCGCCAGGGAGCACGCGCCGGGAGCGGCTCGTGCGCGCCATGTCGGGATTACACGCGCGCGGCGACCAGTTGGCGGCCCGCCTTTGGACGGGGCTGGCAGAGCTCAAGGGCGTCCGATGTTTTGGCTTGCCTCCCGGGCGGCCGCGCACGCCGACCATTTCCTTTGTCGTGGCCGGCCTTTCTTCGGGCGCGGTCGCGAAGTCGCTGGCGCACGAAGGAATCTTCGCTTCCAACGGCGCATTTTACGCCGACACCGTGGTTGAACGCCTGGGACAAATGCCCGATGGCCTGGTCCGGATTGGCTGCGCCTGTTACACGACCGAAAACGAAATCGCTCGCTTAATCGAAACGATTCGCCGTATCGCCTCCGGCGCGAGAAGATAGAACGAGTTCTTTCCGCTTCCGAAGTCTTCCGGCGGCGTCATTCTCCATCCCAGCTATAATCATATCCCGCAGGCGGTTCATAGTCGCACGGATCCGAATCGGAAACACCATCCCAAAAGATTTTGGTGAAGCCCGCATGCCCATCAACAAAGCTCAGCGCGTCTTTTGCGTTGGAATAGTCATGATTAATCACCGGATGCCACGATCCCCCAAAAAATGCCGGCCACTCACCCACCAACACCGCCCTGCCCGGACTCTTGATGGAACCCAGCTTCTTGCCCGTGATGCGCTCAATGGCGCCTGGCCCTACCTCGTAGCCGTTGAAGGTGTAACTCGTGAACGCGTGCCCGATTTGTGTCTTCAGGGTCGGATCCGATGGACATGTGAAGACTTTCTCGGCCGGCGAGGCGGGGCCTGTCAGCCCCAGGTAACCTTTCACGAGTTGTTTGTAGTAGGCACCCACACCGTTTGGAAACGGATTGGGGTCAGGCAAAACCGGCAAAGCATCCAGGTAATCATCGGCATAAAGGTGAATCGCCAGGCTGACCTGTCGTAGATTGCCTGCGCAGGAGGTCCGCTTCCCTTTCTCTTTGGCCTGGCTGAGAGCTGGCAGCAGCAGCGCGGCCAGCACCCCGATGATGGCGATGACGGT
>Ga0210408_10004321_pt1 | contig 12730 bp, 7 predicted proteins | sample IncBWH4MmetaG_FD_155471 | JGI IMG/M metagenome (GOLD analysis project Ga0210408, IMG submission 155471) | Forest soil microbial communities from Barre Woods Harvard Forest LTER site, Petersham, Massachusetts, United States - Inc-BW-H-4-M | ecosystem: Environmental > Terrestrial > Soil >...
ATGCAACATGGGCGCGCGGCCGCCAAATGCCGCGCTGATCCCTTAGTTACCGGCGATCGGCACCCGGCCGTCGATCAGGTCGTTGACCGCGGCCTTAACGTCGACGCTTGCGGGAATGACCCCCGCCTGCTGTAAGGCGACGCCGGCGGCGAGGATCGACTCGCGCTGCGGCGCGCCGATACGGTTGTGGGTGAGTTCGGTCCGCTCCTTGAGCTGCTTGTCGACGACCGGGTCGGGCAGCTTGGTCACCGTCATGAACACGTGTTTGAGCTCGTCGTAATGGGCGAGCGAATATTTGCGCGCCTCCTCATAGACGGCGAGCGTGCGCTGCACGAGGTCCGGATGGTCCTTGAGAAAGTCCTGGCGCACGTTGAGGATGCCCCAGGTGTTGGCCGCCGGGTTGCGATAGAACAGCCGCGCGCCGTCCTCGACTTCAGCCTGTGCCATCATCGGATCGAGGCCGGCCCAAACGTCCACGTCGCCGCGGATCAGCGCGGTCTTGCCGTCCGGGTGCTGCAGCAGGACCGGCGTGATGTCGTGTTCGGTCAGGCCGGCGCTTTGCAGCGCCCGCACCAGGAAAATATGAGGATCGGTGCCGCGGGTCACCGCGACGCGCTTGCCCTTGAGGTCTTCGATCTTGTTGATCGATGTGTCCTTGCGGGTGACGAGCGCGGTCCATTCGGGCCGGGAATAGACGTAGATCGACTTGATCGGGTTGCCGTTGATCTTGCCGATCAGCGCCGCCGCGCCCGCGCTCGAGCCGAAATCGATCGAGCCGGCGCTCAGGAACTCGAGCGCCTTATTGGATCCGAGCGTCTGTACCCAACGTACGCCGATGCCGTCCTTGGCGAATTCCTTCTCCAGCAGGCCCTTGTCCTTGAGCAGCATCGACACGGGATTGTAGGTCGCCCAGTCGATGACGATTTCCTTCGGCTTGTCGGCCGCCTGCGCGGCAAAGGGGGCGAGCGCCGTCACGATCGCGGCGGTGGCAAACGAACGTCGGGAGATAAGGGTCATGGCGACCTCCACGCGGTACACGGTCGCCCGCGCTCCCATGCGCGATCGCCGTCGTTGGATGGAGGCGGGACGATTTGGCCCGCCGTCAGCTGGCGGCGGGGCGGGCCCCGCGCTTTAGCTGCATTTGTTAAGCGCCCGCAAGCTGCTCGCTCAAATCGGCGCTGTTTCGGTGATTTAGGAAACCTGGGCAGGGGCCGTCAATGAGAAAGTAATGGCGCAGGCGAGTACCTTTTTGGCACAGGGTTTCCCGGCGAGCGCTGTCCGAGGGCAGATATTTTGCACAGCACGGGAGGTGCCGTGACACAACCCCTGGCCTCGGCTATCGGATAATCATGAACGACGTTGCCGAACTCGCGCCGGGCGAGGCCTCCCTGTTCGATGCCGCCGCCGTCACGGCGGACCTCGCCAAGCTCGCCGGGGAATATCGCGGCCGCGACGGGGAGCTGCGCACCGCCGTCGCCCAGCGGCTCAAGGCGGCGCTCGCGGCCGGCCGAGCCTCGGCCGAAGCGCGCCTGCGCGAGGACCGTCACGGCCGGCGCTGCGCCGAGCGCCTGTGCTTCATGCAGGACGAGGCGATCCGCGTCATTTACGAGTTCGCCGTCCGCTACCTTTATCCGTCGCTCAACCCTTCAGAAGCCGAGCACATGGCGATTGTCGCGACCGGCGGCTACGGCCGCGGGCTGCTCGCGCCCGGCTCGGACATCGATCTGCTGTTCCTGCTGCCCTACAAACAAACGGCCTGGGGCGAGTCGATCGCCGAAACCATCCTCTATTGCCTGTGGGACATGGGGCTCAAGGTCGGGCACGCCACCCGCTCGATCGACGAATGCATCCGCCAGGCCAAGGCCGACATGACGATCCGCACCGCGCTGCTCGAGGCGCGCTTTCTGCTCGGCGAACGCAAGCTGTTCGACGACATGAGCGCGCGCTTTATCAAGGACGTGGCGCAGAACAGCGCGCGCGATTTCGTCACCGCCAAGCTTGCCGAGCGCGAGGAGCGCCATCGCCGCGCCGGCCAGTCGCGTTACCTGGTCGAGCCCAACGTGAAGGACGGCAAGGGCGGTCTGCGCGACCTGCACACGCTGTTCTGGATCGCCAAGTACGTCTACCACGTGCGCGAGCCCGAGGAGTTGATCGAGCACGACGTATTCGACCGCGAGGAATTCCAGCGTTTCCGCCGCTGCGAGGACTTCCTCTGGTCGGTGCGCTGCAACATGCATTTTCTCACCGGGCGCGCCGAGGAGCGCCTGTCGTTCGACATCCAGCGCGAGATCGCGGTGCGGCTCGGCTACACGCGCCATCCTGGGCTGCAGGACGTCGAACGTTTCATGAAGCACTATTTTTTGATCGCCAAGCAGGTGGGCGATCTCACCGCCATCCTGTGCGCGGAGCTGGAGGATAACCAGGCCAAGGCGCTGCCGGTGCTGCGCCGGGTGATGGCGCGCTTCCGCCCGAGCGGCCGCCGCACGTTGAGCGAGACCGAGGACTTCGTCGTCGACAACAACCGCATCAACGTCGCCGCCCCCGACGTGTTTCGCCGCGACCCGGTCAATCTGATCCGCATTTTCCATCTCGCCGACCGGCACGACCTCTTGTTCCATCCCGATGCCATGCGGATCGCGGCGCGCTCGCTTTCGTTGATCGACGATCGCCTGCGGCAGGACGCCGAAGCCAACCGACTGTTCCTCGAGATTCTCACATCGCACAACGACCCGGAGAGGGTGCTGCGCCGGATGAACGAAGCGGGCGTGCTCGGGCGTTTCGTGCGCACGTTCGGCCGCATCGTCGCGATGATGCAGTTCAACATGTATCATCACTACACCGTCGACGAGCACCTGTTGCGCTGCATCGGTATGCTGGCCGAAATCGAGCGCGGCGGCAGCGACGAGTACAAGCTCGCCAGCGAGTTGATTCTCACCATCCAGCCGCAGCACCGCACGGTGCTCTACGTCGCGCTGTTTCTGCACGACATCGCCAAGGGCCGAGTCGAGGACCATTCGATCGCCGGCGCGCGCATCGCCCGCCGCTTGGGCCCGCGCTTTGGGCTTTCGGCGGCTGAGACCGAGACCACTGCCTGGCTCGTGGAAAACCACCTGGTGATGTCGACGATCGCGCAGTCGCGCGATCTCTCCGACCGCAAGACCATCGAGAATTTCGCCGCGGTGGTGCAGTCGCTCGAGCGGCTCAAGCTGCTGATCATCCTCACCACCGCGGACATCCGCGCGGTCGGGCCGGGCGTGTGGAACGGCTGGAAGGCGCAGCTGTTGCGCTCGCTTTATTATGAGACCGAGCCGGTGCTCACCGGCGGGTTCTCCGAGGTCAACCGCGCCCAGCGCGTCGCCATGGCGCAGAACGAGCTCAAGGCCGAGCTTGCCGATTGGCCGGCCGCGGAGGTCGAGCGCTACGCGGCGCGGCATTACCCCGCCTACTGGCTCAAGGTCGATCTGCCGCACAAGGTCGCGCACGCGCGCTTCGTGCGTGCCGCCGAGCAGGCCGGCAAAAAGCTCGCGACCGAGATCGAGCTCGATCCGGCGCGCCAGGTGGTCAATCTGACCGTGCTCGCGCCCGACCACCCGCGGCTGCTCTCGACCATGGCGGGCGCTTGCGCGGCCGCCGGCGGCAACATCGTCAGCGCGCAGATCTACACGACCACCGATGGGCTGGCGCTGGACACGATTTCGCTCTCGCGCGAGTTCGAGCGCGACGAAGACGAGGTCCGGCGCGCCGGGCGTATCGCCAATGGCATCGAGCAGACGCTCAGTGGCGCCATGCGGCTGCCCGAAGTGGTCGCCAAGCGCACCGCCAAGCCGCGCCTCAAGGCGTTTGCTATCGAGCCCGAGGTGTTGATCAACAATCAATGGTCGAACCGTTACACCGTCGTCGAGGTGTCGGGGCTCGACCGGCCCGGCCTGCTCTACGAATTGACCGCGACGCTGTCGAAGCTCAACCTCAACATCGCCTCCGCCCACGTCGCGACCTTCGGCGAGCGCGCGGTCGACGTGTTCTACGTGACGGATTTGCTGGGCGCGCAGATCGTCTCACAAACCCGCCAGGCCGCGATCAAGCGGGCGTTGATTCAGCTGTTGGCGGGGACGGGCGGGGGGGCTGCGGCAAGGGTGGGGTGAGTAGGTTTGACCACGTCGGAAATCGCCTCGGAAATCTCCTCAAGGCGGATTGGCTCGATCCGTTGCGGTATCTCAAAAGCAGCCATTTTGGCCGATCTCATTTTGCAATAAGAGGTTGACTTTCCAATAGAAAAATAATCGAGAGCAAGGAAGTTGGCCGATCTTTTGGCCGATCTGCCCAATGCGCGACGGCTACCGAAATTACAGTTAATCGCGTGTTCTACATCACGGGTCTACTCGCCGCGCAAAATCGCCTCATCGACCGCCAAGTCACGATCAGCGGGTGCTGATTCAGCTGCCCAGTGATGGGGAGAGGAGGGTGGGATGAGCCGCGATCCGTGTTTATAATTTAACAATCGAATTTCTGAGCAATGCTGCGCGAAAGGGCAGCAGTTGCCTAATCATATTGCAGTGCACAAGATTATACCGCACCGCCCACAAAGCGTGCATCAGTTAGCGCGGCGCTAAGCGGAAAATCATTATATATCAGACACATACGTATGGCACGCCGCTTGCGAGAAGCCCCGCGCGGTCAACGAGATCGAGCGGAGGAACCTGTTGATGAGCAAGCGGAACACCTGGATTTCCGACTGGCGCCCGGATGACGAAACGTTCTGGAAATCCACCGGAAAACCCATCGCGCAGCGCAACCTCATCTGGTCGATCTTCGCCGAGCATCTCGGGTTTTCGATCTGGCTGATCTGGTCGATCGTTGCGACCAAGCTGCCGCAGGCGGGCTTCAAATACACGACCGACGAGCTGTTTCAGCTGGTGGCGCTGCCGGGCCTGATCGGCTCGCTGATGCGCTTTCCCTACACCTTCGCGGTGACGACCTTCGGCGGCCGCAACTGGACGATCTTCAGCGCGGCGGTGCTGTTCATCCCGACCACCGCACTTGCTTATTTCGTCACTCAGCCGGATACGTCCTTCTCGGTGATGCTGCTGGTCGCGGCGACCGCCGGACTGGGCGGCGGCAACTTCGCCTCCAGCATGGCGAATATCTCCTTCTTCTATCCCGACCGCATGAAAGGCTGGGCGCTCGGGCTCAATGCGGCCGGCGGCAACATCGGCGTGAGCGGGGTGCAGCTCCTCACTCCGATCCTGCTCGGCGTCGGCTTCGTCAGCCTCTATCAGGCGAGTCCCGGCCCGGGCGGCGTCTATCTGCAGAACGCCGGGCTGATGTGGATGCTGCCGCTCGCGATCGCGGTGGTCGGCGCCTATTTCTTCATGAACAATCTCACCTCGGCGCGCTCGACCTTCAAGGACCAGCTCGCCATCGTCGGGCGCAAGCACACCTGGGTGATGTCCTACATCTACATCGGGACGTTCGGCTCGTTCATCGGTTACTCGGCGGCTTTCCCGCTGCTGATAAAGACGCAGTTTCCAACCGTCACCGTGGCGATCGCGTTCCTCGGCCCGCTGGTGGGCTCGCTGTCGCGCCCGCTCGGCGGCTGGCTGGCAGACAAGGTCGGCGGCGCGATCGTGACTTTCTGGGATTTCATCGCCATGGCGGCGGCGACGATCGGCGTCATGTATTTCGTCAACATCAAGGACTTCGCCGGCTTCCTGACGATGTTCCTGATCCTGTTCGTCACCACCGGGATCGGCAACGGCTCGACCTATCGCATGATCCCCTCGATCTTCCGCGAGGAGAAGCTGCGCGCGGCGAAGGGTGCGGGCGAGGCTGGCCGCGCGGCCGCATTGAAGTCGGCGGGCATCGAAGCCGCCGCCGCCTTGGGCTTCATCGGCGCCGTCGGCGCATGCGGCGGCTATCTGATCCCCCGCGGGTTCGGCGCCTCGATCGCCATGACCGGCGGACCGCACCTCGCGCTCGCGATCTTCCTCGCGTTCTACGTGTCCTGCCTGGGGCTCACCTGGTGGTACTACCTGCGCAAGAGCTTCCAGGCGGCGAGCGCGACCCATCTCGCCGAAGCGCGCGTGTGACGAAGTATTGAGTCGCAAGCGCGGGCGGGGTGCCGCCCGCGCTCTTGCGTGGGCCGGGTAGCCAAGGAAACAAATAATGACCCCCGACCAGATAAAAGCGATTCAGGAAAGTTTCGCGAAGGCCGCGCCAATCTCCGAGCAGGCCGCCGCGCTGTTTTACGGTCGTTTGTTCGAGATCGCGCCGTCGGTCGCGCCGCTGTTCCGCGGCGACATGCAGGAGCAGGGTAAGAAGCTGATGGCGACGCTCGCCGTTGTCGTCAACGGCCTGTCAAATCTCGAAACAATCCTGCCGGCGGCGAGCGCGCTCGCCAAACGGCACGTGGCCTACGGCGTCACCGCCGGTGACTACGCACCCGTCGGCGAAGCGCTGCTGTGGACGCTCGAGCGTGGCCTTGGCGGGCAATGGACGCCGGAACTGGCAGTGGCCTGGGCGGCCGCCTACGGCGTCCTCTCCGAGTTCATGATCGGAGAGGCCTACGGCCGCAGCGCCGCGGCGGAATGAGACCGCGATGAGCAGCCCGGGCCGCGCGCAGCTCGTCGTCGTCGGCAACGGCATGGCGGGCGTGCGCGCGGTCGAGGAACTCATCGCGCGCGCGCCCGATCGTTTCGATATCACGGTGGTCGGCGCGGAGCCTTACCCGAACTACAATCGAATCCTCTTGTCGGCGGTGCTGGCGGGAGAGAAGACGCTCGACGAAATCGTGGTCAATCCGCGCAGCTGGTATGCCGAGCACGGGATCGGTTTGATCTCCGGCAACCGCGCCAGCGCGATCGATCGCGCCGCGCGCACGGTCACGCTCGCGGATGGAAGGTCACTCTCCTACGACAAACTGCTGCTCGCGACCGGGTCGAAGCCGCTGGCGCCGCCGATCCCGGGACTGGGCTTCCCGAATGTGCGTGCATTTCGCGACATCGCCGACGCGCAGGCGATGATCGCAGCGACACGAGGCGGCGGGCGCGCGGTCGTGATCGGCGGCGGGCTCCTCGGCCTCGAGGCGGCGTGGGGATTGAAACGACGCGGCATGTCGGTTGCGGTCGTGCATCTCATGCCGACCCTGATGGAGCGCCAACTCGACGTCGCCGCCGGCGAATTGCTGCGCCGCGACCTCGAGGGGCGCGGCATCGCCTTCTTCATCAACGGCCAGACGGAAGAAATCGTCGGTAGTGATCGCGCGGAGGCGGTGGTGCTCGCCGACGGTCGTCGCATCCCGGCCGATTTCGTCGTGCTGGCGGTCGGCATCCGGCCCAATATCGATCTCGCGCGCGCAGCCGACCTCGACGTCAACCGCGGCGTCCTGGTCGGCGACGACATGGCGACCAGCGACCCGGATATCTACGCCGTCGGCGAATGCATCGAGCACAACGGCCAGGTGTTCGGGCTCGTCGCGCCGATCTGGGATCAAGCCAAGGTCGCCGGCGCGCGGCTCGCGGGAGACGTGGACGCGGTCTACGTTCCGCCGCCCGTCTTCACCAGCCTCAAGATCACCGGCGTCGACCTGTTCTCTGCCGGCCGGCTCGCCGCCGCCGATGCCGCCGATGAGGAGATCACGCTCTATGACGAGAAACGCGGGCTCTACAAGAAGGTGATCCTGCGCGACGACCGTATCGTCGGCAGCGTGCTCTACGGCGCCGTCGCCGACGGGCCTTGGTACGTCGAGCTGATGCGCGCCCGCGCCGACGTTTCTACGATGCGCGACCAGCTCGTCTTCGGCCGCGCCTTCGCGGAGCAGGCTGCGGCCCTCCCGGCTGATGTTCCGGCAATGGTGGCGACGGACGCCGGCGCGGCCGGCTGGTGGCAGGCCGCGTGATCCGCACCACTTGCCCCTATTGCGGCGTCGGATGCGGGCTCGTCGTCGCGGGCGACGGCTCTCTCTCCGGCGATCCGGACCACCCGGCGAACCACGGCCGGCTGTGCTCGAAGGGCGCGGCGCTCGCCGACACGCTCGCGAGCGACGGGCGCCTGCTCTACCCGCAGATCGGCGTCCGCAACGCGAGCTGGGACGAAGCGCTCGACCTGATCGCCGGCAAATTCAAACAGACGGTCACGGACCATGGCCCCGACGCGGTGGCACTCTATGTTTCCGGCCAGTTTCTGACGGAGGATTATTACGTCGCCAACAAGCTGATGAAGGGCTTCGTCGGCAGCGCCAACATCGACACCAATTCGCGTCTGTGCATGGCGTCATCGGTCGCCGGCCACATCCGCGCGTTCGGCGAGGACATCGTGCCCGGCTGCTACGAGGACATCGAGGCGGCCGATCTCGTCGTGCTCGTCGGCAGCAACACGGCGTGGTGCCACCCGGTGCTCTATCAGCGCCTCGCCGCCGCGAAGGAGAAGCGCGGCACGAAGGTCGTCGTGATCGATCCGCGCCGCACGCCGACCTGCGACATCGCCGACCTGCATCTGCCCATTCGCGCCGGCTCGGACGTGGCAGTGTTCGCCGGTCTGCTGGTTTATCTCGTCGAGCAAGGGGCGTCCGACGAGACGTGGATCGGCGCTGGCACGAATGACTTCGCTGCTGCGCTCGCGGCCGCCCGAGAGTCGGCGCCTTCGCTCGATGCCGCGGCGCAAATCGCGGACGTAGCGGCGGGCGATCTTGCTCAATTTTACGTTTGGTTTGCCGCCACCGAGCGCAGCGTGACGGCCTATTCGCAAGGCACCAACCAGTCCTCGGCCGGCACCGACAAGGTCAACGCGATCGTCAATTGTCACCTTGCCACCGGCCGCATCGGCCGACCCGGCATGGGGCCGCTCTCGTTAACCGGCCAGCCCAACGCCATGGGCGGCCGCGAGGTCGGCGGGCTTGCCAATCAGCTCGCCGCCCACATGAGTTTCGCGAATCCCGCGGACGTCGATCGCGTGCGCCGCTTCTGGAACGCGCCGCGCATGGCCACGCGGCCCGGCCTCAAAGCGGTCGATTTGTTCGACGCGCTCATCGACGGCAAGGTCAAGGCGCTGTGGATTCTCAGCACCAATCCCGCGGTGAGCATGCCGCGCACCGAGCGTGTGCGCGCGGCGCTCGGCGCGTGCCCCTTCGTTGCCGTCAGCGATTGCTGGCCGACCGACACGACGCGCTTTGCCGACGTGGTGCTGCCGGCGGCGGCCTGGGGCGAGAAGGACGGCACGGTCACCAATTCGGAGCGCTGCATCTCGCGCCAGCGCGCGTTCCGGCCGGCGCCCGGCGACGCGCGGCCGGACTGGTGGATGCTGGCGCAAATCGCGCGCCGCATGGGATGGGAGACGGCGTTCGCCTATCGGCATCCGGCGGATATTTTCCGCGAGCATGCCGCGCTCTCCGCGTTCGAGAATGACGGACCGAAGCGCCGGCTGTTCGATATCGGCGTGCTCGCCGATGTGAGTGACGAAGACTATGAGAACCTGTCACCGATCCATTGGCCCGTGCCGCGCGGCCAGTCGGCACCGTGGCCGGGCGCCCGGCGTCTGTTTGGTCACGGCAAAGGATTTGCGACTGCGGACGGTCGCGCCCGTTTCGTGCCGACGCCCTATCGTCCGCCAGCGGTACCGGCGGACGATCAGTGGCCGCTCGTCCTCAACACCGGCCGCGTGCGCGATCAGTGGCACACGATGACGCGCACCGGCAGGCTGCCGAGGCTGATGGCGCACGAGTGCGAACCCGTGCTCGACGTGCATCCGTCGGATGCGCAACGCTTTGGTCTTGCCGCGGGCAATCTTGCGCGCGTCGAAAGCCGGCACGGTTCAGCCGTGCTGCCGGTCCGTTTGTCGCGCGACCTCCGCGTGGGTGACGTGTTTGCGCCGATGCACTGGACCGATCGTTTCACCTCCGCCGGGCCGATCGACGCTCTCGTCGGCGCGGCTACCGACCCGGTTTCCGGACAGCCGGAACTCAAGGCAACGCCGGTGCGCGTCGCGCCGGTCGCGCCGCAGTGGCACGGGCTCCTGTTGCGCGCGTCCGAAGGGGTGCCGCGCGGGCCTTATTACTGGGCGCGGGTCCCGCTCGAGCGCGGGCATGCCTTCACGCTGATCGGCTTCGAACCTTTGCCGAGCGACAGCGGCAGCAAATTCTGGATTTCGGCGCTGCTCGACGCGCCGCCGGCGGCGGAACTGGTGATTTACGCCGATCCGGCGCGCGGCACCTTTCGCTACGCGAGTGTCGTCGGGCGGCGGCTCGAGGCGTGTTTGTTTATCGCCGCGGAGGCGTCGGCTTTGCCGTCACGCGACGCATTGGCGGCGCTGCTCGGTACGCGGGTCGATCCGGACGCCCGCGCCTTCGTGCTCGCCGGCGCGCCCGCCGGCGCCGCGCTCGAAGCGGCCGGCAAGACGATTTGCGCGTGCTTCGGCGTCGGCATCTCCACGCTGCACGGCGCGATCGCGCAGCGGCGTCTCACCAGCGTCGCCGAGATCGGCGCGGTCCTGCGTGCCGGCACGAATTGTGGCTCCTGCATCCCGGAGCTGAAAGCGATCCTCAGCGATGTCTATGCGGAGGCCGGTTAGTATGAAATGAGCCGCGCCTCGTGCGCGAAGGCGCGAGACGCGGCATTATCGGAAGCCGTTCACGTTCTCGGGTTGTTACGCGTGCTTGTGGTGGCGGTGGCGGTAGACCGGCTCCGGTGCCGGTGCCGGCGCGAACACCGATTGGATCGGCACGATCAGAAAATTGCGCAATCCTTCGCCGACAAAATGCGCGCCGGCCGCGTTCTGATCGACGGGCGGCGGCGGAGCGTGATGTCTCGCCTTGGCGGAGGCAAGCGAGGGGGCGGCGGCGATGGCAACGGCAAGCAAAAGTACGCACTTACGCATGATGTGTGTTCCCTTAAGTTGGTCGCCGGCGGATCCGGCCCGGGCGGAGTAAGCGCAACGCGTCCCGGGTGCAATGCGGCAAAGCCGTGAGTCGGTTGATTGTCATACCGGTGAGGTTTTTGGGTCACACGGCGGCCTGGCTGACTTCGCGGTCACTCAGAATATGGGGCAAATCAAGCAACTAGCATCGGCGCAAGTGCGCGGCTTAACCGCCCTTAAACTGCGGTCCCGGTAGCGTGGCTCAAGCTTGCCGCATGGCAGGCCGATCCGCGGGGACGGGGCATGGGATCGAGACGGCGAAAGGATCGTGCGCGCCGCGAGCCCGTGTTCGACGTGAACCCGGCGGCTGAACTCGATCTCAAGCTCGAGGCGCGCGATCGCCCCGCTGCCCCGCCTGAGGCGAAGCCCGAAAGGGAACGCCGCCGTCGCGCCACGCCATCCGAACGGGTACGCCGGAGCGAGCCAGCGCCCGAACGTGCGCCCCGCCGGTCCAGCAGGGGCGGCGGCGGACGCAAGGGAGGTTCGCGAGGCGCCCGGCTGATCTATTGGGCGGTCGTGTTCGGCCTGTGGCTGGTGATCGCCGCCATCGGGGCAATCGCCTGGGTGGGCGCGCACCTGCCACCGATCCAATCTCTCGAAGTGCCCAAGCGTCCGCCCTCGATCGAGATCCTCGGCGCCGACGGGCGTGTGCTGGCGACGCGCGGTGACATGGGCGGCGCCGCCGTGCCGCTCAAGGAGCTTCCCGCTTATCTGCCGCAGGCCTTCATCTCAATCGAGGACCGCCGCTTCTACTCGCACCACGGCGTCGACCCGCTCGGCATCGCGCGCGCGCTTGCCGCCAATGTGCTCCACCGCGGCGTATCCCAGGGCGGCTCGACGCTCACCCAGCAGCTCGCCAAGAATTTGTTCCTCACCCAGGAGCGCACCATCGCGCGCAAGGTACAGGAGCTCGCCCTCGCGCTCTGGCTCGAGCACAAATTCACGAAGAAAGAGATCCTCGAACTTTATCTCAACCGCGTCTATTTCGGCGCCGGCGCCTATGGGGTCGAGGCGGCGTCGCAGCGCTACTTCGGCAAGTCCGCCCGCAAGGTGACGCTGGGCGAAGCGGCGATGCTCGCCGGCCTCGTCAAATCGCCGTCGCGCCTCGCCCCAACCCATAATCCGGACGCCGCCCAGCGGCGCGGGCAGATCGTGCTCGCCGCCATGGCGGACCTCGGCGTCATCAGCGAGCAAGCCGCCAAGGTGGCGCTCGCCGATCCGCCGAAAATCGTGCGGCAGGTCGCGGAAGGATCGGGCAACTACGTCGCCGACTGGGTGATGGACGTGCTCAACGACCTCGTCGGCCGCGTCGAGTACGACATCGTGGTCGAGACGACCATCGATTCCTCGTTACAAATCGTCGCCGAGAAGGCGCTCGCCGAGGAGCTGGCGCAGAAAGGCGAGCGCTACAGCGTCGGCCAGGGCGCCGTGGTGGCGATGACGCCGGACGGCGCGGTGCGGGCCCTGGTCGGCGGACGCAATTATATCGAGAGCCAGTTCAACCGCGCGGTCGCGGCCAAGCGCCAGCCCGGCTCCTCATTCAAACCGTTCGTTTATCTGTCGGCGCTCGAACGCGGGCTCACGCCCAACACCATCCGCGACGATCGGCCGATCGATCTCAAGGGTTGGCGGCCGGAGAACTATCATCACGAATACTTCGGCCCGGTGACGCTCACGCGCGCCTTGGCGCAATCGCTCAACACGGTCGCGGTGCGCCTCACGCTGGAAGTGGGCCCGCGCACGGTGGTGCGCACCGCGCACCGGCTCGGCATCGCCTCGAAGCTCGAGCCCAATACCTCGATCGCGCTCGGCACCTCGGAGGTCT
>Ga0210408_10004322_pt1 | contig 12728 bp, 11 predicted proteins | sample IncBWH4MmetaG_FD_155471 | JGI IMG/M metagenome (GOLD analysis project Ga0210408, IMG submission 155471) | Forest soil microbial communities from Barre Woods Harvard Forest LTER site, Petersham, Massachusetts, United States - Inc-BW-H-4-M | ecosystem: Environmental > Terrestrial > Soil >...
CTCTCTCTCCAATTCTGCGCAATATGTGGCGGTCTACCTCATTCCGGCTTGATATTGGCCAGCCGGATCACTTTGCCCCACTTCTCGGTTTCGTCAGCGATGAGCTTTCCGAAATCGGCGGGCGAGCCGGCAAGCACAGTGCCATCCAGGTTGGCAAGCCGCGCCTTGAACCCGGGATCGGCGAGTGCGGCGTTGATCTCCTTGTTGAGCTTGTCGATGATCTCGGCAGGCGCGTTCCTGGGCGCGCCGAGGCCAAACACTGAGCTCGCCTCATAGCCTCGGACGAACTCGCCTACGGTCGGGATGTCCGGCAGCGCGTCCAAACGCGTCGCCGTAGTTATTGCGAGCGCGCGCAGCTTGCCGGTCTCGATATACCCAATCAATAGGGCGAGGTTAGTAAAGAGAACCTGCACCTGCCCGCCGAGCAGATCGGTAAGCGCGGGCGCGACGCCGCGATAGGGGACGTGCTGAATGTCGAGGCCGCCGGCCTCTTGCTTGAACAGCTCGGCGGTGATGTGGGTGATCCCGCCGACGCCGCCCGAACCGTAGGAGAGCTTGCCCGGATTAGCCTTGGCATAGGCGATGAACTCGGGAAGCGTCTTGGCCGGAACCGAGGGATGGACCACCATGACAAGGGCACCGCGGACCAAGCCCGCGATCGGTGCGATGTCGCGAATAAAATTGAAATTGAGGTCGTAAAGCGTCGCATTGATCGCGTTCGGCGTACCGACCAGGAGCAGCGTGTAACCATCCGGAGGCGCACGCACGACCGCCTCGGTGGCGATATTGCTGCCTGCGCCCGGCCGGTTCTCGATGACGAATGGCTGGCCGAGCCGCTCCGACAACCACTGACCGATCAGACGCGCGAGGATGTCGTTCGGCCCGCCGGCGGCAAATCCGACGATGATGCGCACCGGCCGGGATGGATAGGTTTGCGCCGACGCGAAGCCCGACAAGGCAGGGAACACGGCAGCACCGGCTGCAAGGTGCAGGAGTCGGCGACGGGAAAATTCCACAACTTGCTCCTCAGGTCCGGGCCTGCAAGACGCGCGGCTCGGTTGCCGGCTATACCGCGAGCCCCGGCTTGAGACGATAGTTGATGCCACCATAAGCGCATAAGGCTATTATCTGATGATATCATCTCAAAGCAGAAATGGGTGCTCTTATGCAGTTGAGCGATCGCATCGGAAGTCGGATGAAGCTGCAAGACCTGAACGTGCTCATGACCGTGGTGCAGGCGGGCAGCATGGGAAAGGCGGCGCAACGCCTCAATACCACTCAGCCGAACATTTCCAGGTCAATCGCGGAACTGGAGCATACACTCGGCGTGCGCCTGCTCGACCGCCACCGCCAGGGAATCGAGCCAACCGAGTACGGTCGCGCCTTGCTCGATTGCGGAGTTGCCGCATTCGATGACTTGCGCCAGGGCGTGAAGAACATCGCGTTTCTCGCGGACCCTGCGGCCGGGGAATTGCGGATTGGGACCACCACCCTTCTAGCGGCGAGCTTCGTTTCCGCTCTCGTCGACCGGCTCTCTCGGCGCTATCCGCGCATGGTATTCCATCTCGTGACCGGATACACGGAGACACTGCACCGGGAACTCGCCGAGCGTAAAGTCGATCTCTTGATCATACGGGGCTCCGGCCCGATCGCAGACCCGCGATACGACTTCGAATTTCTCTTTGATGATTCCTATGTCGTCGCGGCGGGCGCGCAAAATCAATGGGTGCGGCGGCGCAGGATCGAAATTGCCGAACTGGTGAATGAATTGTGGGTGCTGCCACCACCGGACAGCGTGATTGGATCGATCGTAAGGGACGCTTTTCGCGCCGGCGGGCTCGATTATCCTCGGGTGAGCGTGGTCACGGATTGCCCTCATATGCGCATTAGTCTGTTGGCGACCGGCCGTTTTGTCACCATTTTCCCGGCTTCCGCATTTAGATTTCTCACCAAGCGCTCGGAGCTCAAGGTCTTGCCCGTTGAACTGTCGATGGCGCGCCGGCCAAATGGAATCGTTACCCTGAAGAACCGCGCGCTCAGTCCCGCCGCAAGGCTTTTCATCGACTGTGCCCGCGAAGTCGCAAAGACTCCGGCAAAGCGAAAATGAATAACGCCGAGCCGGGTTGTCGCCCATTACCTCGATCTCGGGATTGATCGAGAGGGCCGCCATCGGAAGGTAACCGCGCCACCCTCCAAAATCCGGCAGCCGCCCATGGTTCGTAGCGGAAGATCGCAGGCCATCGCAAACTTGGCGATTGGAGCGCGTGGCGGGCACCGCATCATAGGGGCGCGGCGAAAGAGTAGGGCCCATCATCTTCGTCGACCGTGGCGCGGCACTTGCGCCAAAGCACGTCATGGTTCGCGCGAGGGACGGTCGGCGCGCGGCGGCTTGACGATAGCTCGTAGGATGGATTGAGCCTTCGCGAAACCCCATTATCTTCGCAAAGACATTTGATGGGTATCGCTTCGCTCCACCCATCCTACCGTCTAAACTCCCGCCACCGATGACCAGAGATCGGCAAGCTTACGCCTGAACGCCTGCATGCGCGTCAGCGGCACCGTCGCCTCTTCCTCCTCGGGCAGGCGGAGGCCGACCACATTGACCCGGCCGCCGCCGATGCTGCGCGCCACCAGCACGATGGTGTCGAGCTCGAGCGTCGCGCCGTCCTTTGGCGCGTGGTCGAGATGGATGTCGAAATAGTCCGCGAGCGTCAGCTTGGCCTGCTCCTCGCCGACGTTCACGCCATAGATCTCGGCGAGCTCGCCGAGCGTGTGCTCGCCGGAGACGACGAAATCGCCGAGCAGATGCGGATCGGGCGCCGTGCTCGGCTGCATGTCGACAAAGAAGCGATCGAGCGCCTCGGCCTTTTCCGGCGGCGCCAGCAGATAGATGTAGTCGCCCGGCGCGATCGGATCGGCTTCGGTCGGCGAGAGGATATTTTCCTCGCGGATCACCAATGTCGGCTTCGACCAGGACGGCACCAGTCCGCGGCGGAAGTAAAGGCTTTTGGCGCGGACCGGATAGCCGACGAGCTGCTGTTCGAGCTGGCCCGGCAGATCCAGCTCGACCCGCCGCGGGCCGCGATCGGCGCGCGGCAGCGCCACATGCAGGCGCCGCGCGGCGGGCGCCAGCGTCCAGCCCTGCAACAACAGCGAGATGATGACGACGACAAAGGCGACGTCGAAATAGAGATAGGCCTTCGATAGCCCGACCAACATTGGGATCGAGGCGAGGAAGATCGCGACCGCGCCGCGCAGGCCGGTCCAGGCGATGAAGATTTTTTCCCGCCAGCTGAAGCGAAACGGCGCCAGACAGAGAAACACCGCGAGCGGCCGGGCCACCAGCATCAGCACCAGCGCTACAATCACGGCCGGACCAAAACTGCTGCCGAGCCGCAGCGGCGAGACCAGCAGGCCGAGCAGCACAAACATCACGATCTGCGCGAGCCAGGTCGCGGCGTCGAGGAAGGTCACGACCGAATTATGCGCCCGGGTCGGCCGGTTGCCGATGATGATGCCGGCGAGATAGACCGCGAGGAAGCCCGAGCCGTGCGCGATCTGCGCGGCGCCGAATATGACCAGTGCGGCGGTGGCGACGAACGGTGCGTGCAGGCCCTGCGGCAACGCGACACGATTGAGCGCGATCACCACCAGCCGGCCGCCGATCACGCCGATGATGGCGCCAAGCACCGCCTCGCGGAGGAATTCCAGCACTACGTGGAGGGGCGAGCTGGTGCCGCTCGAGATGAACTCGACGAGCATCAGGGTGAGGAAGATCGCGAAGGGATCGTTGGTGCCGGATTCCGCTTCCAGCGTCGCGCCGACGCGCGGACGCAGGCGCAGGCCTTGCGTGTGAACCAGGAGAAACACTGCCGCGGCGTCGGTCGAAGCCACCACGGCGCCGACCAGGAACGATTCGGTCCAGTTCAGGTCGAGCGCATATTTGGCGAAGGGAGCGGTGATCAGCGCGGTGAAGAGCACGCCGATCGTCGCCAGCACCATCGACGGCGCCAGCACCGCGCGAATGCTTTGAAAGCGCGTGCGAAGCCCGCCGTCGAACAGGATCAGCGCCAGCGCCACCGAGCCCACCAGATAGGTGGTGCGGACGTCGTCGAACTGGAGCTGGCCCGGACCGGAATCGCCGGCCAGCATGCCGATCACGAGGAACACCAGCAGTAAAGGCGCGCCGAAGCGCAGCGCGAGCAGGCTCGACAAGATGCCCGCCATCACAAGCGCCGCGCCAAGCAGAATGGCTATGCTGACCGAATCGAGAGATGCCATGCGCCCAAATCATTGCAAATACTGGACTTTGCATCCTTATCGTTGCCACACTTCAACGCCAACCCATTTCGGACAGATCGCGGCGATATGCCCGATTTTCGGCCCTCAACTCACCTCGGGGCGCATATCGTACCGATAGCGCCGATCCCGCGATTATGGGATTTTCCGAAAACTTTCGAATCGAACGCGCCGGAAAGCGGCTTGAAACGAGATTTTGACGATGGACCTCGATCTCCACGAGATCATTGATTTCCTGCCTTCCGCGGCGCGCTCGGTCGGCGCGGAAGTCGCCTCGCCCTGGTTCTATCTGCAACTTGGTCTCGTGCTGGCGGCCGCCGGCATCGCCTTCGCCATGGGCGCCGCGATTCGCTCGCGGATCGATTTGAAGTCGCTCGGCAAGGATTGGCCGATCCCGCTGCGGGTGTTCATGCGCGTCCTGGTCGGCAGCGCCTCGACCGCTGTGTTCGCGGCGCTGATGATCCTGGCGCGCCTGATCATGGTGGCCTCGACCTGGCCGAGCCGCAGCTATCTGTTGTCGGTTGCCGCCAAGCTGGCGCTGGCCTGGCTGATCATCCGCCTCGTGACCTCGGTGATACGCAACCCCTCGCTGGTCCGCCTGGTATCGCTATCGGCCTGGCTGGTCGCCGCCCTGAGCATTGTCGGCCAGCTCGATCCCGTGATCGACGCGCTCGATTCGGTCGCCATCGTGCTCGGCGGCCTGCGCCTGACGCCGCTGCTCCTGATCAAGCTTGGCGTGCTCCTGATCGCGGCGCTCTGGCTGACCAACATCACCTCCAACTTCGTGGAAAGCCGGATCACGCAGTCCAGCGACCTGACGCCGTCGCTCCAGGTGCTGCTGGTCAAGATGATCCGCGTCGGGCTGATGGTCTTTGCGGTGGCGGTGGTGCTGAGCGCGGTCGGCATCAATCTCTCGGCGCTTGCGATCTTCTCCGGTGCTGCCGGCGTCGGCATCGGCTTCGGCTTGCAGAAGATCGTCGCCAATTTCATCTCCGGCATCATCCTTTTGGTCGACAAGTCGGTGAAGCCGGGCGACCTCGTCACCATCGGTGACAATACCGGGCGCATCAGCGCGATGAAGACGCGCTATATCTCGGTCGCCGCCGGCGACGGACGCGAATTCCTGATTCCGAACGAGGATTTGGTGACGCAGAAGGTCACCAACTGGACCTATACCGACAAGAACACGCTGGTGAAGGTCCTGTTCGGCACCAACTACGAGGCCGATCCGCGGCTGGTCTGCAAGCTCGCGATCGAAACCGCCGCCGGCGCACCGCGCGCGCTCAAGAACAAGCCGCCGAACTGCATCCTGACGGAGTTTGCCGAATCCGGCATGAAGTTTTCCCTCACCTTCTGGATCGCAGACCCCGACGGCATGGACAATGTGAAGAGCGACGTCATGCTGGCGCTGTGGGAGGCGTTTCGGCGCGAGAACATCAAGTTGGCCTATCCGGTGCGCGAGCTCATGATCCGCGGCGGGGCGCTGCCGGTCGAGACCGTGGTCGAGGCTTCGGGATGAACCCATACCCCCGACGCGCCCAAGCTTGGCTTGCGGCTAGCCGCCGCGATCATTAAATTAAGGCCTGCAAATCAGCCGTTCCCCGCACCAACCAGACCGCCGAAACAAGACCCGCTCATGAGCTACATCGAAGCCACCGACGTCTCCTTACGCAAGACAGGACAGATCAAGCTGCATGGCGCGAGCGGTTTCGCCGGCATGCGCAAGGCAGGCGCCCTGGTGGCGAAATGCCTGGATGAGTTGACCGACGTCGTGAAGGCGGGCGTGCCGACCGCTAGAATCGACGAATTCGTCCGCGAATTCGCCTTCAGCCATGGCGCCTATCCGGCGACGCTGATGTATCGCGGCTACCGCTATTCGACCTGCACCTCGATCAATCACGTGGTCTGCCATGGCATGCCGGGCGACCGCGCGCTGAAGGAGGGCGACATCGTCAATATCGACGTGACCTTCATCGTCGAGGGCTGGTACGGCGATTCCAGCCGGATGTATGCGATTGCGCCGATCGCGCGAAAGGCCGAGCGGCTGATCGAGGTGACCTATGAGGCGATGATGCGCGGCATTGCCGCGGTCAAGCCCGGCGCCACCACCGGCGATATCGGCCACGCCATCCAGAGCTTTGTCGAGCCGCAGGGCATGAGCGTGGTGCGCGATTTCTGCGGCCACGGCTTGGGCCGGCTGTTCCACGACGAGCCGAACATCATCCATATCGGCCGGCCCGGCGAAGGCGTGACCTTGAAGCCCGGCATGTTCTTCACCATCGAGCCGATGATCAATCTCGGCAAGCCGCATGTTAAAATCCTGTCCGACGGCTGGACCGCGGTGACGCGCGATCGCTCGCTGTCGGCGCAATTCGAGCACTCGGTCGGCGTGACCGCAACCGGCGTCGAAATCTTCACGCTGTCGCAACGCCACGGCGAGAAGCCGCCGGCCTGATCTCGAACAGCACCCTAGTCGGGCTCGGTCGCAAGATGGATCAGCGCTGCGATCGGCACCGCGGCTCCGATCGACGAGGCAAGGGCCCAGCCGCCCGTGGCATAGGCCCAACCACCGACGGCCGAGCCGGCAGCACCAGCCAGGAAGAACGTCGTCATGTAGAGCCCGTTGAGGCGGCTGCGGGAATCCGCGCCGAGCACGAACAGCGCGCGGTAGCCGAGCACGACATTGGCCTGCACGCCGAAATCGATCGCGATGGCGGCGGCAACCAGCGCTACGAGCGAGAAGGTCGAGCCGAGCTCTGCGACATGGGTGAGCGCAAAGCCGCCGGTCGTCAGCATCATCGCGAACGCCGTTGCCGTCCGCGTCCAGCCGCGATCGGCGACCCGGCCCGCGATCGGGGCTGCGACCGCGCCGGCGACGCCCGCCAGCGCGAACAAGGCGATGCCGGATTGCGAAAACTTAAACGCGGGTCCGGCGAGCAACAGCGGCACCGTGGTCCAGAACAGGCTGAACGCGCCGAACAGGCAAGCCTGATAGAACGCGCGGCGGCGCAGCACCGGCGTGTTTCGTGCCACCTGCACCATCGAGGCCAGCAGCGCGCCGTAGCCGAGACGGGCCGTGGGCATGCGCGGCGGTAGCATCCGGCGCAGCACCAGCGCCAGCACGACCATGGCCGCGGCCGAAGCGCCATAGACCACATGCCATGACGAAAATGCCGCGACGAAACTCGAGAGCGGACGCGACAACATCACGCCGATCATCAATCCGGTCGTGACATTGCCGACGACGCGGCCGCGAATGGCTTCCGGCGCCATGTGTCCCGCATAGGGGATCAGGATTTGCACGGCGACCGAGCCGATCCCGACCAACAGCGCGGCGGCGAGGAATGCAACCGCATGGGTCGATAGCGCGGCGCCCAACAGCGCCAGCGCACCGACGGCCATCACGGACAGCACCAGCCGCCGATTTTCGATCAGGTCACCGAGCGGCACGATCAGCAGCAGGCCCGCGCCGTAACCGAGCTGCGCCATGGTCACGATCAGGCCGGCCGAGTGCGGTGACAGCCCAAGCTCGGCGCTGATCGGACCGACCAGCGGCTGCGCATAATAGATATTGGCGACGATCAGCCCGCAGGACACGGCCAGCAGAACGGTGATCCAATTCGAGACCGGCTGCGAGGCAACCTGGCAGTCCGGAGTGATCGAGGTCACTAAGCAGTCTCCAATCCTGGGGGAATAACGATCCCTCAAATAGATGAAAATCAGGTCACCAGTTTCATGGCGATCTCGACGACGGCTGGCGTATCCGGCGGCTGCCGTCCGGCCTTTCCGACCACCCTCATCCCAAAATCGGCAGGCGGTCGCACCGCCATGGCGACAAGCCGCCGGCCGCGGTCTAATATTTCGATCTGGCCTCCATCGCGCAGGACGACGTCGGTGATCGATCTCAACGCAAGCGATTCCGCCCTCGTGGCGCTGGCCCGGAGCATCGCCGGCGACGATGCTGCCGGCACCTCGCGGCTCCTCGACGCATCGCCGGCATTGTCCCGTGTGTCCTTCGAGGCGGGCGTGACACGAAAGACCGCAAAAGCCTATATCGACGAATTTGGACGCTATTTCTTTACCGGAGACACCGCGCTGCACATCGCCGCCGGGTCTTACCGAACCGACATCGTGCAAAGGCTGATAGAAATGGGCGCCGACGTGCACGCCAAAAACCGCCGCGGCGCGGCGCCGCTTCACCTCACCGCCATAGGCCTCCCCGGGTCGCCGACATGGAATCCGCAGGCCCAGCAGGCCACTATCACCTGCCTGATTGCGGCGGGTGCAGAGCCAAATGCCGTCGACAAGAATGGCGTGACCCCATTGCATCGCGCCGTGCGCACGCGTTGCGCCACGGCCGTCAGCGCGCTGCTTGCCGGGGGCGCCGATCCAAAGCGCCAGAACAGCAGCGGCTCGACGCCGATGTGGCTTGCGACCCACAACACCGGACGCGGCGGCACCGGCTCGGCAGAGGCAAAAACACAGCAAAGGGAGATCGTGCGCCTGCTTGAGCAGCAGGTCCGGACGCGACCGTGAGAGGGGCCTGCGGGTTCAGCGCTTCCTCGCCGGCAAGATTCCAGCACTTGATTCCAGCACTTGCAAAAGCTGCGCGGCACGGCATGGTTGCAGCCGATGCCAACAAAAGCAAGCGATACCGAGAAAGAGCCCGACGAAACGCCGCATTACCACGGCCATCGGATGCGGCTGCGCGAACGCTTTCGCAAGTCCGGCCCGGATGCGCTCAGCGATTACGAATTATTGGAAATGGCGTTGTTTGCCGCCTTGCCGCGGCGCGATACAAAGCCGCTTGCCAAATCGCTGTTGAAAAAGTTCGGCTCGTTCGCCGAGGTCATCCATGCGCCGGAAGCGCTGTTGCGCGAGGTCGACGGCATCGGCGATGCGTCGGTCAATCAGCTCAAGCTGATTGCCGCGGCCGCCAGCCGCATCGCCAAGGGCGAGCTCCAGCAACGCACCGCGTTGTCGTCATGGAACGACGTCATCGACTATTGCCGCACCAGCATGGCGTTCGCCGACAAGGAGCAGTTTCGGCTGCTGTTTCTCGACAAGCGCAACCGGCTGATTGCGGATGAGGTGCAGCAGACCGGCACCGTCGACCACACGCCGGTTTATCCGCGCGAGGTGATCAAGCGCGCGCTCGAATTGTCCGCGACCGCCATCATCCTCGTGCACAACCATCCGAGTGGCGATCCCTCGCCGTCACAGGCCGACATCCAGATGACGAAGGCGATCATCGATATCGCAGCGCCGCTCGGGATTTCGGTGCACGACCACATCATCGTCGGCAAGAACGGCCATGCGAGTCTGAAGGGGATGCGGCTGATCTAGCTATCGCCTGCATTTACCATCTATTAACTATCCGCTTCGCGCTTTGGCGAATGCGTGAGAGAGTTCTTCATCGGATGAGAGGGGGGTTAGCTCATTCTCGAATGAGAGGGGATCGATGATGAATCAGCTAGCAGAGCGGATGAGGGGCGCGGCTCTTTTGATGAGCCCGGGGCACCTGGTCGACAAATTTCTGGACTGGCTCGAGGAACTGAGGAGCGCGATGGCGCTTGATGAAATCGACAGCTTGGCCTGCAACGAGGCGCGGACCAAGGTGCTGTTCGATTGATTCGACGACCAAAGCGCGATGGCACGGTCGAACGTCATCGTGCTTTTGCTTATTATTGGCCGGGTTCGATGGCATAAGGCCGTTGAAACAGGTCAGCACCGGCCCATCCAGGCACAAAGGGCCGCCTCAAACGAGGCGGCCTTTTTGCTCGTGAGGATCAGCTAGCCACCGAGCTTCAGTGACCGTGGGCGTGAGCAGCGCGAACGGCTCGATGATATCGAGGGTCGCGCCGGAGGCGTCGTTCACGCGAAGCGCCTTGTCGCCGAAATACGATCCCTCGCCCTCGCAAGCGGACATCCAGATGACCAAGACAATCGACGCGCCTCGGCATTTCCGTGCATGACCACATCATCGTCGGCAAGAACGGACATGCGAGCTCCAAGGGAATGAAGCTGATCTAGGTGAGTGAAGTTCGATCTCGTGAGACCAGCGGTGGCTCATCGCGAGCGTTTCCGGCTTTGACCCCTTTGATCCCTATTGCGGAGTGCAGAGCTGAAAAACCTGCGATCTCATTACGGTAGCCTGCATAGTGGTCTGCTGCACAAGGGCGCCACTTGAGTTCAAGCGATTGGGCGTCACACTACTCCTTATTCAGATAGTGTTTTTCCAGGAATTCGGACCTGAAATTTTGTGGCGGAGTGAGAATGTCTGGCCGACCCTCTGGCGTAAAGTCCATGAGATTCCAATAGGGCCACACCGTGTCGACGTGATTGCCCGACAGTTCAGTTGCCCAGAAATGAAAGATCTTTCCATCCCGTCTCCTAAATACATGCATCACCGGCCACTGCATGTCATCAGAGTCTCTCTGGCATTTATAATCGGCTTGATAGGAAGAGCCTGATCCGGAAATCAGCGCAATCTGCGACCATCCACGTTGTTTGGCCCACGCATTGATTCGATCGGCCGGGGCCTTGGCAATTGCGACAAACGCGGCGTTTTGAGTGACCTGATACCAGCTGCGATCAAACCCATCGACCAGCGAGGTACAGGAAGGACAAGGATTGTCCCAATTCGGACCGAACATAAATGAATAGAGCAGCAGAGTGTTTTTGTCCGCAAATAGCTCGGAAAATTTCACACTCTTCCCTACTTTCCCATCGTTGGCCCATTGGAAGACGTAGTCCTCTTTCAACTGGCCACCGGGAGGGAGATTGCGACGCTTTTCTGCTACAGATTTTACTTTGTCGACAAGCTCTTGTTCGTCTTTAAGCAATGCGTCGCGCGCATCGCGATACTGTCTGCTTTCGTTTGGATACCGGAGTTCACTCATGTTCATCTCCTATTTGAGCTAGTATTCGGACGTAATCCAAGTGGCTGCTCGCCAGTTACATAATACTTGCCGTCTTTGATAGTTTCGATGACAAGTTTTTAGGACCGTGCGCCTGCATAATGGTTTGATGACGCCGTCGCACGAAGCGCGACCGATACCATAGTTCCGTGCGCCGAAGGCGGCATAGGCCACGACCGACATCTGCGACGGGCTGAATTCGGGATCGCCTTCGAAGATGAGTTCAAGCAGGGAATCGAATGGCGCGCGATCGCGTCCCGCACAATCCAGTGACCTCGCCGACCGTCAAGCCTGGCCGCCGACAAAGGCCCACCGCCCCATCATTGTCGGCAGGAATGAACATGCTAGCCTGCGGGCAATGCGGCTGATCCAGGCCGACCGGGGGGAAAGAGATGAACGACTGGCTGCATGATCTGCCGGTGCCATGGATGGCGCTGTTGATTTTCGGTTTCACCTATCTGCTTGCCGCGGCGATTTACGCCGGCGTCGCAAGGTTCGCGGTGGGTGAGCGGGTGAAATCCTTCAAGGCGATTTCTCCCGGTATGCTGCCGTCACTCGGCATCATCTTCGGCCTGTTTGTCGCCTTCACCGCAGCCCAGGTGTGGAGCGACAATGATCGCGCCAGCGCTGCGGTCAGCCGCGAGGCCAGCGCATTGAGATCGGTCATGGTTCTCGCCGGCAGTTTCGCAGGCGAGCCCGAGACCCGGCTGCGGAGCCTCATTCGAACCTACATCGAGGAAGCCGCAACAGTGGAATGGCCCATGATGGCGCACCAAACGGCCTCGCTCAAAATCACCCCGCCCCCGCTTGCCGAAGCGTTGCAGTTCGTCCTCTCGCTGACGACAACCAGTCCGGGTCAGCAGACGGCGCAGCGCGAGATTGCGAGCGCAATCGAGACCGCGCTCGATGCGCGCCGGCAGCGGATCATCGTGAGCCGGACGGAAGTGAATTTCGTCAAATGGTCTTGCCTCTATCTCCAGGCGGCGTGCGTGCTACTGGCGATCGCCATGGTCCATTGCGACGACCGGCTGGCATCCATGGTTGCGATGGGTCTGTATGCGGCCGGCGTCGCCGCCGCGGTACTCTTGATCGCAGCTCACGACCGGCCGTTTACCGGACAAATCTCGGTCACGCCGGAGCCGCTGCTGCAAATCATGCCGGATGCGCCGGCGAATCGGTGAACACGCTCGGCCGTCGCCGTCGCTAAGGTCTAACCCAGCGCTGCACCGCTTCGACCGTGTCCGCCGGCGTGGTGTTGAAGCAGATTTTGGCGCTCGGCGATGCGTGCGCGTGAATAAGGTTGATGACCATTTCGAACAGCGGCAATCGCGGCGGTGGCAGCCGCAGTCCGGCGCCAATCACGATGCAGTCAAATTGCCTCGATTGCAGCGCCGTCGTCACCACCTGCCCGGCGGTCTCGCCGAGATCGATCAGGCAGCTTTCGACATCGTAGCCGAGCGCGCGCAGTTGCGAGAGCTGCGCATCGATGTAGCTCCTGATCAGCTCCGG
>Ga0210408_10004323_pt1 | contig 12727 bp, 11 predicted proteins | sample IncBWH4MmetaG_FD_155471 | JGI IMG/M metagenome (GOLD analysis project Ga0210408, IMG submission 155471) | Forest soil microbial communities from Barre Woods Harvard Forest LTER site, Petersham, Massachusetts, United States - Inc-BW-H-4-M | ecosystem: Environmental > Terrestrial > Soil >...
GTTGGTCGCCACTGGCCTGCGAGAAAGTGCAGGCGAGGGCGTTCGAATCCGCTGAAAAGATGCGAGAGCAGGCTGTCCTGCGAGACTCTGTTGAAACGACAAATCTGAATCTGGCAAAATATTTTTTGCAGGTACTATGGACTCTCACGCCATTAAAGTTCCCGTGATTACATCCGTTTCAGTGGATTGCATCTTCTGGCAGGAAGCTGGGGGTTGGACAGGAGCGTGTGGCGAGCTTTCTCTTGCGGTGCATGGCACAGATTTTGAGCAGGCCAAGAAGAACATGAAAGCTGCGCTCCAGTGTTACGTCAGTGAATTGATCCACGAAAGGAAGATGGCAGCCTAGAAACTCCCGCAAGTGTGCAGCCGTGGCAGATGGGAGCCTCCGGTCTGCTGTCCACGAAAGCTTCGTAACCCGTCGTGAAGCCAACCGCTTCGGTTTAAATTACAGATAGCTACCGGAAATACCATGGCTCCCTGCGTCATCATAGGCGAGCGCGCGCGGCGAGGTGGGCCCCGAGTTGGCGTTAAACATGGCCGCTCGTCCTTCCGAATACGCGAGGGCGTACACGACCGCAGTGTTGGACGGCCTATCACCTCCACCACGACGAGCTGGAAATGAAACTGCTAAAGGGGATATTTCGCTCCGATTGGTCCGCGATATGGCTCTATAATCGGCGCATGGCATCCTTATGGCATCCTTGCCCCATGGCTTCGAAGAACCTAGAGATGGACAGGACATTCGCCTTGTAGTCGACACCATCCCTACATTGGCATGGTCCGCTGCTCCAGACGGCTCCGCAGACTTCTTCAATCAGCGCTGGCTGGACTATACCGGTCTATCTGCAGAGCAAGCTTTGGACTGGGGATGGAAGGTCGCGATTCATCCCGACGACCTGCCACGAATTCTGGAAACATTCCGGGAAGCTTTGAATTCTGTAAAGCCGTTCGAAGTGGAGGGCCGCTTCCGCCGCTTCGACGGCGAATTTCGCTGGTTTCTCTTTCGCGGTAGTCCTCTGCGCGATCGATCGGGGAAAGTGGCGAAGTGGTACGGAACAAATACCGATTTTGAGGAGCGGAAGCGTGCTGACGAAGCTCTTCGGAAAAGCGAGGAGCGGTGGAGATCCGTCTTTGAGAATTCTGCTATCGGCGTTGCGCTGACTGACCTGAACGGCCGCTTTCTGGCCACCAATCATGTGTACCAGACAATCGTGGGTTACACAGAGGAGGAACTGCGCGCAGTTAATTTTCTGGACGTAACGCATGAGGACTACCGCGAAGCCAACCGAGCGCTCATCACCGAGTTGCTGGAAGGAAAACGACGACAGTTTCAGATCGAGAAAAAGTATTGCCGCAAGGACGGCAGTTCGATTTGGGTAAGCAACAACGTTTCTCTGGTGCCGGGCACCGAGAGGGCGCCGCGATTCATAATGGCGCTGTCCGAGGACATCACCGAGCGGAAGCGCGCGGAGCAAGCTCTTCGACGAAGCGAGGCGTATCTGGCGGAGGCGCAGAGACTAGCTAGGACGGGTAGTTGGGCCTACAACCCTGCCGCGGAGCAGTGTATTTACTGGTCCGACGAAATGCTACGAATCTTTGGCTTAGATCCTCAAAGAAACCTTCCAGATCGGGAAGAGTTCCTTCGATTGGTGCACCCGGAAGATCGCGACAGATTTAACGAACGGATCGAGAAGTCACGGCGCGAGAAAGCTGATTTTGTGCAGGATTACAGGGTCGTGCTGACTGATGGCACGGTAAAGCACATCCACGGGATCGGACACCCGGTTCTCGATGAAACCGGAAATATTATCGAATACGTTGGTACCGACGTAGATGTGACAGAACGCAAACGTGCCGAGGACGCTCTCCGGTCACACGAGCAGAATCTTCGCCTGCTAGTCGATACCATTCCCGGGCTCGTCGTCACGACGACGCCGGCCGGCGAAATCGAACTCCTCAACCGCCAAGTACTGGAGTATTTCGACAAGACTCCGGAGGAACTCGCCAACTGGCGGACCAGCGACGCGATTCATCCAGATGACCTTCCTCTCACGATCGCAGCCTTCACCCGGGCGATTCAGACGGGCGAACCCTATGAAGTTGAGCACCGCCTCCGACGTGCCGACGGGGTCTACCGCTGGTTTCACGCACGGGGACTTGCCCTCAGGGACAAAGAAGGCCGCATCGTGCGCTGGTACTATTTGCTGATAGACGTCGACGATCGCAGACGTGCCGAGGAGGCTTTGCAGCGCAGCGAAGCTTTCCTCGCCCAGGGACAGACCCTGAGCCATACGGGCAGCTTCGGCTGGAGCGTTCTCAGCGGAGAGATCTACTGGTCGGAGGAAACCTACAACATCTTTCAATACGATCGAGCGGTGAAGCCTACGTTGAAGTTGCTGTTCCAGCGCATTCATCCTGACGACAGAGATCTTGTACAGCAGATTCTCGACGACGCGTCCGAAGAAAGTGCATATCTTGATTTTGAGCATCGCTTGATGATGCCGGACGGTTCGGTGAAGCACCTCCACGTTATGGCGCGCGCCGTGACACCTTCGTCGGGCAAACTCGAATTCGTAGGTGCCGTGACGGACATAACGGCGGCAAAGCAGGCAGAAGAGAAGCTGCGACGCAACGAGTGGAATCTGCTGGAGGCTCAGAGACTAGGCCGTTCGGGGAGTTGGGGTCTCGACGTTTCATCCGGGACTGTGATGACTTCGCCGGAAATGTTGCGCGCATTTGGCGTCAAACCGGGTGAAGACTGTTCCCGCCCTGACTTCTGGTTTAACAGGATTCATCCTGAGGATCGCAAGCGCGTTCGCGATCTCTTTGAAAGATGTCTGGTCGAGAAAACTGATTACGAAGCGGAGTACCGCCTTCTTCTTCCCGACGGGACGATTAGCTACCAGCACTCCCTCGGACGTCCCATCGTAAACGAGGCGGGCGATCTCGTGGAATTCGTCGGGACCGCGATCGATGTGACCGAGCAACACGAAGCCAGAGCGGCTCTGCAGTCTGCGTTTGAGCAACTAAAGGCGGAGGAAACAGAGCTTCGGCGGATGGCCGACGCCATCGCCAGTTTTATTTACGTGTTCCGCCCGGACGGGACAGCTCTTTATGCAAATCAGGTAGTGCTCGATTACACCGGTCTCACTTTGGAGGACGTGCAAGGAGAAGACTTTCCCGCACGGATCTTCCACCCGGAGGATGTGGAAAGGCTGCTCGATAAGCGCCACGAGGCGCTCGCGCGCGGTAAGCCTTTTGAACTTGAGAAACGATGGCGTGGAAAAGACGGTAAGTATCGCTGGTTTCTTGTCCGCTACAATCCTCTTCGCGACGATCAGGGGAACATTATTCGCTGGTATGCGACTGGGACGGATATCGAGGATCGCAAGCAGGCCGAGGAGAGGATGCGTGACGAAAACCTTGCGCTGAGGGAGGAAATCGATCAGGCATTCATGTTTGAGGACATTGTGGGCTCGTCACCAGCGTTGCAAACCGTGCTCTCCAGCATTGTGAAAGTGGCTCCCACCGATTCCACGGTGCTGATCACGGGCGAAACCGGCACCGGAAAAGAACTGATTGCTCGCGCCATACACAAGCACTCGCAACGTTCCGGTCAGGCGTTCATCAGCGTAAACTGTGCGTCGATGCCTTCCTCCTTGATCGCGTCGGAGCTGTTTGGCCACGAGAAAGGCGCCTTCACTGGCGCGGTGCAGCGTCGCCAGGGCCGCTTTGAAATGGCGCACTCGGGTACGATCTTTCTAGACGAGGTGGGCGAGCTTCCCGCAGAGACCCAAATTGCGTTGCTGCGAGTACTTCAGGAGCGGCAGTTCGAACGAGTAGGTGGTAACCAAATTATTCCCACTGACGTTCGCGTCATAGCCGCAACCAACCGTGATTTAACGGCGGCCATTGCCGCGGGAACGTTTCGAGCCGACTTGTTTTACCGGCTGAACGTTTTCCCGATTGAGGTGCCCCCTCTGCGTAAGCGGAAGGAGGACATTTCTATGTTGGTCGAGTACTTCGTTAAGCGATATGCAGAGAAAACCGGCAAGCAAATTCGCAAAATTGACAGGAATACGCTGGAACTGTGCCAGTCGTATCCCTGGCCGGGAAATATCCGTGAGCTGCAGAACATCGTTGAGCGTTCGGTGATCCTTAGCAGCGGCGACACCTTTTGGATCGAAAAGGCCTGGCTGGCAAGCGTGCAGCCACCCCGGCAGGAATCAGGAGGTCCTTTGCCAGATACCCTCCAAAATCAGGAAAAAGAAATTATTGAAGCTGCCTTGGCGGAAAGTAAAGGGAGAGTCGCTGGCCCGGAAGGAGCGGCAGCGAAACTCGGAATTCCCCGATCGACGCTGGACTCAAAGATCAAGCAGTTGAGGATCAAGAAGCACAAGTTCATCTCTCAGCAGTAATAAGTCCCTCCTTTTCAGCTCCCGAAAATTCGGCACTTCCCGAAGTCTCGTCATCGGAATGCTATCTGTAACCGCCTGTTTTCAACCCATTGCATGTGGCCTCTGCATTGCATTTCCACTTACGTCAGGCGGGGGATGGCGGCAATGCAGAACATCGCGACGACAACTGATGACCCTAAGAATCGAGCGACAACGCGGCAGAGATTCACGGTGTTCAGCCAAAGTGGGAATGAACGCGGAGGAGGTCGCGGAGCTGACGGCGCTCTTTGCTACGGACCCCCGAAGCATCGTGTTGGACTTACGAGACGTGAGGCTACAGATTCGCGACGCAGTGGATGGCACGAAGCTTGAGAACTCTCCGGCCTACGTCCGCGAGTGGATGGAAAGACAAAAAGATTGTCAGACAGACTTAAGAACGCAGAGGAGCAACAATGAAGAAGGTCGCGATCGTAACTGGAGCATCTCGTGGAATCGGGCGGGCAGTGGCGAAGCGGCTGGCCCAGGATGGTTTCACGGTTGTTGTGAACTATTTGAGTAACGCAGCGGAAGCAGAAAAGGTCGCGGCAGAACTCAAGGGGATCAGCGGCAATGCTGTCGCCATTCAAGCGGATGTTTCGAGCCCTCCGGATGTCGAGCGGCTCTTTAATGAAACCAGTACGAAATTCGGAAGCGTCGACGTCGTGGTTCACAACTCGGGCATCATGCCCCTTTCGGCTATCGGCAAGAATGACTTCGACCTCTTCGACAAGGTTATCTCCACGAACCTGCGCGGAGCTTTCCTGGTGTTGGCGCAGGCCGCGCAGCACATAGCATCTGGCGGCAGGATTATTGCGTTTTCGAGCAGCGTGCTGGCGAAGAATTTCCCGACCTATGGTCCCTACATTGCCTCGAAGGCCGGAGTCGAAGGCTTGGTACACGTCTTGGCAAACGAACTGCGCGGCCGCAATGTTTCCGTAAACGCTGTGGCGCCAGGGCCGGTCGGGACCGAACTCTTTCTGAAAGGCAAGAGCGAAGAGCAAATCGCCGAGTTGGCCAAGATGCCGCCGCTCGAGCGCCTGGGAAAACCGGAAGACATCGCAAACGTAGTGTCATTCCTCGCTGGCACAGACGGCAGCTGGATCAATGGGCAAGTACTGCGCACTAACGGCGGATTCGCTTAGGTCTTTGGATTCGACACTGATACGCACAAAATCCAAAAGGTAAGAACAGCATATAAGGAAAACAGTCATGAAGAAGGTAATTGTTATCACAGGAGCATCGAGCGGTTTTGGGGCATTGACGGCTCGTGCGCTGGCCAAGGCCGGGCACATCGTATACGCGAGCATGCGTGAGACCAAAGGTCGTAATGCACCGCAGGTCAAGGAGATCGAGAGGTATGCCACCGAGCACTCGGTGGACCTACGTCTCATCGAGTTAGACGTTTCGTCACAAGAATCCTGTAACGGAGCGATCCAGGAAATCATCGAAAAGAACGGCCATCTCGATGTGGTGATTCACAACGCCGGACACATGGTGTTCGGTCCGGCTGAAGCCTTCACGCCCGAACAACTTGCGGAGTTATATGACGTGAACGTGCTTAGCACGCAGCGCGTGAACCGCGCGGCTTTGCCTCAGTTGCGTAAACAGAAGAGGGGCCTTGTGGTTTGGGTGTCAAGCAGTAGTAGCGCGGGCGGAACGCCGCCCTACCTGGCACCTTACTTCGCGGCTAAGGCCGGAATGGATGCATTGGCGGTAGTCTACGCACGCGAATTGACGCGCTGGGGTATTGAGACCTCAATCATCATTCCGGGCGCATTCACGGGCGGTACTAACCACTTCGCGCATGCCGGTTCGCCCGCGGACAAAGCGCGGGTTGCTGAATACGAAGCGGGCCCCTATAAGGGTTTCGCGAACGATGTACTCAAAGGTTTCTCCTCAATCGTGCCTCCTGATGCGAATGCCGAGGGCGTTGCGGACGCCATCGTCAAGGTAGTCGATGCTCCCTTTGGCAAGCGACCGTTCCGGGTGCACTACGATCCAACGCAAGACGGGGCGGAAGTGGTCAATATGGTTTCGGATCGCGTCCGTGCCGAGCTTCTTCGTCGGATCGGCCTGACGGACGTGCTAACACCTAGGGACTTCGCTGATCAATCGAAAAGCGCTGCCTAGCCAATTCTTTCGCTGTGATTTTAATCTTACGATCGTTCGCCATCACGAGCGGGGCTGCCTTTGAGCGGTCAAGGAGAAATCAATCTAATGTTTGCAATTACTGGAATCACTGGCAAAGTTGGTGGAGAGGTGGCGCGCAATCTTCTGGCCGGTAACCAGCCTGTCCGAGCTGTGGTGCGCGACCTCCGTAAGGGCGAAGCTTGGGCACAGCTTGGCTGCGACCTCGCGCATGCGGATATCCATGATGCTGGGGCGCTCACGTCAGCATTCAAAGGGGCCGAAAGCGTGTTCGTGCTCGTTCCGCCGAACTTCGATCCGTCGCCAGACTTTCACGAGGCGCGGGCGACGGCCGCCACGTTGAGATCGGCGCTCGCGGCAGCGCATCCGGGCAGAGTTGTATACCTGTCCACGATCGGCGCACAAGCGACTCAATCGAACCTGCTTACGCAGCACACCATTATCGAGCAAGTGCTTGGAGAGTTGTCGATGCCGATTACCCTTCTCCGGCCAGGATGGTTCATGGAGAACTGTAGCTGGGATGTCGCTTCGGCGACCAATGACGGCGTGATTTTGAGCTTCCTGCAACCCATCGATAAGCCGGTACCGATGGTTGCCGCAGCCGACATTGGCCGTGTAGCTGCCGAGCTGCTCCAGGAGACCTGGAAAGGCCACAGAGTCGTCGAGTTGGAGGGGCCGCACCGTGTGACTCCTAACGAGATCGCGACCACCTTCGCTGATCTGCTTGGCCGTCCTGTGAGAATGGAACCAGTACCGCGCGAAACCTGGGAGTCGCTATTCAAATCGCAGGGCATGAAGAACCCCACATCCCGCATCCAGATGCTTGACGGCTTCAACGAAGGCTGGATCGAGTTCGAGAGCTCTGAGTCTGGCTCTCGAAAGGGACGAGTCGCGCTGGAAGCCGTGCTGCAAACGCTAATCGAGTCGAGACGAAAGTCGTGATCGTTCCCCGAGAGGGGCGCTTGTGATCATCGCAGCCAAACTCCTGGATGGTCGGCAATCCCGGAAGCAATCGCCCAATTGTTCAACAGAACGCGCTGGCAATGTCAGCCCGCCTTAGCCCCGAATTGTAGAAGTCGCTTGAATCTCAGGTCCCGTACTTCATACTTGTCCCTCCGTTCGACCCATGGCGTTTCCGGTTCGCTTGTTCGATTTCCTGTTTGATCATTCTGCAAGCTCTGCGGGGAAAAAAGCGGACTGTACCCTTGGGGGTGGTGGAAGCAAGGGATCAATCCAGCCTTGGCCAATCTTAGCCTTGGCCAATCTTGTAGATGTACTGCGGTGTAACACCCAGCATTTTGGCACCTCAGCGACTTGCAGGTTCTTTATTGATTGTTTGCGCCATACACAAGCACATTTGCAAGATCAACAAGACGCTGGAGCTGTGCCAATCGCATGCATGGCGGGTAAATATCCGCGAGTTTCAAAACATTGTCGAACGATCGGTGATCTTGTGCAGCGGCGATATTTTTTGGATCGAAAAGGCCCGGCTGGCAAGCGTGCAGCCCCGCCGGCAGGAATTAGCAGGGTCTTTGCCAGACACTCTTCTAGAACCAGGAGAGAGAAATGATTGAAGCCGCCTTAGCTGAGTGCAACGGGAAAGTCGCTGGCCCAGGAGGGGCGGCAGCGAAACTCGGCATTCCCCGATCGACGCTGGACTCGAAGATCAAGCAACTGAAGATCAAGAAACACAAATCTGTCTCAGAGCAGTAGTAAGTCGCTCCTTTTCAACTCCCGAAAATTCGGCACTTCCCGAAGTCTCGTCATCCGACGATACCCTCTAGCCGCCTGTTTTCAGTATGTTGCATGTGGCCTCCGCATTGCATTTCTACTGGCGTCACTGGCCGGATGGCGGCAAGCATCGGGCGACAACCGATGACCTTGAGAATCGAGAGATCAACGCGGCAGAGATTCACGGTGTTCACCTTAAGTGGGCGTATGGACGCAGAGCAAATCCCCGAACTCAAGGAGCTTTTTGATCGCGACTACCGAAACATCATTCTGGATTTGCGAGACGTGAGGCTGGCGGATCGCGACGCGGTGAGGTTTCTAAAGGGTTGCGAGGCAGAGGGCATGCAGCTTGAGAACTGTCCAGCGTACGTTCGCGAGTGGATGGACAGAGAAAAAGATTGAGAGAACGACGACGCAGCATTGCTGCGGCTCAGGTTTGAAGGAGGAAGTCCATTGTGATGACTGGGTTTCGTTCATTCATGGGAATTTCTCATTTCCAATGAGATTTGGAGCTTGATTGTGGCCTTGCCCACCGAGACTCACAGGATCAAGCAGAGGATCATGGAAAAGGGATTGAGTTTTACGTACCGAAGCGCTTTCAGAAAGCGTTCGTGCGTGCCGGTCAGACCCGACCACGAAAGGTCATCGAATTTTGTTCGTGGGCAAAGGCACCAGCATCGATTGCACCTTCTGGCGGGGGCATTGCGTGCCTCCTATCGGGAACAGTGTCCAGCCCCTGCTGCAGGTAGTGAATGGTCTTAGAGACCCGAAGTTGCTCCGAGAGGATCCTGTTATGTCGGCGATAACAACGTTCATTGAAGAAGAGCCAACAATTTGCCGCGGCGTCTTTGGCGAGCGTGCCCAAGAACTCGACTGCGTTGTGTCCCGATACCTGCCTATGTTTTACAAAAGGGCTTTGCGGTTCTTGGGGAACGCACCAGACGCGGAAGATGCCGTTCAAGACGCCCTCCTTTCCGCATACCGGCATTTAGGGCAGTTCAGAGGACAAGCGCAACTATCAACCTGGTTGATGACAATCGTCACCAACGCTGCATTGATGCAACTACGACGCCGCCATAGTGGCTACTTTTCGTTTGACCAAGAGCAGGGGAAAGAGGGTCTCACATTCTCGGAAAGGCTAGCCGACTCGAAGCCAAGTCCGGAAGAAGTCTGCGCCACTGCGGAAGCACGAAACCGGCTGGTCGAGGGTGTTGAGCGGCTTTCACCAAAGCTTCGTAGAACATTTCAGTTGCGCCATATCGACGGTTTGACGACGAAGGAAGCTGCGCATGTCTTGGGTGTCCCCCAAGGAACAGTGAAAGCGCGGCTGGCGCGGGCACGCGCCCAGCTTGCTGGAATCATGCGCGGTAAGCCTGTCAGGCAGCGGTCCCGAACGATTTCAGTTGGTCAAGCGGTCTGCACGAAAGGGGCCCCAACGCAAGGTAGAAACGAGGAATTTCTATGACAACAGCAATCAACTCCGCAATTTCTCCTTTTGCGCAGCCCAAGACGGAGCCCAACGCAAACGCGATGCGCTTCCTCGATGAAAAACCGGCTTCCGTGCCGGCTTCTGACATTCCGGAAGACTTTCGTAAGCTGTTGCGTTTCCTCCCGGCGATCGTGCTTGTTCGGAAATCAGCCGTTGAGGATGAAGCGACCCAGAAAGAGCTCGAGCCGAATCAATCCGTCACTGGCCTCACCGATAGCTGGAATGTCTGGTTACCGCTAGATGCAGCGAAGGCCTGGCTAACGAATGCCAACGCCACAGACACTTTTGAGTTTGGCGGAGTCAAAGGATGTTTATCGACGATGGAAATTCATCGCAACGGTCGGCCCGTTACTCTCACAAGTCGAGAATTCAAAACTCTCGCGTATCTGATCAAAAACCCGCGGAGGGTGATCTCACGGGACGAACTACTCAATGAAGTGTGGGGATATGAGAACTACCCGTGTACCAGGACCGTTGATAATCACATTTTTAAGTTACGCAAAAAACTAGAATCAGACCCCACCCATCCCAAGCACTTTCATACGGTTCACTGCGTTGGATACAGGTTCTTGCCCTAGAACTGCACATCTTGGAGGAAGCTTTGAAGCGATGTTACACACAAGCAAAGTCAAGGAGAACAATACACATGTCAGCGAAAAATTGTAACTGGTTCTTGCCGACGACTGCATTGATCAGTGTTCTTTTATCAGTCTCGATACTAAGCGCGCAAAGCCAATCAGATCGTTCTCGATCTGGCCAATGGCAAATCGCCGGACAGAATCTAAACAATACTTGGAGCCAGCCAGCGGAGCATTTGATCAGTCCTGCAAATGTCCAAAATCTAAAAACGAAATGGGTATTCACAACCGGTGGAGACGTATCTGCTACACCTACGGTAGATGGTGACGCCGTTTACTTCCCCGATTGGGGGGGCAATCTCTTCGCCGTCAAGAAGGATAGTGGCCACCTTATCTGGTCTCACAAGATCTCCGACTATGATGGCGTCGCGGGAGCAATCTCTCGGGTTAGTCCCGCAGTTGATCATGACCAACTAATTATCGGCGACATTCTCAGTTCCAAACAGGTGCACAACGGAGCGAACGTAATCTCAGTTGATCGAGAAACGGGAGCACTCCGGTGGATCACACAGGTGGAAACACATCCAGCCGCCATCATCACTGGATCCCCCGTTGTCTTCGACGGCATTGTTTACATTGGCGTCTCCTCGACCGAAGAAACTCTAGCGACGAATCCCGCATATCCCTGTTGCAGTTTTCGCGGCAGTATAGTTGCGCTCGACGCGAAAAACGGTGCCATCCTTTGGAAAACCTTCGACATGCCCGACAACGGCGGGCGGACGGACCAATACAGCGGCGGGGCAATATGGCAACCACCGGCGATCGATCCCAAGCGCGGTACGCTCTTCATCGGCACGGGAAACAACTACACCGTTCCCGCAGATGTGGTCGCATGCCAGACCGCAACTCCTACCGCTGACTGCACTGCACCGGATGATTTCTTCGACGCGGCTCTCGGGTTGGACTTAAAGACGGGGCAGGTCAAGTGGTCAAAGAAGCTGCAAGGCTTCGATACTTGGACCGTAGCCTGCATAACTTCTTCCGGACCAAACCCGAATTGTCCTGTACCCAGCAGTCCGGATTTTGACCTCGGAGGATCAGGGCCTAATCTCGTAGGCAACATTGTTGGCTTTGGCCAAAAGAGCGGCATCTTTTGGGCGCTGAATCCTGATAACGGCAGCATCGTTTGGAGCACGCCGGTTGGGCCAGGCGCCTCGCTCGGAGGCATAGAGTGGGGCACCGCGACAGATGGCAAGCGCATTTATGTCGCGATCGCCAATAGCGATCTTCTCCCTTACACATTGGTGCCCTCGGGACAGCAGATTACGTGGGGAGCCTGGAGTGCTCTTGACGTCGCTACGGGGAAAATTCTTTGGCAGACGGCAGACCCTACGGCGGGCACCATTGACCGAGGCTCCGTCAGCGTAGCAAACGGAGTGATGTATGCGGGTTCGAATTCAGGGCAGATGTATGCCTTGGACGCGACGACTGGGAACATTCTCTGGAATTTCGCGAGCGGAGGCTCGGTCATCGATGGGCCATCAATCGTAGACGGCACCCTCTATTGGGGATCCGGTTACAAGGAAATCCGTGGAACCGGAAACAACAAAGTTTTCGCGTTTACCTTGGCCGGTTCGGGCAATCGAGGCGGGCACTCGAACAATGAAGGACAGAGGTAACGGTCTTCGATCCCTCGAATCAATGATCGAGCCTCTTCACCGACTCCAGCTCCAGCTGTGGGTTGGTTGCACACCACTTAACCGCCGCGTGTTGGTCACGAGAGACTGCACGCGGCACAACAAGTCCTAGACACAAATGAAGTTGACAGACGAAGACGGTGCTGCTCATTGCTGAGGCAAATAGACCACCGAAAACCACAAAACGAAAATAATCCTCGAGAAATGGAGTTGTAGAGATGAAAAACGAAAATGTTTCTGCTGCAGAGTTGTCTGAAACAACGACCACGCCAACGGAAGAAGTTAAATCTCACGAGAAGGGTGTCGTCAACCGACGCTCGTTTATGAGACACAGCTTGGTTGCTGGAGCCGCAGCAACTGTAGGCGCTGGAATTTTGGCGAACAGCAATTTCGCCGTTGCCCAGAGTGACCGCGACAAGCTTCCAAAAGGAGATATTGCCATCCTGCAGTTCCTGGCAGCAGCCGAGATCATCGAAAGCGATCTGTGGCTGCAGTACCAGGAACTTGGAGGCGTCCAGGATGACGAAGTCGCCACTCTGGCCAGCAAGCTAATTCCTGGCTATCCCGCAAAGGCCACTGGAGGAAATCCTCTGTACATGCAGGACCTTCTGCCACTGGACAGCGACATGTCGCAATACATCCATGACA
>Ga0210408_10004325_pt1 | contig 12723 bp, 13 predicted proteins | sample IncBWH4MmetaG_FD_155471 | JGI IMG/M metagenome (GOLD analysis project Ga0210408, IMG submission 155471) | Forest soil microbial communities from Barre Woods Harvard Forest LTER site, Petersham, Massachusetts, United States - Inc-BW-H-4-M | ecosystem: Environmental > Terrestrial > Soil >...
CACGTCGTTTCAGGACTATCTGATGCCGCGGGTGGCCGAGTTGCCGCCCGCTATCCGCATCGGCCATCTGGTGACGCCCTCGCCCTATACCGAATACGGGGTCAAGGGCGCCGGCGAGGGCGGCCGCATGGTGGCGCCGCCGGCGGTCGTCGCCGCGATCGAGGACGCCCTGCGACCGCTCGGCGTGCGCATCGATACCGTGCCGATCACGCCGGCGGGGCTGCGCGCGCTCATCCGCGAGGCAGAGGCGCGGAAAGGCGGCGGACGTTAACGGAGCGTTTGCCAAGCCCGGCGATGGTGGCCGCCGGGAAGCCGTTCCGACACGGCTTGTGGCGCGGACCGTCCGTCATGATATCTTTATGGTCAGCTCTCGCCGATTTTCGCGGCGGAGCCGAGGATTTTATGGCGCGCTCGCCGGTCGACCTGCCGCGAATGCAGAACCAAGCCCGGCCCCGGGTAGCGGTGGCGCACGGCCCGACCCTGGTGCCGCTCGATGCGGAAGCGGCGCCAAAGCCGCGCAAGCCGCTGTTGATGCGGCAATACGACCTGATCGACAAGGTCAAGCAGTACAATCCCGCCGCCAACGAAGACCTGCTCAACCGCGCCTATGTCTATGCCATGCGGGCGCATGGTGAGCAGATGCGGGCCTCCGGCGACCCTTACTTCTCCCACCCGCTGCAGGTCGCCGCGATTCTCACCGAGCTCAAGCTCGACGACGCGACCATCGCCGCGGCGCTGCTGCACGACACGATCGAGGACACCGACGCGACCCGCGCCGAGATCGACCGCCTCTTCGGCCGCGACATCGGCGTTCTGGTCGAAGGGCTGACCAAGCTGAAGAAGCTCGACCTGGTCACCAAGGAGGCGAAGCAGGCCGAGAATCTGCGCAAGCTCCTGCTCGCCATCGCCGACGACGTACGGGTCTTGCTGATCAAGCTCGCCGACCGGCTGCACAACATGCGTACCATCGCGCATCGGCCGCCGGAGGCGCGCCGCCGCACGGCGCAGGAGACGCTCGACATCTACGCGCCGCTCGCGGGCCGGATGGGCATGCATGAGATGCGCGAGGAGCTGGAGGACCTCTCCTTCCGCGAGCTCAACCCCGACGCCTACAGCGTGATCAGCGAGCGGCTCGATGCGCTCGCCGTGCGGTCGAGCGGCTGGATCACGGAGATCGAGCAGCAACTGGCCAGGAAGCTCGCCGACAGCGGCATCGCCGCCGAGGTCTCCGGCCGGCGCAAGCGCGCCTATTCGATCTGGCGCAAGATGGAACGCAAGGCCGTCGGCTTCGAGCAGCTCTCCGACATATTCGGCTTCCGCGTCGTGGTCGCGGGCGTCGCCGAGTGCTACCAGGCGCTCGGCATCGTGCACATGACCTGGCCGGTCGTTCCTGGCCGCTTCAAGGACTACATCTCGACGCCCAAGCAGAACGACTACCGCTCGATCCATTCGACCGTGATCGGGCCGGGCAAGCAGCGCGTCGAGTTGCAGATCCGCACCCGAGAGATGCACCAGATCGCCGAATACGGCATCGCCGCGCATGCGCTCTACAAGGACGGTCTCGGCTCCCCGACCGAGCTTCTGTCCCGCGAGTCGAAGGCCTATGCATGGCTCCGCCGCACCATCGAGCTGCTCGCCGAGGGCTCCAATCCCGAGGAGTTTCTGGAGCACACCAAGCTGGAGCTGTTTCAGGATCAGGTGTTCTGCTTCACGCCGAAGGGCAAGCTGATCGCGCTGCCGCGCGGGGCGACGCCGATCGATTTCGCCTATGCGGTGCACACCGACGTCGGCAACATGGCGATCGGCGCCAAGATCAATGGCCAGATCGCGCCGCTCGTTTCGGCGCTGCAGAACGGCGACGAGGTGCATATCATCACGTCGAAGGCGCAGGCCGCGCCGCCGGCGGTCTGGGAATCGATCGTCGCCACCGGCAAGGCGCGGGCCGCGATCCGGCGCGCGACGCGGGTGGCGGTGCGCAGCCAATATTCCGGTCTCGGCCGGCGCATGCTCGAACGGCTCTGCCAGCGCGCCAAGATCGCCTACGCCGACGAGAAGCTGCAGGGCGCCTTGCACCGGCTCGCGCGCGCTTCGATCGACGACGTGATGTCGGCGGTCGGCCGCGGCGAGATGAAGGCGTCCGACGTCGTGCGGGCGATGCATCCCGACTACAAGGACGAGAGGGTGACGCCGCTCGCGCCCAAGCCGGAAAGCGGCTGGTTCGGCCTCAAGCGCGCCAAGGCGGTCAAGTTCAAGCTGCCGGAGAAGAGCGAGAACGGCGCCGCCATCCCGATCCGCGGCATCAACACCGACTTGCCGGTGCGCTTCGCTCCCAATGGCGGGGCCGTTCCCGGCGACCGCATCGTCGGCATCATGACGCCGGGCGAAGGCATCACCATCTACCCGATCCACTCGCCGGCGCTGACCGCCTTCGAGGATGAGCCGGACCGCTGGCTCGACGTGCGCTGGGACGTGGACGACGAGCTGCCGCAGCGTTTCCCGGCCAGGCTTGCGGTGCAATCGGTGAACGAGCCGGGCTCGCTCGCGCAGATCGCGCAAGTCATCGCCGAGCACGACGGCAACATCGACAATATCCGCATGACCCGGCAGTCGCCGGACTTCACCGAGATCGCCATCGACCTGGAAGTCTACAACCTCAAGCACCTCACCTCGATCATCTCGCAGCTGCGGGCGAAGAAGGTCGTAGCCAACGCCGAGCGGGTAAACGGGTGATACCGGCGCGAAGCCGCCGGCTCTCCCATCGCTCCATTCATCCACTATGCCTGTGCCTGCGCATCACCCCATCCGCCTCGGCGTCAACATCGATCACGTTGCGACCGTGCGCAACGCACGCGGCGGCCGGCACCCCGATCCGTTGAAGGCGGCGGAGATCGCGATCGCCGCCGGCGCCGACGGCATCACCGCGCACCTGCGCGAGGATCGCCGTCACATCGTCGACGACGACATCGCGCGGCTCAAGGCGCGCATCAGCAAGCCGCTCAATCTCGAAATGGCGGCGACGCCGGAAATGATCGAGATCGCGCGCCGGGTGCGCCCGCACGCCGCGTGCGTGGTTCCCGAGCGGCGGCAGGAGCGCACGACCGAAGGCGGGCTCGATGCCGCCGGCCAGCGTGAGGCCTTGCGCGGCGCCGTCGCCAGGCTGGCCGATGCTGGCATTCGCGTGTCGCTGTTCATTGCCGCCGAGCCGGCGCAGATCGAGGCGGCGGCCGCGATCGGTGCGCCGGTCATCGAGATTCATACTGGAGCGTGGTGCGACGCTATTACCGCTGGCGACGCCGCGGCCGGCGCCGCCGAATTCGAACGCATCGTGCGGGGGGCCGCTCTCGCCAAGAGCGCCGGCCTCGAAGTTCATGCCGGCCACGGCCTCGATTTCATCACGGCGGAGCGGATCGCGGCGCTTCCCGAAATAGTCGAGCTCAACATCGGCCATTTCCTGATCGGCGAAGCGGTCTTCGACGGCCTCGCCGAGGCGGTGCGACGGATGCGCGCGGCGATGGACCGCGGCCGGGCTAGAATCGATGATGGCCGGCGATGATCATCGGCATCGGCTCCGACATCACCGACGTGCGCCGCATCGCCAAGGTGATCGATCGCCATGGCGAGCGCTTCATTGACCGCATCTTCACCCCGACCGAGCGGGCGAAGGCGGAAAAGCGGCGGAATCGCGTCGAGACTTACGCCAAGCGCTTCGCCGCCAAGGAAGCGTGCGCCAAGGCGCTGGGCACGGGTTTCCGTGCCGGGGTCTGGTGGCGCGACATGGGCGTCGTCAACCTGCCGTCGGGGCGGCCGACGCTCGAACTCACCGGCGGCGCCAAGCGCCGCCTCGAGGCGATCACGCCCGCGGGCTACGAGGCGCGCATCGACCTCACGATCACCGACGAAGGCCCCATGGCCCACGCCTTTGTGGTCATTTCGGCGATTGCCGTGGCCCACCCGTGAGGTGCGGGCCCGGCCATCTTTGCCGGAAGGTTGTGCGCACTCGGCAATGAAAATTCATCATGCCTCCGCGCTGGAGCTAAGCTCATGACGCTCCTAGGTAAACGCGACGGCCGGTCCTGCGGCCAGGTCTCGCGTGCAATTGCGTGCGTGGGTGTCAGAGGCTACAAGGTCGCGGCGGGGCGATAAGTGCCACAACGGGACGACAGGCCGATGAGCGTGCAGACCGGGACCAAACGGAAAGAAGGTGGATTCGCCGAGACCGTACGTGTGGTCATTCATGCTCTCATCATCGCCCTGGTCATCCGCACGTTCCTGTTCCAACCGTTCAATATCCCTTCCGGCTCGATGATTCCGACGCTGCTTGTCGGCGACTACCTGTTCGTCTCCAAATATTCGTACGGCTATACGCATTACTCGCTGCCGTTCTCGCCGCCGGTGTTCTCGGGCCGCATCCTCGGCCAGCAGGTCGATCGCGGCGATGTGGTGGTGTTCCGCCTGCCCAAGGACGACTCGATCGACTACATCAAGCGCGTCATCGGCCTCCCTGGCGACCGCATCCAGATGATCGACGGAATCCTCAACATCAACGGCGAGCCGGTGAAGCGCCAGCGCATCGACGACTATGTGACCAGCGAAGAGGGCGCCGTGCAGCGGGTCAAGCGCTTCCGCGAAACCCTGCCGAACGGCGTGACCTACACTACGCTCGATCTCACCGACAACGGCTTCTATGACAACACCGCGGTCTACACCGTGCCGTCGGGCGACTATTTCATGATGGGCGACAACCGCGACAACTCGACCGACAGCCGGGTGCTCAGCCAAGTCGGCTACGTGCCGTACCAGAACATCATCGGCAAGGCGCAGATCATCTTCTTCTCGATCAAGGACGGTGCTCACGCCTGGGAAGTGTGGCGCTGGCCATGGACCGTCCGCTGGAACCGCCTGTTCACCCTCGTGAGATGAAGCGGCGGCGGAAAGCCACTTCGACCGCAGCGCCGCCGCAAGGGCCGTCTGCCGAGGAAGTCGCCAGCGCGCCCGCTCCGTCAGTCCCAACCGCCGCGCCGGCCGGCGGACAGAAGGATGCGCGCCCGCGCCGCCGGCGCGGCGACGGTTCGCTCGAGGAGCGCATCGGCTATCGGTTCGCCGACGCGTCGTTGCTCGACAGCGCGCTCTCGCACATCTCCGCGCTCAAGGGCGCGCGCAACCGCGTCGGCAGCTACCAGCGGCTCGAGTTTCTTGGCGACCACGTGCTCGGCCTCGTCATTTCCGACATGCTGTTTCGCGCTTTTCCGCGCGCCGACGAGGGCGAGCTGTCGCGCCGCTTGGCCGATCTCGTGCGCAAGGAGACCTGCGCCGAGATCGCGCGTGCGATCGACCTCGGCGCGGCGATTCGGCTCGGCGCCTCGGAAGCCAATGCCGGCGCGCGCACGCGGCCGGCGATCCTTGCCGACGTCTGCGAGGCTCTGATCGGCGCGGTCTATCTCGACGGCGGCTTCGCCGCCGCCGAGGCGCTGATCGGACGCCTGTGGCAGGTGCGCATGAAGACGAAGGCCGAGCCGGCGCGTGATCCGAAAACGGTCCTGCAGGAATGGGCGCAGGGCCGTGGCCTGCCGACGCCGGCCTATCGCGAGATCGCGCGCTCCGGCCCGGACCACGACCCGCAGTTTCGCGTCGCCGTGCAGCTTCCCCATCTCGCGCCGGCGGAAGGGTCCGGCCGCTCGAAACGCGCCGCCGAGCAGGCCGCCGCGGCGGCCATGATGAAGCGCGAAGGCGTCAAGCCCCAACGGCTCGATGGCTGAGCCGGCCGCAAGTGAATCCCGCTGCGGCTTCGCGGCGCTCATCGGGGCGCCCAATGCGGGAAAATCGACGCTGGTCAACGCCCTCGTCGGCACCAAGGTCTCGATCGTCACGCCGAAGGCGCAGACCACCCGCACACTCATTCGCGGCATCGCCGTCGACGGCCCGGCGCAGCTCATCCTGGTCGACACGCCGGGCATTTTCGCGCCGCGGCGCCGGCTCGACCGCGCCATGGTGGGCACCGCCTGGGGCGGCGCGCGAGATGCGGACATCGCCGCCCTCGTCGTCGACAGCCGCAAGGGCGTCGAGGATGAGGACGAAGGGGTCATCCGCGGCCTCGCCGAGGTCCGCGCGGCGAAGCTTCTCGTACTCAACAAGGTCGATGTCGTCGCCAAGCCTGCGCTGCTGGCGTTGACGCAAATGCTCAATGAGCGCGCGGCCTTTGCCGCGATCTTCATGATCTCCGCGCTCACCGGCGACGGCGTTGCGGACCTCAAACGCTGGCTCGGCGCTCACGTGCCGGCGGGGCCGTGGCTTTATCCCGCTGACCAGATTGCGGATGCGCCGCTGCGCCAGCTCGCCGCCGAGATCACCCGCGAGAAGCTCTATCTGCGGCTGCACCAGGAACTGCCGTACCAGTCGACGGTCGAGACCGAAGTCTGGAAGGAGCTCAAGGACGGCTCCCTGCGTATCGAGCAGACGATCTATGTCGAGCGCGAGAGCCAGCGCAAGATCGTGCTCGGCAAGGGCGGCCAGACGATCAAGGCGATCGGGGCGGCGGCGCGCGCCGACATCGCCGTTGCGATCGAGCAGCCGGTGCACCTCTTTCTCTTCGTCAAGGTGCGGGAAGGGTGGGGCGACGACCCGGAACGCTACCGCGAGATGGGCCTGGAGTTTCCGCGGGAGTAAGATCCTTCCGAGTCGTCATTCCGGGGCGCCGCGCGGCGGCGAACCCGGAATCCATAACCACAATCCGTGACTATGGATTCCGGGTCCGCGGCCTGCGGCCGCGTCCCGGAATGACGGCCAGCGTGCATACATATCCCCCATGGAATGGATCGACGAAGGCATCGTGCTCGGCGTCAAGCGCCACGGCGAGACGAGCGTCATTCTCGAATTGATGACGCACGGGCGCGGTCGCCATCTCGGTCTGGTACGCGGCGGCAGTGGCGCGCGGCTGCGCGCCGTGCTGCAACCGGGGAATTCGCTGCGCGCCACTTGGCGGGCCAGGCTCGACGACCACCTGGGCCACTATCTGGTCGAAGGAATCAATCTGCGCGCCGCCGGCTTTCTTGCCGCGGCGCATGCCGTCCACGGGGTCACGCATCTCGCGGCCTTGTGCCGTCTGCTCGCGGAACGCGAGCCGCATGCGGGCATCCATGGCGCGCTCGAAGCGATCCTCGACGTGCTCGGTGATCCGGCCGCGGTCGCGCCGATGATCGCGCGCTTCGAGCTGGCCTTCCTCGGCGAGCTCGGTTTCGGGCTCGATCTCGCTTCCTGCGCGGTCACCGGCGCGAGCGCCGATCTCATCTACGTGTCGCCGCGCTCGGGCCGCGCCGTCTCGCGCGCCGTCGGCGAGCCTTATCGCGACAAGCTCATGCGGCTGCCGCGCTTCCTGCAGGACGACGTCGAGGCTGCTTCCGCCGCCGATCTCGCCGACGCCTTCGCGCTCGCCGGCTTCTTTCTCGAGCGTCACGCTTTCGCGCCGCGCGGCCTGCCGCTGCCGGACGCCCGCGCCCGCTTCGTCGCCGCCGTTCTTGTTCGCAGCGGCCAACCGCGCTACCCCGTTGCGCCATGAATGAGAAACTGATTCCCCCCGCGCCAGGAGAAGTGCAGGAGATCGCGCTGCGCGAGGCGCTGGAGGAGCGCTATCTCGCCTACGCGCTCTCCACCATCATGCACCGCGCGCTCCCTGACGCGCGCGACGGGCTCAAGCCGGTGCATCGCCGCATCCTCTACGGCATGCGGCTCCTGCGTCTCGATCCCGGCGCCGCGTTCAAGAAATCGGCAAAGATCGTCGGCGACGTGATGGGCAACTTCCACCCGCACGGCGATCAGGCGATCTATGACGCGCTGGTGCGTCTCGCCCAGGATTTTTCCTCGCGCTACCCGCTGGTCGACGGCCAGGGCAATTTCGGCAACGTCGACGGCGACAATCCGGCCGCCTACCGCTACACCGAGGCGCGGCTGACCGAGGCGGCGCGGCTTCTGCTCGACGGCATCGACGAGGACGCGGTCGACTTCCGCCCGAGCTACGACAACGTGATGCAGGAGCCGGTCGTCTTGCCGGCGGCCCTTCCCAATCTGCTCGCCAACGGCGCCCAGGGCATCGCGGTCGGCATGGCGACGGCGGTTCCGCCGCACAACATCGCCGAACTCTGCGACGCGGCGCTGCACCTCATCGAGCAGCCGAACGCACGGAGTCGCACGCTGCTGAAATTCGTACCCGGCCCCGATTTCCCGACCGGCGGCATCATCGTCGATCCGCCGGAGGCGATCGCCGAAGCCTACACGACCGGACGCGGCTCCTTCCGCCTGCGCGCACGCTGGAAGACCGAGGACACCGGGCGCGGCACCTATCAGATCGTAGTCACCGAAATCCCCTGGCAGGTGCAGAAGATGCGGCTCGTCGAGCGCATCGCCGAGCTGATCAACGAGAAAAAGCTGCCGCTCGTCGCCGACATGCGCGACGAGTCCGCCGAGGATGTGCGCCTCATCTTCGAGCCGCGCTCGCGCAGCGTCGATCCGGCGCTGATGATGGAGAGCCTGTTCAAGCTCACCGAGCTGGAAAGCCGGGTGCAGCTCAACATGAACGTGCTCCTGCGCGGCCGGATTCCGAAAGTGGTCGGGCTTGCCGAAGCGCTGAACGAATGGCTCACCCACCGCCGCGACGTACTGCTGCGCCGTTCGCGCTACCGGCTCGGCCAGATCGAGCATCGGCTCGAAGTCTTGGGCGGCTATCTCGTCGCCTATCTCAACATCGACAAGGTGATCAAGATCGTCCGCAAGGAGGACGAGCCGAAGCCGGTGCTGATGCGCACGTTCAAGCTCTCCGACGTGCAGGCCGACGCCATCCTCAACATGCGGCTGCGCAATCTGCGCCGGCTCGAGGAGATCGAGATCCGCGAGGAGGAGAAGACGCTGCGCGCCGAAAAGCGCGGCATCGAGGACCTGCTGCGCTCGGAGAAGGAGCAGTGGAAGGTCATCGCCCGCGAGGTCCGCGAGGTGCGCGACAAGTTCGGCCCGAAGACGCCGCTCGGCAAGCGCCGCACCGGGTTTGCCGAAGCGCCCGCGCACGACGAGGCGGCGATCGAGGAAGCGTTGGTCGAGCGCGAGCCGATCACGGTCGTGGTGTCCGACAAGGGCTGGATCCGGGCGCTGCGCGGCCAGGTCGCCGACCTTTCCAGTCTCGCCTTCAAGACCGACGACAGGCTCAATCTCGCGTTCTTCGCCGAGACGACGTCGAAGCTCCTCATCTTCGCTACCAACGGCCGCTGCTACACTATTGAGGCGGCAAAGCTGCCGGGCGGTCGCGGCCATGGCGAGCCGATCCGCCTGTTCATCGAGCTCGAACAGGAGGCGGACGTGGTAACGGTGTTCCGCCACCAGGGCGGACGCAAGCTGATCGTGGCGAGCATACAGGGCAGGGGATTCGTCGTCGCTGAGGACGAGTGCCTCGCCAATACCCGCAAGGGCAAGCAGATCCTCAACGTCGCGCTCCCTGACGAAGCGCGCATCATTGCGCCGGCCGAGGGCGAACTCGTCGCGGCCATCGGCGAGAACCGCAAGATGGTGGTGTTCCCGCTCGATCAGGTGCCGGAGATGACACGCGGCCGCGGCGTGCGCCTGCAGCGGCACAAGGACGGCGGACTGTCGGACATCAGGGTATTCGAGGCGGAGAAGGGCTTGACCTGGACCGACACCGCCGGCCGCGTCTACACGCTCTCGCTCAAGGAGCTCGCCGACTGGCGCGGCAACCGCGGCGATGCCGGCCGCCTGGCGCCGAAGGGCTTTCCGAAGAGCAACAAGTTCGACGGCGGCGCAAAGACGTAAACTTGCAGAGCACTTCAGCGCGAAGTCTCATCCATCCGGACTACCAATCTGTTCGTGTGAGATGAAAGCAGGCGACTGCCTTATGGCAACTCGCCTGTTCGCTTTTTGCAATCGATCGGCGGACATCTAATAGACTGCTTGTGCGTCGGAACGCAGCTCAGCGCCGTAAACTTCGACCCCGGCATGAAGATTGGGACTTTGCCCCTGCCTTCGCCGACCTCCGTCACGATTTCGGTAGCCAGGCGGTCATCGCTATCGTTGCTTAGACACTTCGCATATTCTGTGCCAATGTTGGTTACCGGATGTTCTTTTGCATCAACGAGAATCCAGTCCTTTTGATACTTGCGAGTGCCGACGGTTTTGTCTCTTTCGATGATTTTATTATGCACACTATTCAGCACGCTCTGCATGGTAGTGTTGTAGTGAATTGAAACTGAAAATTTCGGCGGACCATCGAACGCTTGAAGATCAATCGTAATTGCCCTGCCGTACAGAATGTACCATACGCCAAGTCCTAGAAGCGCCAAGAATAAAAACAGCACAATCCAGCGCAGCTGGTATTTTTGTTATTGCCCGGATAGTCCAAGGCAAACGACTTGGCTTGTCTGAGCCTCTGATGATGGTACCATCTCGAAGGAATGGGACCCAATACTTATTACAAAAATCCGGCGTCAAAAAATCGCTGTGCCGAAAACCCTCATGCCACCTGGTTCGAACGGTTGGATGATTGAACCCATATGATCCGACCGATCCATACCCCCAAGTTACCCATGCCGCCATTGCCGGCCAAATGTCCCTGGTCCCGACTTCATTCAGCAGCGGAGCCGTAAATCGATCTCTCACCTCATCCAGTGGGAATTTTTCCGGTAGGACGCTGCCGCAGAATATGATTCGGTGCCAAGGCCATGGCTCCCGCTGCAAGATTCTGGCAACGACATAGGTGCCGAAGCTGTGCGTGATCACAGAAATCCTGTCGGGCTTATGCAGTTCCTTGGCCGTTCTGATGTTGGTAAGTACGCGCTGGATTGCTTGTTGCCGGGGCCTTCCGATAGGAAGCAAGAACCTGGAAACACGCATATCGCCAAAACTGGTAGGCGAGACCAGGAAGCCAGCACTCTCCAGTGTGTCTGCCATCGCCGGCATCCAATCCGCGAAGGTATTAATTCCGTGTACCAAGATGACTAAATGCCTCTCCTTCTGATTTTCCCGCTCCTCGGACTTTGGTTGGTCAGCCATAGCCTCGCCCCTCTTGATACTCCCAACGGGAATAGCATAGGTTGGAGTTCCGCAACCGCGCAACTGCCAGACAGGGTGGGGTCATCGGCAATAGAACTTGGAGACGGGGTGCTCGGAGTTTGGTTCTCATGCGAGTGCTGGGGAAACAGAGTCTTTTGGCGTTTCTGTCGCTGGTCATTGTTGCCAGTCAAGCAAGCTTGAGCCAAGCCGCTGAAATGTTCGACCTGAGTGAGCTGAGCAACTCCCAACAAAGCAGGCTTCGGACCCAGGTCGAAAATTGGGCGGTGGCAGTTGTGTTGGCGAACTTCTGTAAGCAACCCACTTCGCTCGAAGAGCGAATGACTAAAATTGCGGTCGGGTGTATAACACCCAATACAATCAAGGCAATCCTCGATCGCTTCCATGCAAAGATGGATAGTGTCAAAGAGAAAGTTTGGGATTGCACGAACAAGGACGTTAAAACGTTCGTAGAAAAGACTGTTGCGAAAGCAAATCTTCTTGTGGAGCAAGCTGAAAACGCTTGTCGACATAAATCAATGTATCAGCAACTGTTGCCCTTCCTCCAATAGGTCCTTTTCGCAATCGTCGTGGCGGCCGGAAAGCCGCTAGTCCAATCTAAAGACGCGTCTCAGCAACCCCTTAACAGCCTCTTCCGTGGCGTGAGTAGCATTTGCGGAATAGGCCAGGTGCGGATTGCGTCCAACGCAATCGTCTTCATATGTGAATGGCCTGTGTGTCGCCGTATTGATGATTGTCCCGAGCGGTTCTTCCTTCAACACGCAATGCGTTGTCTGTCCATTCCACGCGACAATGGGAGTAGGCTGAAGCCAGGGACAATCGAAGATGCCACGCATCGGGGTACTCGGTCAATTGAATCTGCGCAGCCGTCTGTTTGAGACGCTTGACATAGGCTCGGCAGGGAGCAGCCTCAACGTAGTCATCTAACGTTCCGTGGAAGATTTGGATCGGATGGTCGGTGACGTCGGTGTCGCCGATGTAAGTCGTGTTGCAAGGCGGATAAAGCGCAATATAGGCCGCCGGATCGATCCCGGTGGGGTTCCACAGCTTATGAAATCTTTTGAGGGTCCCATAAAGAGCCGCCTGGCCGCCGCGTGAGAATCCCATGACGGCAATTCGGTTGGGATCTATCCGGGGATGCCCGGCCAACACCGCAAGGCTGCGATATAAGTCGAGTATCATGTTCAATCGTCCGAGTAGTGACTGATCAACGACAGTGCTGACGATTCCCCGTCCGCTAAATGAATCAAGTGCAAATGTGGATATGCCCAACGATTCAAACTGCCGGCCCACAGATCGGTATTTGCTTCAAAGCCACCTGAGCCGTGCATGAGCACAACCACTGGAAGTTGGCCGGAGCCTCGCGCAATCCTCAACGCGCCGGCGATGGTCGTGGGCCTGCCGGAGCGGTCGCCCTTGAGAAATTGTTGATCCGAGATAGTTAGAGTCTGAACCGGAATTGCCTCGATCCGCGCCGCAGTGTCCTTGGGAAGAATGCTCGCCACTACGACCGATTGAAAAATGCCTATCGCAATTGTTGTTAGTGCGCCGATCACCAGTTTTCTCATCGCATTTTCCAATTTTCACGCGTGAGGTTCCGACGGTAGCCGCCGCGTGCTGCGACGGTACGCAAGTTGTCGCCTTCGCGGGGCTTAAGGTCGC
>Ga0210408_10004326_pt1 | contig 12723 bp, 11 predicted proteins | sample IncBWH4MmetaG_FD_155471 | JGI IMG/M metagenome (GOLD analysis project Ga0210408, IMG submission 155471) | Forest soil microbial communities from Barre Woods Harvard Forest LTER site, Petersham, Massachusetts, United States - Inc-BW-H-4-M | ecosystem: Environmental > Terrestrial > Soil >...
GAGGTGCCGCAGCATGAACTGGTCATCAAGCATGCCGATTTGGTCAAACGTATCGCCTACCACTTGGTCAGCCGAATGCCGCCCAATGTCGAGGTGGACGATTTGATTCAATCCGGCATGATCGGCCTGTTGGACGCGGCCAAGCACTATTCGCCCACCAAGGGCGCCAATTTCGAGACCTACGCGGGAATTCGCATCCGCGGCGCGATGCTCGACGAGGTGCGAAAATCCGATTGGACGCCGCGTTCGGTGCATCGGAACATGCGCGAGATGGCCGAGGTCGTACGCAAGATCGAAAATGCAAAGGGACAGGATGCCAGTCCCGTCGATATCGCCGAGGGGCTCGGCGTGTCCATCGAGGACTACCACAAGCTGGTGCAGGATGCCGCGAGCTGCCGCCTGTTCAGTTTCGACCAGATGGGTTCCAGCGACGATGAATCGAGTCCCGCCGATCACGCGCGCGACGAGCGGCCCGGCCCCTTCGATCACATCGAGGATGCCGGTTTTCGCGATGCGCTCGCCGGTGCGATCAATGTGTTGCCCGAGCGCGAAAAACTGGTGCTGTCACTGTATTACGACGAGGACATGAATTTGCGCGAGATCGGCGAGGTCCTGGAAGTGTCCGAATCCCGCGTCTGCCAGATTCACGGCCAGGCGCTGGTGCGTCTGCGCGCGCGCCTCGCGGAGTGGCTGCAGCCGGCCTAGTCCATGGATATCCTAAGCATCGTCGGCGTCGTGCTTGCGCTGATAGCGATCATCGGCGGAGCGATCCTGAAAGGGAGCAGTGCCGGCGCGCTGGTCGGCAGCGCAGCATTCGTCATCGTGGTGGTCGGTACTCTGGCGGCGAGCCTGGTGCAGACGCCGATGGCCACGTTCCTGCGCGCGTGGAAGATTGTCTCCTGGGTGTTCAAGCCGCCCGTGAGCAACCCGGCGGCGATGATCGAGAAAATAGTCGAGTGGAGCAACATTGCCCGCAAGCAGGGATTGCTCGGCCTCGAGTCCGCGGTGGAAGCGGAGAAGGACCAATTCTTGAAGAAGGGCTTGCAGTCCTTGGTGGACGGCGGCGAGCCGGATGCCATCCGCTCCAGCATGGAAATCGAACTGGAGACCATGGAGCATTTCGACACTCAGGCCGCCAAAGTCTTCGAAGCCATGGGCGTCTACTCGCCGACGCTCGGCATCATCGGCGCGGTCATGGGGCTGATGGCGGTCATGCAGAACCTCAATGATCCCTCGAAGCTCGGGCATGGCATCGCCGCGGCGTTCATTGCGACCATTTACGGCATTGCGTTCGCCAATCTGCTGTTCCTGCCCATGGGCAACAAGTTGAAGGCGGTCATTCACGGCCAATCGCAGGTGCGGACCATGGTGATCGAAGGCATCATCGCCATCGCCCAGGGCGAGAACCCGCGCAATATCGAGTCGAAGCTGCAAGGCTACTTTCACCACTGACGGATGCCATGGCTCGCAAGAAGAAACATGAAGATCATGTGAACCACGAGGCCTGGGCGATTCCCTACGGCGACCTCGTGACCTTGCTGTTCGCGTTGTTCACCGTGATGTACGCCATGTCGTCGGTCAATGAAGGAAAATTTCGCATTTTGTCTGATTCGATGATCGCCGCATTCAACGGCGCGCCGAAGAGCCTGCAGCCGCTCAACATCGGCGACAAGCAACCCGGCAAGGGCGGCGACAAGCAGCTGGTGGGCATCACGCCGACGGCGCTCATCAAGATCAAAAGCGAAAAGTCCAACCCTGACGGCAGCCTCACGCCGCGGGATCCGAGCAGGAGGGAGGACGCGAACTCCGCAAATCTCCCCGGGGCCTTGATTCGCATGCAGCGCCAGGTGCAGGACGCGATGCAGGCGCTGATCGATGCCAAGTTGGTCACCGTACGGCGCGAGAACATGTGGCTGGAAATAGAAATCAACGCCGACATACTGTTTCCGAGCGGTGCCGGAGCATTCGCACCGGCCGCCGAACCCGTGCTCGACAAACTGGCGGAGGTTTTGAAGCCCTTCCCCAATCCCATCCGCGTCGAAGGACATACCGACGATCGGCCGATCAAGACGGCCGCATTCCCGTCGAACTGGGAGCTGTCGGCGGCACGCGCCGCCAGCGTGGTGCATCAATTCATGAGCCAGGGCATCGATCCGCTGCGGCTCGAAATCGTTGGTTTCGGGGAATTTCATCCGCGCCAGCCGAATGAGACGAGCGAAGGACGCAACGCGAATCGGCGAGTGGTCATCCTGGTGCTGGAGGAAGTGTCGCCCGGCTCGCCGGTCACCGCGCGAGCCACTGATCAGACGCCGCAGACCACTGCGTCGGGCGTCGAGACGGCGGACTCGAGCAGCGCCGCGAATCGCCTGATGTACCGCGTGCCCCCCGAGAGCCTAGATCAAACCGTGCTGGTCAAAGAGCAAGCGACGCCAGCACTGCAAGCGACGCCAGCACTGCAAGCGACGCCAGCACCGAACCCGCAGCCCAAGACGCCGGGCGAGGTCACGCCATGAGTGAAGTTGACCGCTTGAGCAACTCCGGCCTTTATCCGATGCTCCCCATTGCGGACAAACGCCCCTCCCGCAACGGCGCGGGAGATCCTCGGGACGGCACGGCGCGGCGCCCGCTGCCGCCCGACAAAGCCGCACCCGAGACGGGCGATGGCGCGGATCCTGCAAACCCCCGTCCTCCCAAATCCCTCATCGACGAGTACGCTTAACATGATCATGAATATCAATACATATCTCGGCATATTCGCTGCCGCGCTCGGATTGTGCGGCATGCTGTCGGCATTGTTCACGATGCGGACGGTCCGCCGCTGGCGTGCCCGCTGCGTGTCCGTCGAAACAGGGTTGGCGGCTCTGCACCGCGAAATGGAGCTGGTGGCCTCGATCAGCGTGAAGACGGGGCGCCGGGTCAAACGAGTCGAGCAGGAGTATGCGGGGGTTTCCGATCGCGTCGATCAAGTCGAACTTCGAGGCGCGGCGCCATCCTTCGATCAGGCGATCGACTGCGCCCGCCGCGGCGCCGAGCCCGGCAAGCTCACGCAGCAATTTGGATTGAGCCGCGGCGAAGCGGATTTGGTGACGCGGCTGCACGGGCGCAAGAAGAGCGCCTGAGCCTCCGATCGCGGGATTTCTTCGGCCGCGGCGGCCTACCTTGTCGGTTCTGCCTGGCTGGATAACAACGTGGGAATGGCGCACCAATGTGCGCGGTTGATCAACAATGCCGGCAGCGATGCGATCGCCTCCCAACCGGCCATCCCGCCCTCAGGATTCCGCCACTTTTGCCCAATTTTCACCGGGCCAAGAAAATGATAAAGGCGGAAAGTCTGGTCATAAATCCAGAACTCGTCTCGATCATCGGCGTAGAAGCCGCGCACATGCTGGAATCTCTGGAAGGGGCCCCGGACGTCAAAAGCAATGCCGACCTCCTCGGCCCATTCACGCCGTGTTGCCTCGTCGAGGGTTTCGCCCTGTTCGATGCCGCCGCCGGGAAGTTCCGGTACGTCGGGCGCGCAGCTCTCGGCTGAAAGCATGATCGCATCGTTGTTGATGGCGACCACCAGCGCAAAGACGCCGCGGCGTGGCTTGATAATCGACTGTGCACCGGGGATTACTACGTTGCCGCGCCGATCATAAAAAATGATTGACGGAGAATTTGCACGATCTGACTCAGGGCGCGGCGGCCTCACCGCGTAATCGTACCTAAAATTCCCGTCCTCGCGCACCCCCCACACAAAACCCGCGCGCCAGGAATTCACGACAATCGCGTATTTCATGATGAATCGGTCGGTTTGATCTCTTGACGCGAGTGACGGGGATGGCCGATATATATGGCTGTTAGGTCCCTGCTCCAGCCCGACGTAGTTGATGAGCGAACTTCGATGGACGCGCCACCCCCGCCCTCCCGCCACTGCTGGTCGAAGCCGCCTGCGTGGTTGCCGACGCGTCGTCCGACGCAAGGCCGAAGTACACTCGTCGCAACCGCGCGAGCCAAGTAATCGGCTGGCGCCCTGACGATGAAACGTCGAGGGCGCCAGTCACCGACAGAGAGACGCCAGTCACGGTCAGAGTGATTTGGAAAGGCCGAAGAACAGTCCCCGGCGCGGGCCGTACTGCGGTGCGCCCACCCCGACGCCGGTGCCGTTGCGGATCTGGTACTCCTTGTCAAAGGCGTTGATGAGATCCACGCGCGCGGTCAGCGTCCCCCATCCGTCCAAGTGGAAAACGTGGTTCACGCCGAAATTCGCTTGCGTGTAGTAGGGCAAGTGATCGCCGTTCGGCACCGTCGTGCCATCCGGCAACGCCAGGCTCGCGCGCAGCCCAGAGCCCTCCAGGAAATCCGCGCTGAAGGTGGTGTGGTTCCACACATAGGAGACGCCGCCCGAGGCGGTGAATTGCTGCTCGTGGTCCAGGTGAATGTAGTGTGTGGCGACGTAGTCAAGACTGGCCTGCGAGAAATTGAACTGGGACGACGAGAAATTCTTGCCCTTGGCGCTCTGATAGGCGAGATTCAAATAGGTGCTGAAGCCCTCTGCGGTGAAATTGGCGGTGATCTCGGCGCCATACTGTTTGCCGTAGGAGTAGTTGAAAGGCGTTAAAATAATGGGCGCCCCGAACTGGCCCTCGTCGATCAAGTTGTGCGATTGTTTGTAGTAGGTGTCGAGACCCACCGTGAACTGCCGCGTGAGCTTCTGCTGCACCCCCAGGTCGTAGTAATTGGCCCGTTCAGCCAGCGGCGAGTTGGCCACCGTGACAGCCGGCGCGGCCGTGGTGTTCAAGAATTTTGAAATGGTCTCGCTGCCAACCACTTCGAAGGGCGGCGGCGATAAATAACGTGAATACCCGATGTGCACCGTGGTGTCGTCCAGCGCCTGCCACACCGCATTGAAACGCGGACTCACCTGATGGGCCGCGGTATAGGCGGTGAATTTATCGAAGCGCAGGCCGTAATTGAAGGTCAGCGAGGGAATCACCTTCCATTCATCCTGCAGATACAGGCTCTCGATCCACTCGGTCTTGTAGGTGTTGTCGAACACGGTGATCGGCACATCGCTGGTTTGAATGCCGGTCGTCGGATCGAGGGCAATCACCTGCGAGGTGGTAAGACTCCTGGAGTGGTCGCTCTGCAGGAAAACGCCGCCGCGCAGGGTGTGCATCTCGTCGAGTTTGTAAGCCGCATCGGATTGCAGCGAATAGGCCGCGTTCTGCTTGTAGGCATTCTGGGCGATGCCCGTGAACAACACATCGCCGAGCGGATCGGGGATGAAAGTCAGGCTCGAGTAACGTGCGGTCACGGAAGTCTGTACGTCCAGCGAGCCCTGCGAGTGCTGCCAGCTGAACACCGCGAAGTGATTGAGTTCACGCTGATTCTCGTTGAGCGCTTCACTCGGATAGGTGGTCTGGCCGTTGACGGTGAGCGGCGTGCCGTCGGCATTGGTCAGGCCCGGCGTCTGTCCGGCACGTTGGGGACTTTCAAAGTTGCCGGCGGAGGTGCTCAACACCGCGCTCAGGCGATTGGACTCATCGAGGATGTATTCGAAGTAGCCGAAGCCATGGGATTGCTTGGTGTGATCATGGATGGGATTGGAGCTGCCATCCGGCGACTCGATGCCCAAGTCATTGCGCAAGAAGCTTCCGGAGACGAAGTAATTCAGCCGTCCGGCGCTGCCGCCGTAGTTGAAGCTCGGCTCCACCGTGCCGTGGCTGCCGCCATAGATGGAGACCGCCCCACCCGGATCGATCACGCCGCTCTTGGTCTTGAGATCAATGATGCCCGCGGTGCGCAGGCCATACTCGGCCGGCAGCGCTCCGGTGACCAGGGTGAGCGAGGAGATCAAGCGCGGATCCAGCGATTGTCCGAAGACGCTGATGCCCTCCGGCAGGATGATGCCGTTCAAGCGGTACTGAAGACCGTTGTGCTCGCCGCGCACATGGAACTGCCCAAACGAGTCCTGGGCGACATCCGGCGCCTGCATGATCACCTGGTTCAGCAGCTGGTTATCGCCGCCGGGCGCGGCGCCGATCGCCGCTTCATTGATGGTGTAAGTCGAAGCGCCGGTTTGGGTTTGAATGCCGTTGCGCGCCTCGTTCAGGTGCTGCGCGATGACCACGATTTCGTCGAGCGCGGCCGGGGACCCGGAGCCGCCCGAGTTTGCATCAGAGTCGGCCGCGTCATCGGCCAATCCCGCATGGGCCGGCGAAAGAGGGCCGAGCAAGCACAGAAAGGACGCCGCTACGCCGGGGGCTGCAGCACGAATGGACAAACTGAACATGAAGACGACTCCACAAAAGCTGATTGACGATTAACCGCGACCGATTGCTCGGGCGGTTCATTTCGCAAGGCGAAGTTTCAGCTTGAGGAAGGCGGGCCGCGACTGCGCGGCTGGGGAACTGCGGTGTCGATCGCACAGATGCGCGGCTCCGCACTGAGCCCGGCGTCGACGCGGACGAGGACAGGGATGTGAAACGAGTGACTGAAAGCCGGCGTGACGACTTGCGCAAACGCGGCACACTGCGCGCAGCTCGCGTCGACGGCGCTGTTCGCCTGAACTCGAAGCTCGGTGCCGCCGGCGCCAGACAAATGACTGAGTTCGTGAACCACGGCACCCTGCTGTGCCACCATCAGCAGCAGCAAGAGGCCCAGAGATTTCAACACGCTTCTCATTCGATGGATGCCCGCAACGACCCGGTTCAGACAGCGAAACACTAACAGAATACCGGATTTCTTTCAGCTCAGCGCAACGAAGTGGTTAGAGAAGCTTGCGCTTGCGCGGTCATTCCAGAGCGCGAACTTGCGGCGGGCACATTGATTGGTTGTGCGGTCAAACCGACACTTGTTGTGGAGTTGGTAATACGTAACAATCAATTCCTCAAACCAAGGGGCGTCTCCGGTTGCTTGGTCTGCTCGACCGGCCGTCGGCGCCGCCCAGCGTCTGGCAACTCAAATGACATCCGATCCGCGCGCGGTCATCTCCGGCAGTCCGATGAGCCGGATTCAGGTCGCCGTGGTCGCGATCACGGTCGGCCTCAACGCCCTCGATGGCTTCGATGTGCTTTCCATCAGCTTTGCCTCGCCCGGCATTGCGCGCGCCTGGGGCATCGACCACGCAGTGCTGGGGATTCTCCTTCCCATGGAACTGTTCGGCATGGGGATTGGCTCGATACTCCTGGGCGGCGTCGCCGACAAGGTCGGCCGGCGGCGCACCCTGCTCGGCTGTCTGCTCGTGATGACTGTGGGCATGTTCATGGCGTCGCGCGCCCAGGGCGTATACGACCTCTCGGCGTGGCGAGTGTTCACAGGCCTCGGGATCGGCGGCATGCTGGCCGCGATCAATGCCGTGGCAGCGGAATACTCGAACGCGCGGCGCCGCAGCCTCAATGTGTCTCTGATGGCAATCGGCTATCCCATCGGCGCCGTGATCGGCGGGTCGATCGCAGCCGTGCTGCTCGAGCAAGGCGACTGGCCGGTGGTGTTCGGATTTGGCGCCCTCGCCACAGCGGCATTCATTCCCTTGGTGTTTTGGTTCGTGCCCGAGTCCGTCGCCTGGCTGTGTCAGCGCCAACCGCCGGGGGCACTCGCCAGCGTCAACCGGACCATGAGCCGCATGGGCCACCCGCAGGCGGCGGAACTGCCGGCGATCTCAGCGGAGGCTCGCAAGCGTTCGGTGGGCGATATATTGAAGCCACCGCTCCTGCGGGTCACCATCCTGGTGACCTTGGCCTATTTCCTGCACATCACGACCTTCTATTTCATTCTGAAGTGGGTGCCGAAGATCGTGGTCGACATGGGGTTTACGCCGTCCTCGGCGGCCGGAGTCCTGGTATGGGCAAACGTCGGCGGCGCCAGCGGCGGCGCAGTGCTGGGGCTGCTGTCGCTGCGCTTCGGCCTGAAACATCTCACGATGTTGGCAATGGCGATGTCGACAATAATGCTGGCAGTGTTCGGCCGTGGGCAGGCGAACCTTGCGCAGCTGTCGATGATTTGCGCGATGACCGGATTTTTCACCAACGCGGGAGTGGTCGGGCTGTACGGTATTTTCGCGCAGGTGTTTCCCACCCATGTGCGCGCCACCGGCACGGGGTTCGCGGTCGGAGTCGGTCGTGCGGGCGCATGGATAGCGCCGATCATTGCCGGCTTTTTATTCCGCGCCGGCTATGGACTGGAATTCATCGCCATCGCCATGGGTGCCGGGTCATTCGTCGCGGCGATTGTCCTGTGGCTGCTGCCGTCCAGGATGGCGTCGACGCAGGCCGTATCTCTCCAGTAAGCTAGCGACCGGTTCTGCAGGACGATCGGCATCGGCAATTCAAGAATGTCCCCAACTTATCGATTGGCCGAGGCGAACACCGTCGCGCAATTCGCAGCCGCGCGCGCCCTCATCCAAGAGTATGCCGACCACCTCCGCGCTTCGATGGCGGTCGATCTTTGTTTCCAGAACTTTGAGGCTGAACTGGAAAATCTGCCGGCAATGTATGGACCGCCGTCGGGCTGCTTGTTGCTCGCGGGCCGCGACGATGAGTGGGCTGGATGCTGCGCGCTGCGCCGGTTCTCCGACGAGGCGTGTGAAATGAAGCGGCTGTATGTCAAACCGATCGCCCGCGGGTCAGGCCTTGCTCGGCAGCTGATCGAGCACCTGTTGACCACGGCACGCGCTCGCGGTTATCGGCGTATGGTTTTGGACACTCTCGATGGCATGACCGCTGCGAAGGCGCTGTATCGGTCTTTCGGCTTCCGGCCAACCAAACCCTACTACTTCAATCCGACGCCGGGAACGGCTTACATGGAGCTGGATTTGCGGGCCGAGGAGTTCGTGCCCCGCTCATGAACAAGCGCAACTGGTCGTTGTCGATTTTCGCCGGCGTCATTGGATGGATCGGCGCCGGGGCCGCTGCGCCCATCGGGGCCGCTGCGCCCATCGGGGCCGCTGCGCCCATCGGGGCCGCCGCGCCCATCGGGGCCGCTGCGCCAACCGATGGAGCAGGCATCACGCTCGAGCAGATCATGGCGGACCCCGATTGGATCGGGCCGGCCGTGAGGGATGCGTACTGGTCCGCCGACGGCCGCTCGGTTTATTACTCGGTCAAACGCGGCGGATCGCCGATTGTGGACTTGCATAGGGTGGATCTAGCCGGCCGCAGGGATCAGGTCGTTGGACCCAAGGCCATGTCGGATGCCGATGGCCCGCCGGTCTTCGACCTTGGGCTTACGCGCGCGGCATTCGTCCGCAACGGCGACATCTTCGTTCGCGACTTGCGCCAGGGCCGCCTGCGGCAAATCACGCGGACTCCGCAGAATGAAGCGGCGCCGCAGTTTTCCGCGGACGGCCGGTTGTTGAGCTTCCGCGTGGACAATGAATGGTTCGTTCATGATTTCGGCACCGGCATCACGGCGCCGGCCGCCGTCATCAAGACGGAAAAGGACCCGGACGCGCCGCCCAAGGCCGATGATTTGCGCGACATGCAGCTGCGCACATTCTCGACTCTGAAGCGGCTGCACGATGACGCGGAGATCAGCAAGAAATATGCGAAGGAGGCGCAGCAGAGCGACGGCACGAGGCCGCCGGCGCCGTTCTACCTCGGCGAGGACGTGATCATCCGCGATACCGAGCTATCGCCGGATGCGCGCTGGCTGATCGTCGTGACGGTGCCGAAGGCGGCGGTCAAGGGGTTCGAAGGCAAGCTCACGCGCTACGTCACGGAGTCCGGCTACGAGGAATTCGAGACTGAACGGCTGCGCGTCGGGCGCAATTCGCCGGCGCCGCAGTCCCTCGTGCTGCTGAATCTCGTCGACCACACGGCGCATGCGCTCAGCGTGGACACACTTCCCGGCATCGGCGACGATCCGTTGAAAGCGATCCGCGAAGAAAACGGCGCGAATACTCCGCCGGCCGATGAGGCGGGCAAGGACTCCAAGCCGAAGCCGCGCGGCGTGCTGATGGTCGCCGATGAGCCGGATCCCGGCGCCGGAGGAATAGTGTGGAGCCCCGACGGCGGGGCCCTCGCCATTCAAGTTCTCTCCAGAGACAACAAAGACCGCTGGATCGCCACCGTGGACTTCGCCAAATACGCGCTGGTCCCGCAGCACCGATTGACCGATCCGGCCTGGATCGGCTGGACCTTCAACGAATTCGGCTGGCTTGCCGACAACCGCACGCTCTGGTACGTGTCGGAAGAAAGCGGTTTTGCGCATCTGTATGTCAAAGCGCCTAATGCCGAGGCGCGCGCCGTCACGCAGGGCCGATTCGAGGTGTCGGATCCGGTGTTATCCGCGGATGGCCGGTGGTTCTACGTATTGAGCAGCGCCCAAGCGCCTTATGCGCGCGACGTTTATCGGGTCCCGAGCGCCGGCGGAAAGCTTCAGCGGGTCACGCAGCTTCAAGGGGTGGAGAAGTTCGCGCTGGACCAGCGGGGCAGGCAGCTGCTCGTGACCCACTCGTCGCCCTATGTCCGCGCGCAGATTGCGGTGCTCAATGCGGATGGCTCGGAGGCCGCGCGCGAGCTTGTCGATACGCGCAGCGCCGATTATAAGTCCATCGCGTGGATCCAGCCTGAGATCGTCGAGATTCCCTCGACGCATGCCAACGGCGTGATCTACTCGAAAATCTACCGCGGCACGGGCGCGGCTGTGTCCAAGCGTCCGGCCGTCATATTCATTCACGGCGCCGGCTACCTGCAGGACGTGCATTTGCGGTATCCCTACTATTTCCGCGAACAGATGTTCAACAATTTGCTGGTGCGGCACGGCTACGTCGTGATCGAGCCGGACTATCGCGCATCGGCGGGTTACGGCCGCGATTGGCGCACGGCCATCTACCGGCAAATGGGTCATCCGGAACTCGAGGATTTGCTCGACGTCAAGAATTGGCTGGCGGAACATGCATCCGTCGATCCGAAACGAGTCGGGCTTTATGGCGGTTCGTACGGCGGCTTCATGACATTGATGGCGTTGTTCCGAGCGCCGGGGGAGTTTGCCGCGGGGGCGGCGTTGCGGCCGGTCACCGACTGGATGCAGTACGATCACAACTACACATCCGCCATCCTGAATGATCCACAAATCGATCCGATCGCCTACGCGCGCTCTTCGCCCCTCGAATTTGCCGGCGGGTTGCGCGATCCGCTGCTCATCTGTCACGGCGTCATCGACGACAACGTCTTGTTCGAAGATTCAATGCGCTTGTATCAGCGATTGATCGAATTGCACAAAGACGACTTTACGATTTCCCCCTATCCGCTGGATCGTCACGGCTTCTCGAACGCCGACTCCTGGCTGGATGAGTACAAGAGGATCTATCGGCTGTTCGAGGCGCATTTGCAGTAGGAGCCTGTCTGAACATTCCGCGTGAGCCGCGGGGAATACTTGAGACAGGCTCCTGATCAGTGACCCAGGATTTCCGCGGCGGCGCGCTGCAAAATTTCGGCGATACGCCGCTGTTCCTCGCGCGAGGAGTCCCATTTGTCGAGTAGCGCCGCCTTGAGCTCGCGCCTGGCCCGCTGCAGTTCCTTTGAGCCACGCCGCTCGTGCTCGCGGGGTTCTTCAGAGTCGCGTTCGCCGGTTTCCTCGGTTCGCATGGCGCGACGCACGCGGTCCATGCGTTCGCCGACCCGGCCGAATTGCGCAAACAGCGCATCCGCCGTGCCGCGATTGCCGTCCAGGTGCTCCTTTCCTGCATCGGTGATGTGATAGAGCTTGCGGGCACCCACGGCCTCGACCGTCGCATGGCCGATTTCTTCCAGGTAAGTGAGCGAGGGATACACCATGCCCGGACTCGGTACGTAAAACCCCTTTGACCGCTCATCCAAGGCCTTGATGATTTCGTAGCCATGGCGGGGTTTTTCCTCCAGCAGCCCCAATATCAGGAGTTGCAGATCGACAGAAGCCAATTTCCGGCCCATGCCGAATGCCCGGCCGCCTCCGCCGCCGTCCAAGAAACCCTTGCCGAAGTGGCCAAATCGACGGCCTGCCTGGTGCCGAGCAAAGAAAAGGTGGTGCCGATGATGCATGCTATCTCCCGATATGTTTTAAGACATATCTTACGATATATGTATCGTACGATAGTTGCAAGTGTTTTTCTTTGGATCAAGGACGGACTCGCGCGACCCCATCGCAATGGCGCCTAAGTGTCCGGCCAGCAGCCAGCAGCCAGCAGCAAGCGGCCAGCGGCAGCGGCCAGCGGCGCGCCGGCGCCTTGGGCAAGGGGCGCGCAAAGCGCCTGGGCAGCTCACGCAAGCGCCCCCTGTCAACTTGACACTACGCCACTCGCACCGCAAAATACGCGGCTCATTTTGAGGAGGGGTACCCAAGCGGCCAACGGGGGCAGACTGTAAATCTGCTGGCTTATGCCTTCGTAGGTTCGAATCCTACCCCCTCCACCAGCCGAGGATGTGGGGTTCGTGCCATTGGCTCTAGGAGAGTGCGGGTGTAGTTCAATGGTAGAACGTCAGCCTTCCAAGCTGATCACGTGGGTTCGATTCCCATCACCCGCTCCAAATGGATGCGGCCCACGTAGCTCAGTTGGTAGAGCACGTCCTTGGTAAGGACGAGGTCAGCGGTTCAATCCCGCTCGTGGGCTCCAGTTTTTATTATTTAAGAGGTACTTGCCGTGTCGAAGGGGAAGTTTGAGCGAACGAAGCCGCACGTGAACGTGGGGACGATTGGCCATGTGGACCACGGCAAGACGACCTTGACGGCGGCGCTGACGAAGGTGATGGCGGAGAAGTT
>Ga0210408_10004327_pt1 | contig 12713 bp, 10 predicted proteins | sample IncBWH4MmetaG_FD_155471 | JGI IMG/M metagenome (GOLD analysis project Ga0210408, IMG submission 155471) | Forest soil microbial communities from Barre Woods Harvard Forest LTER site, Petersham, Massachusetts, United States - Inc-BW-H-4-M | ecosystem: Environmental > Terrestrial > Soil >...
TGGCCTCATCGGATTCCAGCTGGGCCATCACGTACTCGGGGATGAACCGGGCGATCTCGTCGTGGTGGAAGGGGAGCTCCTCGACGTAGATGGTCGCGCTGGCAGCCAGGCCCGGGAGCCAGCCGTACCGGTGGCAGGCCTCGAAGAACACCCGGATCATCGACAGCGACAGCGCCCGGGTCCCGGCTGAGTATCCCTGGGTGACCAGCCAGGACAGGTAGTCCTCCAGGTCTGCCCTGCAGCCAACGACGTGGAAAGCTCTTGATAACCGCGCGCCGACCCGCCGATCGGCACTCCAAGCTGCCATTGGCGGCTCAGTTGCTGATGCATGCAGATCTGGCCGATATGTGCACGTCGGTTGTCATGGCTGCCGAGCGCCAGTCCTGTTTGCTTATTCGGCTGTGTTCGCTGATTCCAGCTCGCCGGGCAGGAGGGTGTTACCACGCTGACCCTGAATGCCCAGGTCCTGCATATGGGTTGGCGGGGGCAGGTCCGGGCGGTCCGCGCTGGTGATGTCGCGGCCCGCCCGGACCCTTGTGCCCGCTGGTCAGCCGGTGGTGGTGCCGATTTCTCGCCGGATGGTGAGTGCTGCACCGGCGCCGGCCGTTAGCGGCCTCGCAAGTGGTCGATGGCGAGGCCCAAACATGACGAGATGCTGCTGCGCGCCGGTGGCCGGGCGGTGGCTACTGCCGTTGCTGTCATCGTCTGTCAGCCAACTCGGATTCGCTTGATCCCTTGGTGGTGGCTCAGCGGTACGGTCTTGGGCCCTGTCGTTTGTTCCATCGGGCACCCACGGTACGCGCGGAAGAGGACACCATCCTTTATGGCTGCTGAGGGAGTATACGATTTCGTCGGCGTGTTGCTCGGCTCTGTGTCGACAGCGGCGCTGACTGCATCCTGCTGCTGTGGCGACTAGCCGACATTGGTGGCAAGCTTGACAGTTATGACAGGAGCGGGAAGTGGCGGCGCTGACCCGGGTGCCCGGTCCGGCTGGCCTTGGGATGTGGCCCTGTCGTTCGCCAGTGCACAGCGAGACTACGTCGAACGGGTGGCAGCGGCGCTGAAGGCAAGGGGGGTGCGCTGCTTCTACGACGCCGACGAGCAGATTGACCTATGGGGGAAGTACCTAGCCGAGGAGCTGCCAATCATCTATGGCGAGCAAGCAGCGGCAGTCGTTGTGTTCGTTTCTGCCGATTACGCTGCCCGGGATTGGACTCTACACGAACGTCGGGCCGCCGTGAATCGAGCGGTGACGGAGCGCCGCGAGTACGTACTGCCAGCCCGTTTCGACAACACGCCCCTTCCAGGACTGCTATCGGACATGGTTGCGGTTGACCTCCGCACCCGAACCCCACAGCAGTTCGCCGACAGGATCGTAGCCAAGCTAACTGCCCTCAACATTCTGGCAATCGCAGCACCGACCATCCCTAACGTTGACATTCCTTCTCACTGGAATGCGGAGCTGGTGGTGACCGCACGTTGGATTGGCAAGCTAGCTGCTTTGAAAGGCCTAAAGAAGTTCTCCCAAGGGTACGGCAAGACTGATAAGTGGATGGTTCGCCTCTCACTTTCAGAAAAACACGTACTCTATCTTGCGCCTCATGGTGGAGGAAAGACTTATTGCCAGGTCGTTCGGCTAGATGGCACGGAAGTCTATCGAGGGGAGCCACTGCCCTTTTATCAATTCGAGGTTCGAGATGGGCACCAGTCCAGAACTCTCCGCCTCACCGGCTTGAAACGAAGCATTTGGGTCGCCGATATGGCCACGTGGAGCATCGAGGTCGACGGTAGAGACCTACTAGAGTTCACTGGTTGGATCTGGGGAATGATCGCACGAGAAGAGGCGCGGTTCCGTAGGGCGTCGTGATGACCTTCCAACCGGATGGGTCAACGTCGCTCAGCACCCAGTCGTCCCAACCGACTTTGAGTACCTCGATGCGAACCTGGCCCGGAGGTTGGCCCACTGACCGGATCCACTAGGCCTGAGTTGCGTCCTGGCCTTCCCGTTCGGGCAGGCCCACCCAGCCGTCAGGGTGGTGTATCGGGCTGATCCCGGCTGGCGCGGCATCGATCGGCGCCTCAGCCAGCAGTCGGCCGGAGTCTAGATCGAGGCGAATCACTAGGCAGCGATCGTAGGACTCAGCAGGGATAACCGCACGCGACTCCCCGGCCTGGTGGAACCATGTGCAGCCAGATTCGAACGTGTCCCGCTCGAAATAGGATTCAGCTGGTGATCGGCAAGTATTCCCCCCTCAGGCGGCGTACGTGTACTCGTTGATCAGGCCCTTGAGGATAGGTTTTCGGCGGATCTGATGGTTGTCGATGTCGGTCACCGTGGCGCAGGGACCATCGCGTTCCCCGTCGGGGACGCGTTGCGCGATGCCTTGGTGAGGCCTGGCAGTGTTGTAATGCGCCTGGTATTCGGCCAGGACGGCCTGCAGGTGCTGCTCGCCGAGGATCAGCACGCGGTCCAGAAGCTCGCGGCGCAAGGTGCCGACCAGGCGCTCGCAGATCGCGTTCATGCGCGGCGCCTGGACAGCGGTGTGCAGGATCCTGGTGCCAGCGGCCTGGAACACGGCGTCGAACGAGGCCGTGAAGTTCGAGCCGCGGTCACGGATCAGGAACCTGATGTCCCCGAACCCCTCGCCGAGGGTGAGAGCAAGGTTGCGGGCCTGCTGCACCGTCCATTCTCCGGTGGGGTTGGCGGTGACGCCGCCCAGATGCATCCGGCGGGTGCCATGTTCGATAAACACCAGGACGTACAGTCGCTTCAGCAGCACGGTGTCCACGTGGAAGAAGTCCACAGCGAGGATCCCGGCGGCTTGGGCGCACATGAACTGCCGCCAGGTGGGACCCGAGCGGCGCGGTGCCGGATCGATGCCCGCAGCGCGCAGGATCTCCCAGACTGTGGACTGCGCGACCATCACGCCGAGTTTCGTCAGTTCGCCGTGGATCCGGCGGTATCCCCACAGCGGATTCTCCTTCGCCAGCCGCACGACAAGGCGGGCGATGCTCCGGGCTGTCGGCGGGCGACTCGGCGCGCGCTGCCTGCTCGTGTCGTACTTCTTCGCGGCTAGCTTGCGGTGCCAGGCGAGCAATGTCGCTGGCGTCACAGGAAAGACTTCGGTCCAGCGCATGCGGGGTATCAGCCGGGCCAGCGCGGCGAACCACACCCGGTCGGCCTTCTTATACCGCACCCGGCCGACGTGGCGGCGCAGCACCGCGTTCTCGTGCCGGAGTACCAGCAGCTCAGCATCCTTCGCCCGGTCCCCGCGGAACACCAGGACGATGAGGCTAAGTAGCCGGCGAACTATCACGTAGACGATCTTGAGCTGCACCCGGCAAGCCAACCATCACGGCGTCAAACCGGCTGGTGACAGCGCAGGTCAGCGACACAATCGAGTATTCGAGCGGCACAGGTCAGGGGCAAGGTCGTCCTGGTAGACGGCACGCTCACGCCCTGCTGGTCCTACGCGCAGCACCCAGAACTGTGGAACGGCAAGCACAAGACCACAGGGTTCAACGCGCAGTTGATATCTCTTCTCGACGGGACAGCCGTCTGGATCTCTGACCCGCTTCTCGGGAAAACCCACGACGCGAAATCGTTCACCGACACCGAGGCCGCCCGGATCGTAGAGAAGTCCGGCGGCGGGTTCGGCGACAAGGGATACCAGGGCACCGGGCTGGTCACCCCCAAGAAAAAGCCGGAAGGCGGAGAGCTTACCATGTCCGATAAGGAATACAATTCCCAGATCCCATCGCTGCGCGCGGTTGAACGGCTTGTCGCCCACTTCAAGAACTGGAAGATATTCCACACCGACTACCGCCGTCCCTACCGGACTTACTGTGATGCGTTCGACGCCGCCCGAGGGCTTTTCTTCTTCTCAATCACACGGGGTTTTGAATAATGCTCCATGGGGCCTCAAGCGTCGGATTGCTCTCGCCGCCAGTCAGCCAAGATGGGACGAGTGTCGATCTATGGAGATCCCGCCTATCCATTCGAAATGCAATCGATGCCACAGCCCGCATAGATATTTATCCGCGTGTCGCACTCTTTTCGGCAGAAGAGTGAGACCTTATAGCCCCCGGCGAGCCGAGGGCGCTCGGGGGCCTGCGTTGTGGCGGCCGCGCTGAACCTCAGCCGGCACCCAGCCGCGGTCCTCACCTCGCTGCCCGCGCCGTGCGCTTTCGCGGACCTTGACGGCGTTCTGGCCCCGTGTCCTGCGCTCGCCTCGAGCGGACCGCCGGGGCTGGATCGCCGGCGCGTCGGGCGGCTGGATCCAGAGCCGCCGCGCATCCGGCACTGCGGCGCATGCCCGGCGTCCGGGCCCGTCTTATCCTCGGTACCTACAGCCCGGTCCGGACGGTCCCGCCAGCGTCGCGGCCGGCGAGGGAAGCCCTGTACCCAGTGAGGGTTCATGGCCATTCCGATGTCTTGGACATCACGTTGGGGCAAGCGACGGCGGAGTGGACGGTGGAATCGAACTTGTATGCCCAGCTTCAAGGCTCCTGCACTTTGGGTAGAGATATGGGTTTCCAGCCGGGCTCTCACACCAACATAGCTCAGTTCGAAATACTGCTATAAACAGGGAAGACGCTCGAAATGGGCATCGTTCCGCCGAGCGGTCGATATAAGGCTGCAATCAGACGAACAGTAAATCGAATATTATTAATAAAGCGGGCATTTTCGTAGAGCGGGTGACGGGAATCGAACCCGCACTATGAGCTTGGGAAGCTGCTGGCGCATTCTGGCCGACTAGCTCCATTTGTGGCCGTGACCAGGAGATATAACATCTTAATTACGCTACCTTGTGCTCTTGGGTAGAAAATTGGGTAGAAAATCGCCGCTACCTGGAATCTGTGGAAGCTGGTGCAACGTAATGCCGTTCAGTGAATCCGATTGCCACACCCCTTCTCCGCGCCAGACCTCGTCATGACCCACCTGTCCCTCACCGAAGGCGGCACCGAATGGGGCGACCACGTCACCGACGCCGGGTACGGCCAGACGCCCGCCTAGTCCGTGTCGCGACCTCGCCGCCGCCCAGCCAGGAGGGCCGCCCGGGCGACCGGATGCGCCACCTCATCACGGAAGAAAGGTCAGGCAATGACGCCGCAGGTCCCGACCGAGACCCACCCTTCTCCTGGCGCGGCGCCGGCCAGCAGCTCATGGCCGAATGCGGCGTGCAGATCGAGTCCTGGGCCCGTTCGGCCGAAGGCCGCAGCAACCGTTCGCAGACCCGACCCTGAACGAAATCGGCGCCGCGCACGGGAAGCCCGTCGCCCAGGCCGTCCTTCGCTGGCTCATCCAGGGGAGGTCGTGATTCCCGAAGACTGCCCGCGCCGCCGGATGCGCGAGAACATCGACGTCTTCGACTTCGCGCTCACCTACCAGGACATGACCTGCATCGCCGCGATAAACACCTGCGCCTCCTATTCCTCTCCCACCGCGACCCCACCGGCGGCGTGGGCGTGGACGTCTCGATCGAGGCCGTCGGCTACCCCGAGACGCTGCTGACCGCCGCGTCCCTGGTCCGCCCGGGCGGCACCATCGCCAACGTCGGCGTGCACGGCGTCCCGGTCTCCCTGCCCATGCAGGACATGTGGATCCAGAACGTGACCCTGACGATGGGCCTGGTCGACACGGTGTCCATCCCGACCCTGCTGAAGATGGTGGCCAGCGGCCGCATCCCGGCCGAGAAGATGGGCACTCCTTCGTTCACGTTCGCCCAGATGGACGAGGCCTACGACGTGTTTAAGAGCGCCGCCGAGAACTCCGCTCTCAAGGTGGTGATCACTCGTGCCTGATCCCGGCCTGCCGCAAATCCTTCGTCAGTTTTGGTTGCGGTAAGACCCTGTTGGCTTATTAGGCGACACGCCGCTGGCTGTGCGGGGTGCTGGTTGTGATCGGGGTCATGCTCTGGGGTGCGGCTGGCGCCTTCCCCTTGTCCCGTTCCCGGCCGCAGAATCGGGTCATCATGTCGATGCAGCCAAGGCCGTGGCCAGAGGTTCCGGCGCTGACCGCGCAGGTGGCGAAGGCGGCGTTCCCGGGCGGGTCGCTGCCGGTGCGGGTCCGTGACCAGCTGGGCTGCTGGTGCGCGGATGAGGTGTTCAGCGCGGTGTACGGGGCGCGGGGCGCGCCGGGGCTCTCCCCGGCGCAGCTGGCGGTGGTGACGGTGCTGCAGTTCACGGAGAACCTGACCGGCCGGCAGGCGGCTGATGCGGTGCGGGGGCGGCTGGACTGGAAGTACTGCCTGGGCCTGGAGCTGACCGATCCGGGGTTCGGTTTCAGCGTGCTGAGCGAGTTCCGGTCCCGGCTGGTGGCCGGGGCGATGGAGAAGGCGCTGCTGGACGCGCTGCTGGCCCGGCTGGGCGAGCTGGGCCTGGTGGGGGCCGGGATGCGGCAGCGGACCGATTCCACGCACGTGCTGGCCCGGATCCGGGACCTGAACCGGCTGGAGCTGGCCGGGGAGGCGGTGCGGGCGGCGCTGGAGGCGCTGGCCGCCGCCGCGCCGGGCTGGCTGGCCGGCCTCGTCGATGCCTCCTGGCAGCAGGTATACGGGCAGCGGATCATCGGCTTGCGGCTGCCGGAAAGCAGGGCCAAGCGCGCAGAACTGGCCCTGCAGTACGCCCGGGATGGCTACGGGCTGCTGGAGCAGGCATGGTCGCCCGCGGCCCCGCCCGCGGTGCGGGACCTGGGCGCGGTGGGGGCGCTGCGGCTGATCATGGTCCGGCAGTTCTGCCGCGAGAGCGGGCCGGGCGGGGAGAAGGTGACATGGCGGGAGGATGAGCAGGGCCTCCCGCCGGGCAGAGACCGGATCGTCTCCCCCTATGACCTCGATGCCCGGTATTCGGAAAAGCGGGGCAAGGGCTGGCCCGGGTACAAGGCCCGCTACAGCGAGACCTGCCACGACCGGGCCGGTGATGACCCGGGCACCGGCGTCCCGGCGCGGCCGCACCTGCTCACCAATACCGAGACCACCCATGCGGCCGTCCCCGGCGTGGTGATGAGCGGGCCAGTCCGCGACCACCTGGACGCGGCCGGGCTGCTGCCCGGCGAGCACGCCGTCGACGCCGGCTACACCAGCGCGGGCGCGCTCATCGATGCCCGCGCTCGCGGCATCACCTTGCTCGGCCCGCTGGCCGCCGACCCCAGCCACCAGGCCCGCGCCGGCGGGTACACCACCGCCGCCTTCACCATCGACTGGGACGCCCGGCAGGTCACCTGCCCCCAGGGCACCGCCAGCCGATCGTGGAACCCCTGCCGCCAGCACGGGACCGACACGATCGTGGTCAAGTTCCCCGCCGCCGCCTGCGGCCCCTGCCCGGTCCGGGACAAGTGCACCCGGGCGGCCCGCAGCGGGCGCCAGCTCACCCTGCGGCCCCGCGAGATCCACGAGGCCGTCGCGGCCGCCCGCGCCGAGCATTCCAGCAGTCAATGGCAGCAGGAATACAAGATCCGGGCCGGGGTGGAAGGCACCATCGCACAGGCCACCCACGTCACCGGCATCCGCCGCGCCCGCTACCTCGGCCTGCCCAAGACCACCTTCGAGCACAACGCCGCCGCCGCCGCGATCAACTTGATCCGGCTCGACGCCTGGTGGACCGGGACACCACTGGACAGGACCAGGACCAGCAACTTCCAGCGACTCCAGCTCAACCTCGCGGCATGACCTAATAAGCCAACAGGGTCCTATAACAACCAAAACTGACGAACGATCTTGGCTTGGCCGGCTGCGCCGCCCCGGCACTGAGCTCCGCGGCCGTCTCCTCCGTCGCTGCGGGACGCCGGGCGGCTGCGCGCCGCGGCAGCAGCAGGGTCAGGGCGGCCGCGGGCAGTACGACCACCGCGTTGATGGTCATGGCTAGCTCCATGACCGGGACAGAACTCGCCTGGCTCGGCCCCAGCCGGGTGTAGAACACCGCGCCTATGACCGCGACCCCGCTGGCCACGCCGAACTGCTGGGCCGTGGTGAGGATCCCGGCCGCCGCGCCGGCCCGCTCCGGCGGCACGTGTGCCAGCGCCGCCCCGATCAGCGACGGCAGCGCCATGCCCTGGCCCAGGCCGATGACCGCGGTCGCAGGGGCAAGATCCCAGCCCGTTAGGTGGCTTCCGTAACGGAGACCGGTGAGTACCAGGCCGATCGTGCCGAGCACGTCGAGCCCGGCCCCGATGGTGATTGACCACGGCCCCAGCCTGGCCGCCAGCCGCGGCCCGAGTATCGATATCGTGGTGAAAGGTCAGGGCCAGCGGCCCGGCCTCGAGGCCGGGCCGCAGCGGCGACTGGCCCAGGCCGGCCTGCAGCAGCAACGTCAGCACGAACATGAAGCTGCCGAAGAAGAACAAAAGGGCGAAGTTCACCGCGGTGCCGGCCGAGAAGGCCCGGTCGCGGAACAGCGGCAGTGATCGCAGCGCTGGCCAGCTGAGTTCCTTATCGCCGACTATGAATGTCTACTAGTTGAACAGGGATTCGCGATCCCCGCTGCGCATAACGCCTTGTTATGCACGGTCGCGACCGCAGCGAGTCCGCGCTCGCGAGCCTCGCCTCGCCTCGCCCCCGTTCAGGTAGATCGAAGTTCGCCGCCCGCCGCAGCCCCAGGAACTAGTCGGCCTGACGATGTGCGGCCCGGCTGCCGCCGGGGCAGACTTGCAGCATGGAGACCCCCGACCTGCAGGGGGCCTATCCCCGGCTGAGTGATGCCCAGGTCGCCGCGCTGACTGCCCTGGGCGAGCGGCGTGCGGCCCAGCCGGAGGAGGTCCTGTTCCGGGAAGGCCAGCGGAACGGCGATTTTTTCGTGGTTCTCGCCGGGAATGTGGCCGTCGTCGAAGCGCGCGGGACGCCGGAGGAGCGCACCATCGCCGTGCACGGCCGCCACCGCTTCCTCGGCGAGCTCGGCCTGCTGACGGGCGAGGCTTCCTACTTCACCGCTGTGGCGGTCGACGCGGGCGAAGTGCTCGCGGTGCCGGTCGAGCGCCTCAGGGAGCTGGTGGCCCGCGATCCCGGGCTCGGGGATCTCATCCTGCGCGCCTACCTCGTCCGCCGCTCCATCCTGATCGGGCTCGGAGTCGGCCTGCGGATCGTCGGATCGCGGTACTCGCCGGACGCCAGGCGGCTCCGCGACTTCGCGGCGCGCAACCGGCTCCCATACCGCTGGCTGGACCTGGAGGCCGACCCGGGCGCCGAGACACTGCTCCAGCATTTCGGCGTGGCGCCGGAGGACACCCCGATCGTGATCGCGGCCGACCGGCTGCTCCGCAACCCCAGCAACGCCGAGCTGGCCGCCGCGATCGGGCTCCCGGCGCCGGGTGCCCCGCACACCAGCTGCGACCTGCTCGTGGTCGGGTCGGGACCGGCAGGCCTGTCCGCCGCCGTGTACGGGGCCTCGGAAGGTATGCAGACCGTCGTCCTCGACAGCACGGCCACCGGGGGCCAGGCCGCGACCTCGTCGCGGATCGAGAACTACCTCGGGTTCCCGTCCGGCATCTCCGGCGCCGAGCTCGCGGACCGGGCGGTCATCCAGGCGCGGAAGTTCGGGGCCCGGTTCGCCGTGCCCGCGGAGGCCAGGTCCATCCGGCCGGACGATGGCCAGTACACGGTCGGGCTCGACGACGGAACCTCCGTGACGGCTGCCTCCGTGGTCATCGCGACCGGCGCCCGGTACCGCAGGCTCGACGTGCCGCGCATGGAGTACTTCGAGCAGATGAGCGTCTACTACGCCGCGTCACAGGCAGAGGCCCTGCTCTGCCGCGGTGACCCGGTGGCCATCGTCGGCGGCGGCAACTCGGCGGGGCAGGCCGCGGTCTTCCTCTCCAGGCACGCCGAGCGGGTCACCCTCATCGTCCGCGAGCACGATCTGGGCGAGTGCATGTCCCGGTACCTCATCGACCAGGTCAGTCGGCTCGCGAACGTGCGGGTCCTGCTCGGCACCGAGGTGCGGGAACTGCTCGGCGACCAGGCGCTGGAAGCCGTCGCCGTCGAGGACAACCGGACCGCGGAGCGGCGGACCCTCGAGGCCCGGGCCCTGTTCGTCTTCATCGGGGTCACACCCTGTACGGGCTGGCTCAGCGGCCTGGTCGAGCTCGATGATCACGGCTTCGTCCGGACCGGGCCCGACGCCGCCCGGCCGGCCGACGCCGTCGCCGGAGCTGAGACCGGCTGGCAGCGCTCGGTGCTCGAGACCAGCCGACCCGGTATCTTTGCTGTCGGCGATGTCCGCTGCGGCTCGACCAAACGGGTCGCCGCGGCCGTGGGCGAGGGCGCGATGGCGATCCGGCTCGCCTTCGAAAGAGCACGGGCTACGTAGCCGACGAGCATGCGGTGCGCGTGACATGAGGAGGCAGCGGGATGCCAGTGATGGGCTTCGTGAAGTTCGAGCGCTTCTTTCGCGCCGCGGGCGGCGTTACCGTCGACCGGGACGACGTCAAGCGTTACCTCGACTTCGTCAACGATGCGCTCTACGACCTGCTGCTCATGGGCCAGGCCGCCGCGAAGGCGAACGCCCGCGGCATCATCGAGCCCTGGGATCTGCCGATCACCAAGGGCCTGCAGGAATGCATGCACAGGTTCGAGCGCATCGAAGAAGAGATGGAGCTTCGGCCTATTCTCGACTCCCTGGCGGCGCACCCGCCGCTCGATGCCACGCTGAGCGAGGAGACCGAGGCCCGGCTTCCGGTGATCTTCGGAGGCGTCAGCATCGCGCTGGCCAGGACCTTCAAACTCATCGACGCAGAGATGAAGGCCGTGCACAGCGAGGAATGGGAGCGCACGTTCCGCCTCTTCCGGCTGCTGATCTAGCTACCCGACTTGAGGATGTGCGGCGGCCGTAAACCGGCAAGTCTTGGTGCTACAGGCGGGCCAGCTGCCACGCAGACGATCGAGGGAGGCTGGCGGCCAGGCTGCCCAGGCATGAGGAACATGATCGCGGCTTTCGACCGCGCTGCCGTGCGCGCATCGGCGCGACCGATTCGCGGTTGCTCGACCTGGTGATGCCTAGGCTGAGCCGACTCGCCAACCGTGGCTTGCTGTGGATCGGGGTGGCTTCCGTATTGCGGGCGACAGGCGGCAGGTGGCGCGGCGGGCCGCCTGGCGCGGCCTGGCCGCAGCGAGCGCCGCCACCAACATCCTCGGCAAGAGCCTGACGGCCCGGGACCGCCCACACGACAAGGTTCCCGGAGCCCGGCAGCTCAACCGGGCTCCCTAGGACCACCTCGTTCCCGTCCGGGCACGCCGCGTCTGCGGCCGCCTTCGCCACTGGCGTGGCGCTGGAGAAGCCAAGCCTCGCCGCGCCCGTCATTATCGCCGCTGCGGCCGTGGGAGCGTCGTGGGTGGTCACCGGGGTGCATTATCCGTCCGACGTCCTCGCCGGGTTCACGATCGGCGCGGCCGCCGGGGCGTTGACGCTGCGCTGGTGGCCGCGGCGGCCCCCGGTTCCGGCCGCAGCGATCAGGCCCCCGCGGGGGGCACCTGCGGTGCCCAGCGGCGAAGACCTCGTCCTGGCGGTGAACAGGTCAGCCGGAACGACCTCAGCCAAGCTGGTCAGGCGGCTGCGCGCGGAACGGCTGCTGGACCGGATCGACGCGCCGCACCTGGCGCGGGTGCGGGCGGCGCGGGCGGCGGCCCGCGAGCGCGCCTGGGAGGCGGGCGCGGCGCCGGAGCGCGGTGGTGAGCTGCGGATCGACTTCGACGCCACGATCAGCATCGCCCACAGAACTGGAACAGAACGCGGCGGCCACCTGGAAGAAGACATTCGGATTCCACCCGCTGCTGGCCTTTTTGGACCGGCCGGAGGTCGCGGGCGGGGAGGCGCTGGCCGGCCTGCTGCGGGCCGGCAACGCGGGCAGTAACACCGCCACTGACCACGTGACGGTGCTGACGATGGCGCTGGCGCAGCTGCCAGGGCACGCCCGGCCGCGGCCGGGGACCCCGGCTCGCCGCGGGTGCTGGCCCGCTCCGACTCCGCCGGGGCCACGCACCTGTTCGCCGCGGCCTGCCGCAAGGAAGGGTGGAGTTCTCCTTCGGGTTCCCGGTCGATGAGCGCATCCAGGCCATCGTGGATCTGATCCCCGCCAGTGCTGGCACCCGGCGATCGAAGACGAGGGGCTGCGCGACGGCGCCTGGGTCGCCGAGGCCACCGGCATGATCGACCTGTGGTCGTGGCCGGAAGGATCGCGGCTGATCCTGCGCAAGGAACGCCCCCATCCGGGCGCGCAGCTCACCTTCACCGACATCGACGGGCACTGGGTGACGGCGTTCCTCACCGACACCGGCCGCGGCGTGATCCCCGGCCAGGTCGCGGGCCTGGAGCTGCGACACCGCCAGCATGCCCGGTGGAGGACCGCATCCGCGAAGGCAAGGCAGCCGGCCTGCGCAATTTCCCCTGTCGCGGCTGGGAGGAGAATAATGCCTGGCTGGAGGCCGTGCTGGCCGCCGCCGACCTGGTCTGCTGGGCCAAGCTGATCTGCTTCGCCGCCATGCCCTCGCTGGCCCGCCGCGAGATCGCCGCCTTCCGCTACCGGGTGCTGCAGGTGGCCGCCCAGCTCACCCGCTCCGCCCGCCGCACCTGCCTGCGCATCGACTGCGCCTGGCGGTGGCCGCCCAGATCGCCGAAGGCTTCCGCCGCCTGCGCCTGACCAGCCCCTACCGAGTTCTCACCATCACCGGCCGGCGCCAGCCTGCCCACCAGCAGCGACGATGCCCGCGCCGGGGCATCATCCC
>Ga0210408_10004328_pt1 | contig 12713 bp, 9 predicted proteins | sample IncBWH4MmetaG_FD_155471 | JGI IMG/M metagenome (GOLD analysis project Ga0210408, IMG submission 155471) | Forest soil microbial communities from Barre Woods Harvard Forest LTER site, Petersham, Massachusetts, United States - Inc-BW-H-4-M | ecosystem: Environmental > Terrestrial > Soil >...
TCCCGCGGCGATTCCCGAGAAATCGATCTTGCGGATGCGCGGCGAGATCGAACCCCAAATCGCAGCGCAGGAATATCAGGACGATTTCGATCTTTTGGCGACGCAGCGCGGCGAACAGATTTATCGTCACGATCTGATCTTGCTCGGGCTGGGGGAGGACGGCCACACCGCATCGTTGTTTCCGGAGACGGCGGCGCTGAACGAGCAAACGCGTCGCGTAGTTGCCAACTTTGTTCCGAAATTGAACACGTGGCGGCTGACGTTCACCTTTCCCCTCATCAATCACGCGCGGCACGTTTGTTTCTTGGTAAACGCGACCAAGAACGCGGACCTGATCGATCGGGTGATCAAGCGCGATCCAAGATTTCCGGCGTCACGAGTGAATCCCGCTTCCGGAAAACTGACGTGGATCTTGGGCGAATAAATTCTCGCCTCAACCACTTTAGTATTGCTCGCCTTCGTCCGGAGTCGACGTCACGCGATCGTCAATTGCCCAGACGTGCAGCATCACTGCGCCCCAGTAGGGGACTAACATCAGGATTCCCCATCCGGCTGAAGCCACCGCCGCGATAACCGCGAACACGATCGCGAGCGGGGTGATGAGAAACAAAATGAACGCGCCCATCATTCGATGGCCTTTGTAGATGTGACCGAGCCCGGGAATGATGCTGAGCAGGATGGCCATCGCGTCGCTCGCTTTCGGTTCGGCGGGTTTCGTTGCTTCTAGCGTCCAATCGCAATTGGTGCAGTGCGTCGCGTTTTTCGGCAGCGTAGTTCCGCAATACGGGCACTGCATCGTGTCCCAACTGATCTGCTGTTGCGGTTGCGTCGGCGCGTCGGTGTATTCCATCGCAATTAGATCGCGAGTCAACGTCCCAAGAGCCGCCGATTTCGTCAAGCATTCCTTGTCATAGCGAGCGAAGTTGCGGATTCTTTCGTTCACCGATGCCAACACTTTCCGAGATTATCGAATATACGAACGATTATCTGCGTGTTGAAGAAATCGAAGACTGGCCGAACGCGCTGAACGGGCTGCAAATCGAGAATTCCGGCAAAGTGACCAAGATCGGCGCGGCGGTGGACGTTTCCACGCGCGTTCTGACTGCGGCTGCCAAGAAACATGTCGATCTTCTAATTGTGCATCATGGTTTGTTCTGGCCGGGATTGCAGAGCGTGACCGGCGTGTTGCGGCGGCAATTGAAGATCGCGTTCGAAAATGACATCGCACTTTACAGCGCGCATCTCCCGCTCGATGTGCATCCGAAAGTTGGCAACAATGCCCTGTTGGCCGAGGCGCTGGGATTGAAATCCCCAAAGCGATTCTTGAAAGAGAAAGGCCAATCGATCGGAGTGAAAACTAACGTTTCGACTCCCCGAGGCGTGTTGATTCGAAAACTGAGAACGGTTCTTCGCGGGCCGGTGAAAACGTTCAACTTCGGCCCGGCGCAGCCGCGACGGGTCGGAATCGTCACTGGTGCAGCCGGCTCAGAAATTTATCGCGTCGCCGAGGCGAAGATCGACACCTTCATTACCGGCGAAGCGCCGCACTGGGCGGCGGTGGCAGCGGAAGAACTGGGAATGAATCTCATTCTCGGCGGTCATTACTCGACCGAGACTTTGGGCGTCAAAGCGCTCGCCGCGCATTTGTCCGAGCGATTCAAGCTCCCCTGGGAATTTCTGAATTTCCCAACCGGGCTTTAAAGTTTTTGCTTTCGCAAACTCGGAGACGTTGTTCCTTGTTCGCCGATGCCTGAGGCGCAACCGCAGCGAGTGAGCACCCGCGCGACCGGCATTGTCGGTATCGCGGTGCTTTGCTCGCGCATTTTGGGTTTAGTCCGCGAGCAGGTTTTCGCCGGACTCTTCGGCGCCACTCGGAATCTGGACATTTTTCTGATCGCCTTTCGCGTTCCCAATTTGTTGCGCGATCTCTTTGCCGAGGGCGCGCTTTCGACCGCGTTCATCACAACGTTCTCAAAGAAAATCGCAACCGAAGGTGATCGATCGGCGTGGGAGCTGGCGAACAAAGTTGCCACCTTGACCGCGATTTTCATGAGCGCAGTCACGATCGTGGGGATAATTTTTTCGCATCAAATCATCGGAGTGATCGGGCGTGGTTTTAACGCCGATGATCAAGCGATGACCACGCTGCTCACGCAGATCATGTGGCCGTTTATCCTCCTCGTTTCGCTCGCCGCGCTGGCGATGGGAATGTTGAACGCGAAGCATGTCTTCGGGATGCCGGCCATGGCATCGACTTTTTTCAATGTCGGTTCGATTATTGCCGGTGTTGCGGTAGGATGGTGGCTCGATCCGCAATTTGGACAACGCGCTCTGCTTGGATTGGCTATCGGGACGCTCGTTGGCGGCGCGCTTCAGTTCCTAGTGCAGGTGCCGGCGTTGTGGCGTGTTGGTTATCGATTCCGCCCCAACTTTATCTGGCGCGATCCGGGAGTGCGAACAATTCTGGTACTGATGGGCCCGGCGGTGATCGCGGCCAGCGCCGTGCAGGTCAACGTTTTGGTCAACAGTACTTTCGCGTCTTATCTCGCGAAAGGAGCAGTTGCATGGCTCTCGATTGCCTTTCGGTTGATGCAGTTGCCGCTCGGTATCTTCGGTGTGGCTGTAGCCACTGTCGCGCTGCCATTGGTTTCAAAGAGCGCCGCGGTTGGCGACATCGCCGGCTTTCGCTCCGCTCTTGCGCACGGAATTCGCGTCGTCTTCTTGTTAACAATCCCGTCGGCGGTCGGCTTGTTTTGTCTGGCCGACCCAATCATTGCTGTCATCTATCAGCACGGACGTTTTACTCCGGAAGCGACGCGACAAACGGCCGCCGCATTACAATTTTACGCGATTGGATTGGCCGCGTACTCGGGGGTGAAAGTCATTGCCCCGGCGTTTTACGCGCTCGATCGACGTTACCTTCCGATGGCGGTGAGCATCTTTTCTATTATTACGAATTTGATATTGAACTGGTTTTTCACCTTCCATCTTGGCTTCGGCCATCGTGGACTAGCGCTATCGGTCAGCGTGGTCGCGATCATCAATTTTCTTCTTCTATATATGATGATGCTGCGCTACGCGGGGCCGCTCGAAACCGGCGCGCTATTCGGCTTGCTTGCGAAGCTTTTGATTCCGCTGGCACTTCTCGCGGGCGTTTGCTGGCTCGCGCTCGCAACGATGTTCTATCCGGGTGCGCACTTGCCCGAGTGGCAAAAAGTTTTCGGCGTCCTGCTGACAATCAGCGTCGCTGCCGTTGTGTTTTTTGGCAGCGCGTTCTTGTTCCGCGTCAATGAAGTCCGCGATGTTGTGGATCTTGTTCGACGAAAATTTGGCCGCAGGAATCAGCCGAGTGCTTGATCGAGGTCCTCAATCAAATCGTCGGCGTTCTCGAGCCCAATCGACAAGCGCAAAAGACCTTCGGGTGACTGCGTGCCCGGACCTTCAATTGAGGCGCGGTGTTCGATTAAGCTTTCCACTCCACCCAAACTGGTCGCGCGTGTAAATATTTTCGTGCTGTTGGCAACTTTCATTGCCGCGTCGCGACCGCCTCTGACTTCGAGCGAAAGCATTCCGCCAAACATCGACATCTGTTTTTTCGCAATGTCGTGTCCGGGATGACCGGCTAGTCCGGGATAATGCACGCGTTCGACATTGCGATGTTTTGACAAAAATTGCCCGACCTTGGCAGCGTTTTCGGAATGCGCGCGCATTCGCCAGGGCAAGGTGCGCATTCCTCGCAGGATCAGCCAGCAATCGAACGGTGAGGGGACTGCGCCGCCTTCATATTGAATACCACGGATGCCCTGGAAAAGATCGTTATCCTGTTTCGCGACGAGGATTCCGCCCAAAACGTCGCAATGGCCACCGAAATACTTTGTGGTCGAATGCATGATGAAATCGGCGCCGAGATCGAACGGCCGCTGAAGAACCGGCGCCCAGGTATTGTCACACACGGAAAGCGCGCCGGCGTCGTGAACAATTTTCGAAATCGCTGCAAGATCGACAATCTTCAGCAAAGGATTGGAGGGCGTCTCCATCCAGGCGAGTTTTGTATTCGGACGGAGCGCTTTCTTAACCGCAGCGAGATCGCTCATGTCGACAAAATCGGCTTGAAGTCCCCAGCGCAGGAAAATTTCGCGAAGCAGGCGAGTGGTTCCATAATAGGCATCGACGTGGGCGAGAACGTGATCACCCGGCGTCAGCGCTTGAAGGATCGACATCGTCGCGCCGCTGCCCGAAGCAAACGCCGCCGCGGCGGCACCGCCCTCGACCGCAGCGATTCCTTCCTCGAGCGCCTGCCGATTCGGATTGTTGTTGCGCGTATACATGAATCCGCGTGAGTAGGTCCCTTCGAGATCGCGTTCGAAGGTGGTGGAAAGGTGAATCGGTGGTGAAACGGCGCCGGTTGCAGTATCAATCCGCTGCCCGGCGTGCACCGCGAGGGTTTCGATTTTCATTTCGGCGAAGACGTTACGGATTCCCGGGGCCTTGTCGATGTTGCGCCTGATTGGATTTGACGCGAGGATTTTTCGAGGCAAATAGCATCTGCGTTTTTTTCGCGGATATTCTAGATTCCGCTTTCGCTTAATGACGATTTACGACGACGAAGTTTTCAAAATGGCGTGCGACCAGTTTCAGGTCATCGCCGACTACCTGAGCATCGACAAGAACGACCGGGACCGGTTGATGTACCCCAAGCGCGCGATCGCTGTGACGCTGCCGGTGCACATGGACGATGGCAGCACCCGGACGTTTCAAGGTTATCGGGTTCAGCATCATCTCACTCTTGGGCCGACCAAAGGTGGAACGCGTTTCGCACCCTCGCTCTCAATGGGCGAGACGGCCGCGTTGGCGATGTGGATGAGCTGGAAATGCGCACTGGCAAATTTGCCTTACGGCGGAGCGAAGGGCGGCGTGGCATGCGATGTGACGAAATTGTCGCGCACCGAGCTCGAAGCGGTGTCCCGGCGTTACATGCAGGAAATGATTCCATTCGTCGGCCCACAGACCGATGTGATGGGCCCGGACATGGGAACCAACGAGCAGGTAATGGCCTGGTTCATGGACACTTACTCGGTTTATCACGGGTATTCCGTGAACGAGATCGTGACTGGCAAGCCGGTTTCGATCGGTGGGACTGAAGGCCGCCGTGAATCCACTGGACGGGGCGTCGTTTATTTAATCGAACGCGCCATGAACATCCTCAAAATGGATGCCGAGAAGTGCACCGCCATTGTGCAGGGATTCGGAAACGTCGGCTCGGTGGCTGCGCTTTCCCTTGCCTACAAAAGCGGTGTGAAGGTAATCGGGATTAGTGACGCTTACGCTGCCATCTACAATCCAAATGGCATTGACGTTGAGGCGGCCGAGCAACACGTTTTGAAGAAAGGAAACCTGCGCGCGTTTCGCGAAGCAGATCATGTCGATCCCAGGGAACTGCTAACGATGCCGTGCGACATCCTTGCCCCCTGCGCGGTTGATCGCGTGATCAATGGCCAGAACGCGGGCAAATTGAAGTGCCGGATCCTCGCCGAAGGTGCCAACGGTCCGACCACGCCGGAAGCCGATTTGATTTTGGAAAAGCGCTGGGACGAAGTCTTCGTGATTCCGGATATTCTATGCAACGCCGGCGGGGTGATCGTTTCCTATTTTGAATGGGTCCAGGGCAAGCAGGCCTTCATGTGGTCGGAGACCGAAGTGACGGACAAGCTGTTTCGAATTCTCGAGTATTCCTTTGCCCAGGTGATCAAGCGCGCTAAAGCGCACAGGATTGCCCATCGCACCGCGGCCATGGCCATCGGCGTTGAACGAGTGATGAGGGCGAAGAAAATTCGCGGCCTGTTTCCATAGGAGCGCCAGTTCGCGTACATAAGAAGCCGCACTGAGGGATCGAACCACAGCGCGGCCCCGTTTTCTTTCGATCCCTAACCTTAGTTGCCTGCTTTACCGCCGCCGGTCATGAAGGAGCCGGTCTGGGCCGAACCCTGCTTCAGCGAGCCACTTTGGGCTGCACCCAAGACTGCATGGCCGCCACCGCCTTTGGCATCTTTCTTCGGTTTGAGGTCACGAACTTTGAGGTTTTTCTTTTTTGTTGATTTCGACATATCAGCTTTCTTGTTTTGGGTTGTTGGTTGTTTTTGTTGTTTGGATTGCGTCAGTGACGCCGAACAAAAATTGACGTCCGCCGGAGACGTTCTGTTTTGGAATCAGATCATCGAGGCGAATCAATTTTTCTTTTCTGCGCTTAGAGCTGGGACGCTTTAGGTCCCCGCCCGCCGCTGTTTTTTTGTTTTTCGGTGCACTCACTTCGAGCGCCTATTACCAGCATTTATGCCAACTTGATTTCCGCCCCGACAGCATCTGGAGCATTTTGACTGACGTTGAACGACTTACGCACTACAGATTTGGCAATCGCGTAAAATCGTTCCACAGCCCAACGGCCTCAGTATGAGGCCAGGCCTGCCTAATGATGAGTCCGGTGGGTGTTTCGATTTTGCGCCGCATTCCGGAGATGGCGGGCGAGGGTGGCTCTTGAAATCCCAAGCAGCTTGGCCGTGCGGCGCTGATTGCGATTGGCTTGTTCGAAAACAAAGTGCACGTGACGACGCACAGCGCCGGCAAGGGTAAGGTCGATATCGCCGTGAACGTCGTTACCGCTGTCTGGGACCGGCCCCGCGGCCAAATGATGCTCTGATTCGCGATTCGTCGGCTGGAGATCGGGCGGAAAAATAACATGCTGAGGAAGAATGACAGGCCCGTCGCAAAACAGAGTCATGGTTCGCACGGTATGATTGAGTTCGCGCAGATTGCCGCGCCATTCATGATGAACAAGTTTCTCCATGGCTTCCGGATGGATCGCAGTAATCGTCTTACCCTCTTTGTCAGCTGCGATCTTCAGCTCGGCGGCAATCAACGCTGCCAGCTCCTCAAGCCGATCGCGGAGAGGGGGAATGAGCAGGGTTAAACCGTTGAGCCGTTGATACAGGTCTTCCCGGAATTTGCCCTGCCGGACACGCTCCCGCAGTGAGCAGTTCGACGCGCACAGAATTCTCGCATTCGACTTGAGCATTTGTTCCGAGCCGAGCCGCTCAAACTCGCCGTATTCAAGCACCCGTAGAATTTTTACCTGGGCCAGCGGGCTCATCTCCGAGATTTCATCCAGAAAAATCGTGCCGCTATTGGCGAGCTCGAATTTCCCCTTCACGCTTTGCTGCGCGCCGGTGAAAGCACCTTTTTCATGGCCGAAAAGTTGGCTCTCCAGAAGCGTGTCGCTCATGGCCGAGGCATTGAACGAGATGAAGGGCCCGTTGGCGCGACCGGAAGAATTGTGAATAGCGTGCGCGAGGAGCGTTTTTCCCGTGCCGGTTTCGCCCAAAAGAACCACCGGCACGTCGGACTTCGCGGCCAGGAGCGCCAGGCGCAAACAGCGCCCCATCGCAGCATTGCTTGTTGTCAGGTCTTGAATTTTCAGCCGTGAAAGCGTTTCGTGCATTTGATTCACGTCATTGCTTCATGTTCTCGCTGAATTGCCGAACTGGCTCGAAGGCATATTCGATCATCGTCCGTCCGCCGACGATGATGTGGGCTTCACCTTTCATCCCGACTCGCAACGGCAAAGATTGGCCGTGGCCCCCCGGCAGGGCCGCTTTCTCGAGAGAACCCGTTCCAATAAAACGCGGACCATCGCTTGAACTCACCACCGAAGGGCTGATCCAATCCAGCTTTCCGGTCACTGCCCCGTACCGCTGATAAGGAAACGCTTCGAAGAAATAACGAACCTTTTGCGCTACAGCGAGCTTGGGAAAGCCGGCCTCAGTTAGAAGCAGGCGGGCTCGCAGTTGGGCGTTCCGCTGTGCCAGTTGGCAGAGCATCTGCCCCTGTTGGATCACGCTCCCAACGGTTCGCTGGTCGAGCGAAATGACCACACCGTCATACGGACTGCGCACGGTAAGCAGGTTTTGTTGCGTGTTTTCCAAGTCGGCCTTCAGAGCCGCCACGCGGACTTTCAGGTTCCCGATTTCAGAAGTTTGCTCGCTCCGCGACTTGGCATGTTCGCTTTCCATTCGCTCGCGATCGAGCTGTGTTTGCTGGAGCGTTCGTTGAGAAATACTGAAATCTTTTTCCGATCCGGCGAGATCAAGTCGCGTTTTGATCAGATCGACTTCCGACATGCCGCCTTCCTTTGCTAATTTCTCCATGCGCGCGACCAAATCGCGACTGGTCTTGGTGTGATTCTCTCGAAAATTTACCTCACTTTTGGCCTGTTCGATCTCAGCCAGCTTTATATTGAGCTGAGCTTTGTAGGCGGTCTCGCTTCGCTCGAGTCCTTCCTCTTTTGTTCGCAAATCTTCGCTTAAGGTAAGAAATTGCGTGTCCAAGGCGTGAATTTCGTCCGAGCGAAGTACAAACAGCTCGGAGCCTTTACTCACGGTCTGACCTTCCGTCACCGAAACTCGAGTGATGATGCCCTGATGCGGCGCCTGAATTGGATCGGCCCCAGTCGCCGGCACCAAGATGAACGGACAATGCACCGTCTCCGGCAGTCGTATTACCAGGGCGAGCAGAAGCGCCGTGAAAAATGCTCCGATCAAAAGCCAGGCCGTTCTCCGAACGATCCACGGCGGCGGATCCTGCGGCAGCATCTCGGATTCAAGCTCGATTGAGCCGCGTTGTGGAGTGAATACGCTCATGATCGACTTTGCATCAAACGCCCAGTTGTTGACTGGACAGGTAATAGTAGAGCCCGCGCTGATTCATTAGTTCGTCGTGGTTCCCGAGCTCGGCTACGCTTCCTTTCTCCAAAACGACTATTGTGTCGGCTTCGCGAATGGTGCTGAGCCGATGCGCAATCACAATGGTGGTTCGGCCCGCCGTCAGTCGACCAAGATTGTCCTGGATTGCGCGCTCCGATTCGGTGTCGAGCGAACTGGTTGCTTCATCAAAAATCAGGATCGGCGGGTTATTGTAAATCGCGCGGGCGATCGCGACACGCTGTTTCTGACCGCCGGAAAGGGCCAGCCCGGACTCGCCGATCTTCGTTTCGTAACCGAGCGGCAGCCGCATGATGAAATCGTGCGCAGCCGCTGCCTGCGCTGCCGTCAGTACTTGATCAAGATCGGGCTCGACATCGCCGAAGGCAATATTGCGCGCGATTGTGTCGTTGAAGATGTGATTTTCTTGCAGCACCATTCCGATGTGCCGCCGCACGTCGCGGTAATTCAGAGTCCGAAGATCGACATTGTCGAAGTAGATCGCGCCCTCGGTCGGTTCCAGCAAGCCGGCGACCAATTTGATCAGCGTTGTTTTTCCCGAACCACTGCGGCCGGCAAACGCCACCATTTTTCCGGGACTTATGTCGAGATTGATATCGTTCAAAATGTTCGGTGCTTCCGGACCGCCGTACGTGAAACAAACTCCGCGCAGCTGGATTCGCCCTTCCAGACTGTGAACTGGCACCAACCGTGACCGGTCGTGCCCTTGTTCGGGTTCTTGCTCGAAAATGTCGTTTAGTCGATTCAGCAAGACCGACGCGAATTGCATGTTGTCCCACACGCCGAGGGTTCGAAGAATTCCCGAATAAGCCATCGCGGTCAGCGAGCTAAAGGCAACGAAGCCGCCCACGCTCAGATGCCCGTTAATCACCTGCGTTGCGCCGACCCAAAGAAAAATCGCGGTTGAAAGCAAACCGATGCTTTGCAATACGCTGTCGTAAGACATCACGATGAAGCTGGCCCGGAACATCTGTTTCGAAACCGAAAGGAACTCATTCAGCATCGCGTCACGGAACCCACTCTCGGCTGAGGCGGCTTTGACGGCTTCAATTCCTTTGATCGCATCGATCTGGTGCGAGCTGTATTTGCCCTGACTCTCTTCCACTCCGGCGAATAAGGGCCGCAATACTTTCACCGAAAAAATCATGAGCCCGGCATAGAGCGGAGTAGTAGCCAGGAATGCGATAGTGAGAAGCGGGCTGTAGATAGCCATCAAAAAGATCGCGCCGACAAGATAAATCACCGCGAGCAGCGCGCCGATGCCTTGTTGCACCGCGAACTGCCTGACCTGGCGGGCGCCGTCAAGGCGCCGCTGAATGTCGCCGGTGCGCCTGCTGGTAAAATAAGTCATTGGCAACGACAGAAGTTTTCGACTGAGGAAATCGAGAATCGCGGCATCCAGACGCACGGCCGCAAACGCGAGCAGGTACTCTTGGGCCAGCGTCGATAGTTGGACAAATACGACGGCCGCCAGCATTCCAATCAGAATTGTCCGCAACAAGCCGAGGTCGTTTTCGACGATAACTTTGTCGACGACCATTTGGGTGAACACAGGGAACACCAACTGTAAAACACTGACGGCCATAGCTAAGCCGAGCACCTGCAACAGCAACGTCTTGAACCGGGCCAGAAAAGGAACCATCCAGGTCAGCGCGGGTTTGGCCTCCGGCGCTTGGTCGAACGCCGTCGTGTAATCGAAAAGGGCCGCGTAGCCAGTCCATTTTGCTTCAAACTCGCTCCGTGGAAGTTTGCGCAGCCCGAGACCGGGGTCGGCCACTCGCACAAATTCTGGATCGACATCGTAGAGTACAATCCAGTGATTACCCTCCCAATGGACGATCGCCGGCAATGGCATCATCGGTAAGTTCCGGAGCGAAACTTTGAGCGCCCGCGCAGCCAATCCAAGTTCAGTGGCCGCACGGACGAGAGCTTTCAAGCTCGTGCCGTCTGTCGCCGTGTGGCAAAGCTGGCGGATCCGCGCCAGGCTCACTTTTCGTCCAAAATGCCGGCAAATCATTCCCAGACTTGCCGCGCCACAATCCATTTCGTCGATCTGCTGAATGTGTTCGATCTTCGGGATCCGCTTTTGTTTTTTCCGGAAGTACCCGTGCTCATCTAGAAACGGTTCCTCTTTGTTTTCCGGCTCAACTGCGGCGGCCTCGCCCTCCAGTTCGGTCTTGTCGGTCCGACGGGTTTCGGCGGGTAAAAGCTCTTCTGCGAAGTCGAGCGGAATGCGCGCTTCCGTTTTCGCTTCGTAAATCGCAAGCCGCTCACTCAACAACTTGTCGAATTCCGGGAACCGACTTCGCAGGTCGAGGACAGCTTGCGGTTCGAGCGCAAGCAACTGGCAATCGGTGAACGCTTCAACCGATGCCGCGCGGGGGGCACTGTTCAAGATCGACAATTCGCCGAAGAAATCGCCCTCGCGATAGAATGCCAAGTTACGGCGCTGTCCGTTTCCATCGCCTGCGAACGCTCGCGCGCGTCCCTTCTCAATCACATACATCGGTCCTGCCGCATCACCCTGCCGAATGATAAGGCTACCCTTGGAGAAGCCGATAGGGACAAGCTTGTCGATCATACCGCGCAAGGCGGGCCCGGGCAGACGGCCGAAATTACTGAACTGGTAAAGGAAACTCTGGACCGCACGATTGCGGCCGATGATTTGGATGTAATGCCTGAGCTCGGGAGCCTGCGCGACTAGGGATAGAAAATCATTGCGATCGATCCGCAGGACGTCGACCGAAGTGCTGCAGCGGACTGTCGCCGCGCGCCTTCCGCCTTCCGCCAATGCTGCTTCGCCGAAACTATCACCCGGTTTCAACACCCCCAGGGGAATCTCGTCTCCATCGGGTTTTGTCTTGATCGCGCGCGCGCGACCGTTGGTCAGAATGTAAAAGGCATCGGCCGGATCGTCTTGCTTAACGATAGTATCGCCGAAATCGTAATGTTCTTCCTGCAAGAGAGCCTCGATCGCGGCGAAATGCTCGTCTGAAAGGAATCGGAACGCCGAGGAACGCCGAACAACATCTATGTCATGTCCCTTCACTGTGTTTGCGCTGCTGTTTCCAATCGGACCTGCACATGATCGCGCACCAATTCGGCGAAGTGTTGTTCGAGCAAACGTTCGTCAATTCGTTCCTGCACCGTGGCATCGCTGAGGTCGGGTTCGCTTTTGTGCGTGATGCGATAAAGCTCGAAGCTGTCACCACGCGGCAACGGTTCCAGAAGGTCGCCAGCGGTCACACTCCAGAATTTCTGCTGCAATTCCGCCGGGACGTCTTCGTGTCGGAACGAAATCCGACGATGAGGATAACGCGCCTCGCTAGCCACTTCTTCCATAGACATTCCGTCTTCACGAATGCAGAACAGCGCCTCTTTTGCGGCATCAAGCGATTCAACTTCGATGACTTCTGCCTCAAACCGCGTCAGCGGCATGCGCAGGATGGCCAATTGCTTTTTCCGCGCTTGCGAATTCACGACACTCTCGCAGCTGTGCCGGTAGAGCACTTCCATTACTGCTGTCTCCTCCAGCCAATCTTCGTTCCGCTCGATTTGATCAAGCCAGCCACCCAGTTTCGAAGTCTGGATTTTGTTTCGGTCAAGAAATTGCCGGCGTTCAGTCGCGATCTCTTTCGCGTCGATCCCGTCCACTCCGGTTGCCGCGTGTACCGCCAATCGACGCATTAGCTGCTTGGTCAGAACCTCGAGTTGATCGTCAAACATTAATTCAGCAGTAAAAAGATCACGCAGCTCGCCTGGTGCTGACACAAAATCGGGACCGTTCGGCGCAATATGTTCCTCAAGGGCGACGCGCCAGTGGCGTCGCGCAAAATAGTCGCTGAAATCTTCAAGTGTTACTCCATGTTGCTCGAGCCAGCGCTCGGTCTCTTCGGCGGTGATCAAATCACGCTCGTAACGAAAACGTTCCGCCATTTCGCC
>Ga0210408_10004330_pt1 | contig 12710 bp, 13 predicted proteins | sample IncBWH4MmetaG_FD_155471 | JGI IMG/M metagenome (GOLD analysis project Ga0210408, IMG submission 155471) | Forest soil microbial communities from Barre Woods Harvard Forest LTER site, Petersham, Massachusetts, United States - Inc-BW-H-4-M | ecosystem: Environmental > Terrestrial > Soil >...
GGGGGGTAAAAGTCGGAAAAACGATACGTTGCGCCAAAAGTGACTGTTACCGTGGCCGGGATGGACAAAACCATGAGTCAGAGGACACGAGTAGAAGTATTGACGAAGTTGCGACGGCGTTATCAAAGGGCTGGAGCGGAGCACAAACGCAAGCTCCTGGACCAAGCTCAGGAGCTGCTGGGTTATCATCGCAAGGCGGCGATCCGAGCGCTGCGCGCGCCGGAGGTGGTGCCGGGTCCACGGATTATCACGGGGCGTCCCGTGGTGTATGAACCCGGACTGCTGCTACGGTGGCTGCGTCCGATTTGGGCGGCGACCGACTATGCCTGCGGACGGCGGTTGGTGGCGATGTTGCCGGAGTGGATCCCGGCCTACGAGCAACACGAACGACGGTTACCTGGGGAAGTTCGGGACCGGCTGTTAATGGCCAGCGGGCGAACGCTGGACCGGTTGTTGGAGCCGTTGCGGGTTGCGGGGGTGGGCCGTTCGCTCACCCGGCCGGGGACCTTGTTGCGGCACCAGATTCCGATTCGTGGGAGCGTGTGGGAAGAAGGCAAGGCGGGCTGGCTGGAGGTAGATACGGTGGCCCTGTGCGGAAGGAGCGTGGCCGGAGCCTTTGTATGGATGGTCGACGGGGTGGATTACGCCACGACGTGGGTGGAGTTGCGGGCGATGTGGGGACCTGGCCAGGTTGGGACGCTGGCGGCCTTGCGTGATATGGAAGCCAGCCTGCCGTTCGATCCGTTAGGTTTGGACAGCGATAATGGGGGAGAGTTTTTAAATCATCACGTGATGAGCTGGCTGCAGCAGCGGCCCCGACCGGTGTTCATGACCCGCAGCCGGCCCTACAAGAAGGACGACAATGCGCATGTGGAGCAAAAGAACTGGACGCATATCCGCCAATGCTTTGGGTATGAGCGACACGATAATCCCGAAGTGGTCGAGCCCATCAATGCGTTGGTCAAAGGAGCCTATGGGCAGTTGCTCAACTACTTTCACGCCAGCCTCAAGCTGGAGCGCAAGGAGCGCAAAGAAGGACGGGTCAAACGCGTCTACGGAGCAGCCCAAACGCCCCTGGCACGGGTATTGGCCAGCGCCGAGGTGACACCGCAAACCAAGCGCCACTTGGAGCAGGAGAAGGCGGGCCTCAATCCGTTCGCACTCAAGAGAGATGTGGCGCGGAGCTTGAAAGAGATTGCCTCATTGCGCCAAGTGCGCCCCTAGGAGCGATGAAAATCCGCCCCCCCCCCCCCCCCCCCACACAACAACACCCGTACATCGACCGCAGGGGGGCGCGAGCTGGGGCTCAAAGCTCGCCCCCCTGCTCGTTTAACTTGCAATCGATGACCCAACAACATACAGAGACCAAACAGAAAGAAACAAAAACAACAGCGCCATCGGGTAACACCCCTTTTGGCACAACGAATCACCCTCCCGGGTAACAGTTACTTTTGGCGCACGGGGCAGGGTCGCAGGGGCGACAGGTCTTCTCCCCAATTCCACCATCAATTGCAGGTTTCCGCCGACCTGAACACTTGGACCAATCAGGGGGCGGCATGGAAGAAGTCTCGTTCTTTTGTTGTCGAGGTTCGGCACGCCGAGTCGGACTAGTCGTTTTTGGACTCGACGTGTCCTATTTCTCCGACGTTTCCTTGCCCAAGTATTTCTTTCCAACGGTGTCAACGCGGATTATATCTCCGTTAGCGATGAACAGGGGAACCATGACCTGGAGGCCGGTTTCGAGCTTGGCCTCCTTCCATGATGTGTTCAGACCGCTACGTGCCGGCGGAGCGGTGTCCACCACTCTGAGCGGGATTTGCGGCGGCAAGACGATGTCGAGAAGCCTGCCATCGAGCCGCAGAGCTTTATATTCCTCGTTCTCTTTGAGGAACCCGCGGCGTTCGCCAATCAGCTCATTGCTGAACTCGAACTCATCGAAAGTCTCTACGTCAATGAAGACCTGCGTATCGCCATGAGCGTAGCTGTAAGTCACGCGGCGGGTTTCGAGGGGTGCCACGGGCACGCGCTCGTTTTCACCAAAGACGCGGTCGATGAGGCGGCCCGTCGTCAGGTGGCGCAGGCGGGTGTGGAGTTTGTGCCTGGTCTGGGCGGTGCCGCTGGTGTGCATATCCTCGATGACGTGCGGCGAGCCGTCCAGCATTACGACCATCTGACGTTTGAACTCGGAAGGCAGAATTGTTTGCATACAGCGACTAATGGTACAATCTGTGCTCGTTTCTGGCCAATATTATGAATTGTAGCACTGTAAGCACTGCGCCTTCCGGCAACCGGGTCAAGGACATGGAACCTGCCGCGAGTTTTACCGCCAGGCGGGCCTCCGCACGTGCCATCCGGGTTTACCGCGTTTACCTGCGGCGAGACGATCTGTTCTTTATCGTCCTGGCTGATGACCTGAGCGCGCGTCCCGAAACTCTAACCGCCCACTTTGGCCTTCTGGGCCTTCTCATCGGAGCCATGATGAAGAAGCGCGCGAAAAAGAAAAATGCTGCGGCCACGCAGCGGATGGACCAAACCGCTCCCGAGCAACTGCTGACAGAGCACAAGCATAATTTCAAGCTGCACACCTCCGAAATCCGCGAAGGCAGCATCGAGCCACCGCCCTGGATTACTTTGGAGACGAGCCAGGCAGGGCATTGGAAACTTTTGCTTCGCGACGATCGAAAGCTGAAGTTTCAATTCGAGAACAATGAAGAGATGACGGCCGCATTGGATGCGCTGTCCAAGCTTTTCAATGGCGGTTTGAAAGTGAACGTCGAGTGGGACGAGAAGAAGAAACGGTTCAAGAAGAAAAAGTCCTGAGACTGAAAACCAGGCGTTTGAAGGATGAGAAGATCAGTGCGCCTCAAACACTCCGAAGTCTCGCCAGCTAGAAACCCAGGCCCTTGGGCGATTTTTTCTGAACTCCGGCGCGACTACTTTGTTTGGGCTACTGTAGCCGCAACAACTCGAGCCGGTGATTGGCTTCAAGGTGGCGTTTGGAGGGGCCGGCTACCAGCATAGCCAGAGGACCGCTCAGGCCCTGGTCGCGGCGGCAATGTCGGCCAAATACGCACAAAACACCAAGCTCCACTAGTGAGGCGTGGAACGTGATGAGCATCGGGCGAGTTGACGGCGAGGGCGGGAGGGGAAATACTCCGGCGGTTGCGCCACGCCCCGAAAGACAAGATGAAAGGAAGCTGAGTGATGGGACTCTTCGGCAAAGGCAAAGTGCACGCGGAGCAAGACGCGAAACGCTTACGGGGGCAATACGCGGCAGCGGAAACGGCCATTGCCGAACGCGATTTGCAACGGAACATCAGCGAGGCGGAGCGCTGGGGGTTCGACCGCAAAGCGGTTGCGGCGCCCGGTGGAGATGAAGCGAGCATTGACCTGAGGTTCGGCAATCTTTGCGCCGAATACATCGAGCCGTTCAGAAAAGGCGCGCTGGACTTGCAGAAGCTGGCGGCGTTTCTGCACCTGATCGCCACCGACGAGGGCCATCCGGAGATCGCGCGGACGCATCCGGAATTTCCGGCGCTAGTCCTGCAGGTGCTCCAAAAAGGCACCCGCGATTGGTGGCCGTCGGTCGCGCTCAAGCCGGCGTATCGCTTCAGTTACCCGGGGCACTTTCATCTCATCTTCAACCACCTGGACGATGTGGACCAAAGCTTTTTGGGGGTCTGCCGGCCCGCCGCGCTGGGCATAGGGGCGATTGCGCTGCTGGATGAGCAATCAAAATCAAAGGCAAAAGGGGCGCTGCTGGAGGCGGCGAAACAGGCCAGCCTGTTCGACCTCATATTCCTGGCCTGTGTCGAGTACGGGTGGGTTGAGGACCTGGAAAGCGTGCTGCGGCAGGCCGACCGTTTTGACGATGTGCTCAAAGTGCTGCTGTTTCAAAAGAAGGGGTATGCGGTGGTCGAGTGGCTCAGACAACATGGCCGGCATCTCGATTCGGTGAAAGTGCTGGAAGCGCTTGGGCGATTCGGCGAAGCGGCGGAGGTGCTTCAGAAACTTGGTCCTGAAGCGGCCGGCTGCAGTGAGAAGGCGCTCGCCAAAGAATCCGGCCGGCTGATGAGACTGGCCGCGTTTGCGCCCTCCGTGGTTTCGGCGGCGGGTGAAGCCGCGGGGCCGGAGCTCGCTCGCTCCTGCTCCTCGTGCGGAAAGGCCGTTCGGCCCGAGTTCCGCTTCTGCCCATTTTGCGGCGATTCCTTATGAAAAAGACCAAAGCCGGGTTGCGTCCCTCGACTCTCTGCGTGCACGCGGGCACTTACCTCGAGGAGCGCACGGGAGGGGCCAACTCGCCGATTTTTACTTCGACCGCCTTTGCGTATCCGAACCCCGCCAATGAGAATATCTATCCGCGCTATTTCAACGTGCCCAATCAGCGGGTCATCGCTGAGAAAGTAGCGGCGCTGGAGGAAGCCGAGGCCGGGCTGGTCTTCGGCTCCGGCATGGCGGCCATCTCGACGCTGCTGTTCGCCTGGCTTAAGCCGGGAGACCACGCGGTGTTCCAGGCGGACTTATATGGGGGCACCTATCATCTCGTGGCGACCGAACTGGCGGCGCTGGGCATCCAACTGTCGTTCATCCGCTCGGTTGAAGAAGCCGGGAGCGCGGCGCTGCGCCCGAACACGCGCCTGATTTACGTGGAGTCGCCCTCCAACCCGTTGCTCCGGTGCGTCGAGCTGGCGGGCATCGCGAAACTGGCTCGCGAGCGACGCCTGCTGAGCGTCATCGACAACACCTTCGCGACGCCGATCAATCAAAACCCCATTGAATTAGGGTTCGATGCCGTGGTGCATAGCGCGACGAAATATCTGAATGGCCATAGCGATGTAAACGCCGGGGTGGTGGTTTCTTCCGAGGAGGTCATCCGCAAACTCAGGGAATATGCGACGAACCACGGCGGCATGCTCGACGCCCAGGGCTGTTACCAGCTGGAACGCGGCCTGAAGACGCTGGCGTTGCGGGTCCGACAGCACAACGAAAACGCCAGCCGGCTGGCCCAATTTCTCCAGCGCCATCCCGCCGTGGCGCAGGTGCATTATCCGGGTCTGCCGGAGCATCCGGACCATGCGGTGGCCGCCGGGCAGATGCGTGGGTTCGGTGGCATGCTCGCCTTCGAGCTGCGCGAGCCGGCGCGGGCCGACGGCGTGCTGGCGCGTTTCCAACTCGCCATGCCCGCGTTGAGCCTGGGCGGGGTGGAAAGCCTGGTCTGTTTGCCCAGCCGGACGTCGCATCGCACGATGTCGGTCGAAGAGCGAAGGCGGGCGGGCATCAGCGACGGCATGGTACGGGTTTCAGTCGGGATTGAGGATGCGGAAGATTTGCTGGAGGATTTTGAACGGGCGCTTAGCGCCGGGTAGATTCTGCGTGCGCAACGGAGCTGATTGCGTTAATCCAAAGGCGTGACCAGCGCGCGCGGCATACAGAACCTTGCCCTGATCGGGTTCATGGGCACGGGCAAGTCGTGCGTCGGCCGTATCGCCGCGCAGGCACTCCATTTTACCTTCCTGGACACCGACCAGGTCATCGAGGCATGGGCGGGCAAAACTATTGCTGATATTTTTCAACTGGAAGGGGAGCCGGCTTTTCGGGAATGGGAACGTCGCATAGTCGAAGACCTGAGCCATCGCAAAAAGACCGTCATCGCCACCGGCGGCGGTTTGCCGGCCAACGAGGCCAACCTGGCGAGCCTCAAGACGCATTCTTTTGTCGTCTGCCTCTGGGCCTCGCCGGAAACGATTTACGAACGAGTGCGCGGCCATTCGCACCGGCCGTTGTTAAACGAGACCGACCCGCTGGCAAAAATCCGCGACCTGCTTGTGGTTCGTGAGCCATATTATCGGCAGGCCGATGCGCTGGTAAACACAGAGCGGCGCAACCTTCGGGAAGTCGCCGCCCAGGTGATGCACCAGTTTCACCTGGCGCAGGTTGTCCATCGATGAAGGAAGCGATCCGCGAACGCGCGCGGGAATTGGGGTTTGAGGATTGCCGTTTTACGACGGCCGAGCCACCGGAGTCTGCCGCGAAATTCCAGCGCTGGCTGGCCGAGGGCCAACACGGCGCAATGGGCTACCTGGAAAGGAACGCGCACAAACGCATCCAACCCCAGCAAGTGCTTCCCGGGGCGAGGAGTGTGATAAGCCTGGCGGTTAGTTATGGGAGTCCGAGGTCCACAGTCCAGAGTCCGGAGTTAGTAATCAGTAATCAGTGGTCAGCAGTCCTTGGTAAGGACCGGCTGCAAGCTGCCACGAACGACGGACGACGGACTACGGACTCCACTTCAGGTGTGGTGGCTCGCTATGCTCGTTACCGCGATTACCACCACGTTCTGGCCGAACGATTAAGAACTTTGACCGAGTTTCTCGATCATCAAGGCGGCTGTTGTGGGACGCGTTCGCTTTGGTATGTCGATACCGGTCCGCTGCTGGAGCGTGATTTGGCCCAACGAGCGGGCCTGGGTTTCATCGGCAAACATACCAATCTTATCAGCCGGCGACTGGGCAACTGGCTTTTCCTGGCCGAGATCATCACCACTTTGAGGCTGGAGCCCGATGCACCGGAAAAAAACCGATGCGGTTCCTGCAGTCGCTGTCTGGCGGCTTGCCCGACGCAAGCGATTAAAGCGCCATTTCAATTGGACGCGCGGCTATGCATCTCCTATCTCACCATTGAACTGAAAGGTTCTATTCCGGTCGAGCTGCGCCCGCTGATTGGCAACCGGATCTATGGCTGTGACGACTGCCTTGAGGTTTGTCCCTGGAACCGCTTCGCCCGCGAGGGGCAACTGATGAAGCCGCACGCGCGCCCGGACCTGACGACGCCCGACCTGCTCGAATTACTGGCGATGGACGAAGCCGAATTCAAAAGCCGCTTCGCCGGCACGCCGATGCTCCGCACCCAACGCCGCGGCCTGCTTCGAAATGTCTGCGTGGCTTTGGGGAACGCGGGAAACGAAACGGCGTTGCCGGCTCTGGAGCGGGCGGCAACTGAGCCGGAGCCGCTCATTGCCGAGCACGCACACTGGGCGATCAAACAAATCCAGCGACGCACGAGGGGAGACTCTGAGCGATAGTGCTGCGCCCTCTGAGGTTTTTTCTGTGGCGCACGAGATTGGAGCGAATCCGGGCCGCGCCGGTGTTCGGGAGTTGCTGCGGACAGGAATGTCCGCGCTCCGCTACGCGATTACGGGGAGGTTCCATTTGCAACTGGCCGATTTGTGCTATGGTACGATAGAGCGGGCTCCGGCCAACAAGGGACCGGGCCGCTGCGTCAGTTCTTGAGCCAGCAATATGAATAACACATTACTTGTAGTGGCCGACCTGGGAGGGTTCAAGGCCTTCAAATTGGAGAATAACAATCACCTTAACCGCACTCCGCGCCTGGAGTTCCTCGAACAGTTCACCAACACAGAGGCGCATGGACGGCTGGTGGACAAGGTTTCGGACTTGTCCGGCCGTTTTCCGCGGGGCACCGGCATGAAAGCTGGTGGCGCGATGTCGGATGGTGAGCGGCACAACATTGAACTGGAATCGCGCAAGCGACTGGTACGCCAACTGGCGCACCGGCTTAATGCCCTGGCGCGGAACCCCGAGGTGGAGCGTTGTTTCCTGGCGGCCAGCCGGGAAATCAACTCTCAGTTGCTGGAAGAACTTGACCCATCGGTACGGGCTAAGATCCAAAAGAATGTGACGTCTGACCTGACGAAGCTGGAGCGGACGGACATCCTGCGGCACTTCTGAGCCGCCGACCACAAATCGATTCACGAATGGACACGAAGAGACACAAATGAAAAATGCATTTGTATCTATTGCCGTCCATTCGGGGTTCTAAGCGCGCGATTGCTTTGGTGCGCTGTTCAGATATGTTGCCCCGGCTATGATCAAGACCGAGAAGCCGCCGGTGGATCCCGAGTTGAAACGGCGGATCGAAGACCTCATCCGTTTTAAGGGCGGGGGATTCAACGAAGAAAACGTCGCCGACATTATCGAGAACGCGCTGAAGCTTCTGTCGGACGTGGAGGACAGCGGCGACGTGCGCGTCATCCAGACCGCCTTACGCGAGCTGCGCTACGCTTTCAAGCTATTCGCCCCCTACGCGCACGTGCGCAAGGTGACCATCTTCGGCTCGGCGCGCACGCTGCCCACGCGGATGGAATACCAACAGGCGGTCGAGTTTGGCCGGAAGATTGTGGAGGCGGGTTTCATGGTCATCACCGGCGCCGGCAGCGGCATCATGCACGCCGGCCACGAGGGGGCCGGGCCGGAGAAAAGCTTCGGCGCCAACATCAGGCTTCCCTGGGAACAAACCGCCAACCCGGTGATCAGGGAGGACAAGAAGCTGGTCACCTTTAAATACTTTTTTACGCGCAAACTGATCTTCATCCGGCACTCCGATGCCATCGCGCTGTTCCCGGGCGGGTTTGGCACGATGGACGAAGGCTACGAAGCGATCACGTTGATGCAAACCGGCAAAAGCCAGCTCATGCCGCTGGTGCTAATCGACCGGCCCGGCGGCACTTACTGGAAAACCTGGGACAAACATGTCCGCGAACACCTGTTGCGCGACCAGTTGATCTCGCCCGACGACCTTAACCTCTATCAAATCACCGACGACACCGACCAGGCGGTGAAGATGATCACGCGTTTCTATCGCAATTTCCACTCGAGCCGTTTTGTCAAAGACCTCTTTGTTATCCGTCTCAAGCACGCCCCTTCCGAGTCTGCGCTGGAAGCGATGAACGAAGACTTTAGCGATATCATCATCGGCCAAAAGATCCAGCGCATCGAGCCCACACCAGAGGAAGTTGCCGACGACGATAATGTCGAACTGTCCCGTATTGGCTTCGGGTTCAACCGCCGGGATTACGGGCGGCTACGGCAGCTCATCGATGTGCTGAACAGTCTCTGAGGGCCTCTCATCGCCGTTTCGCATCCAGATTCTGCTTCAGGTCCTCCTCGGTGATATTGCTCTGAGCACCTTCGGCCGGGACCTCGACTTTGGCGGTCCAAAGAATCGCGTTGAGCACGAGCTTACGAAACTCATTGTTGCCCCAATTCTTGTGATAATGAGCGCCGGTAAAGCCGAACCCGCGTCCGCCGTCGGCGCGCTCGCAGGCCCAGGCGACGTGCTGCGGTTCCCCGCGCTGGACGGCCGCGCGCACGTCCGGGTTGCCCTCGTGAGGGCCATCCGACCGGCTCATGGTGCTCTCGGGCGGAACAGCCGTGAGCAGCGGCGTCACGCCTTTCATTTCGTCGCGGAAGCGCAGGTGGAAGTACCACTCGTCGCGAAGCTTAAACGGTTTGACTCCGCGCGTGATCGGGTGCTCGGGCAACTTGCTGAAATCCGGTGTCCAGGTCGGGTTCACTGAATGGTTGACCTCGAAACAGCCGCCGATCCAGTCGAGGAATTCTCTTTCACCCTTTTCCTTCGTCGGTTCGACCGCATAGTGAATACAGACCAGCCCGACGCCATTTTTCGCCAATTCGCGGAACGTCTCCAGGTGGTCATCCCGAAGCAAGGGGTGGCCGCCTTCGCCGTCGCTATAAATGACCACCGTCGAAACACCGGCGAACGCGTCGCTTGAATTCTGTGGCCAGCCGTTGCTATAAACCGCCGAGGTGATGCCCGGAACTTTGTCGAGGCATGATTTGAGCAACAGACAGCCGGCGCGGTGTTCGTGCTCGCCCGGGCCGTGGCTGGGCGGGCCGGCAATCAGGACGATTCTTTTGGGCTCGGCGCCGAATAGGGTGGAGGCAATGAAAAGAAGGCCAGCGGTGGTGAAACGAAGGAGGGTTTTCTGAACGGCCTTTTTCATAACCTAGAGCTTCTTAATCCGAATATCCTTAAACTGGACGGTGAAGGGTTGGCCGACATGCAATTGGAGCGCCAGAACGCCATTGGTCGCGCGCAACTTCTCACAGTCATCGGTCACATCAACAGTTGGTTTGCTGTTGATGAACTGCTGCAAGTGGTTGTCTTTGGCGATGATAATGTAATCATTCCAGTCACCTTTCCTGACTCCCGCTTCGATGGCGGCAGCTTCGCCTACGGACCCGACGACCTGCTTTTTGCAGTCCTTGTCCCATACGACTTTCTCTCCGCGCTGCGCCATAATCTGCCGGGGCATTCGTTCCTCGTAGAGGATACCGGTGTAGTTCGGGCCGGCTTCCATGTCGGCCTGGTAACCACCGACAACCCAATTGGCGGGATCCAATATTTTGCTGCGGTATTGAATGCCGGAATTGGCAAAACCCTGGGGATTGTTCGGCACCAGTTTGAAAGCGCAGCGCAACTCAAAATCTCCGACAGTTCCATTGGTCCAAACCAAGAAGGTGTTTACGGTCGCTGGGTTTTCCGGCGTGGTCTGGCCGGTAATGGCACCCTCTTTCACAGACCAAAGTTTGCGGTTGCCATCCCATCCGACGAGGTCCTTGCCATTGAACAGGCTTTCAAAACCTTTTTCATCGGCGTGTTCGTCCAGCCGCACCGGCGCGGCTTTGAGGTCTATGAGACCGGAACGTTGCCCCTCTTGCAGGCGCTGCGCGCGTAGGCTGACCGTTCCGAAAGAAACGGCGCCTGCCAGCACCAAGCCCCACCCCGTTGCCCCAACCCGTTTTGTTGAAATACTCATTTGATCCTTTTTTTGACTGATTAACCAATGTGTAAGCGCTCAGTCCGTGTAATCGACCGACGGAATCGTTGCAATTGGAGCACGCATCCCGGTGTGCGGGGGACCAAGGGTCGCGCGCAGAAACCTCAAACCTTTTACGGCGATGTCGTCCTGAGTCGGTTCGATCTTCCGCCAAATTGCGGCGGCGCGCGCGATGACTTTTACTTTGGTGGTGAACGACTCAATGACGACATCACCCTGGTAACCAATTTCATTCAGGGCGGCCGCAATCCCCTTCCAATCGATGTGGTCATTTCCCGGCGTGCCGCGATCGGAGCCACAGGCGTGGAAGTGCTTCAAATATTTGCCGGCCTTCCGGATGGCGGCGGCCTGGTTTTTCTCCTCAATGTTCATGTGGAAGGTGTCCAGCATGATATTGAGCGCCGGGCTGCCGACATCCTCGATCATCTTGAGGGCCTGGTCGCAGGTGTTGATAAAATCGGTTTCAAAGCGGTTGAGGGGCTCGAGGCAAATCTGTTTGCCGCGTTCCTCGGCATATTTGGAGAGAGTCTTCAGATGCTTCACCACGGTTTTCCATTGCCGCTTGTATTCAGCGGCGGGCACGGCATCCGCACGCCCAACGGCGGAATAAACCGGCCCCATGAGTGTCGGGCAATCCAGCGCCACCATCTGGTCCAGGATTTTCATCATGTAATCCAAACCGGTCTTTTGCTGCCGGGGGCTGCCGCGCAGGTCCCGGTCCGGTCCCATGCAAGCGCAGACGGAACCACAGACAAGCCCATGGCGGTCCAACTCGCCTTTGACCCTCCGTGGGTCAATATGAGCCGGCATTTCAATGGCCAGCTCGACGGTATCAAAGCCCCAGGCCCGGAATTGCTGGAACAGTTTAGTGCTCCGGTTGGTGAAGGGAGAGGTAAACAAAAACGTATTGAGGCCGATTCTCATACAGGAAGTTGAGGCTACCGCCCCCTGCCGGGCTGTCAAAGGCTTTTTCGCCGCTCAAAGAGCCGCATTATCGATCAGCCGGGTTTTACCGATGAAGACAGCGAGGGCCATGTGGTCACCGTGCCTGACCTGGCGGCGCGGCACCAGAGTTGCCGGGTCGAAGAATTCGACGTAATCCAGGCGCGCAGCGGGTTCGCGCTCAATGAAGGTTTTTAGTTGAGCCTTAAGCCGGGCCGCTGGCAGGGCCCGGGTCTCTCGGCCCAGGGCGGCCTGGACCCTTTGAATTGAGCGCCTGAGGACCAGCGCCTGGGCGCGCAGATCACCTCCGAGGTATTTGTTACGCGAGCTCATCGCCAAACCGTCCGACTCGCGCAAGGTCGGAGCGACGACGATCTTGAGAGGGAAGTTCAGGTCGCGGACCATCCGTTTAATGATCGCGGCTTGCTGATAATCTTTGGCGCCGAATACGGCAAACTCGGGTTGGACGATGTTGAACAATTTGGCCACCACGGTGGTGACGCCGCGAAAATGGGACGGACGGGCGGCACCTTCCATCCCACGCGAGAGGGCTGCCTCGGTGACGTAGGTGCTGAAGCCGCCGGCTTGGTTTAGCGGGTACATTTCCGCGTCACCGGGGGCGAAAATCACGTCGACGCCCTGGGCGCGGCACTGACGAGCGTCCCCGGCGAGGTCGCGGGGATACTGGGAAAAGTCTTCAGTGGGAGCGAACTGGGCGGGGTTGACGTAAATGCTGATGACAACTTTGCCGCGCCGGCGGACCAATTGCCTGGCCCGGCTAACCAGGCGCATGTGGCCCGCATGTAGGAAACCCATCGTCGGCACGAAACCGACGCGCACTCCTTGCCGCCGCCATCCCCTGGCCAACCGCTGCATGGCGGCCACCGACCTCACGATTCGCATGGCGTGGGAAAGTGAATTACCCCGCCATGCGTTGCAACCTTAAAGACCGGCTTTACCGTCGAAACTGCAAGGGGGCAGACTGTGGCATTTCGTCGGGGCAGGGCTGGTTGGTGGGGGCATCGGCCGCTCGCTCGGTCGGTTGCGCCAGGCTGTGAGCCAGCAAGTAGGCTTCCACTTCGTCACCACTAACATCGGCCAGCATGTGGCC
>Ga0210408_10004332_pt1 | contig 12702 bp, 14 predicted proteins | sample IncBWH4MmetaG_FD_155471 | JGI IMG/M metagenome (GOLD analysis project Ga0210408, IMG submission 155471) | Forest soil microbial communities from Barre Woods Harvard Forest LTER site, Petersham, Massachusetts, United States - Inc-BW-H-4-M | ecosystem: Environmental > Terrestrial > Soil >...
CAGCCTCCAACATGTGCATCGTTCGCGCACAGAACCGGGATGCATCTCCCATGCCGTGCATGTCGATTGCGAGAATCCCCTGCGGCTGGTCTTCGTCGAGCAGTGGGCCGATCGCGCAACGCTGGCTGCGCATTTCGCTGTCCCGGCCTCGCGTGATTTCGTCCGTTCGCTGCAGTCGCTCGCGGAAGGCTCGTCAACCCTTGAGATTTATGACGTTACAAGACTGGAAAGCCTCTGAAACCATCAGTGCATAGCTGGATTGCCACACCAAATTCATATTGCAATGCAACATGAGGGGACCTAGGTATCCCGGATCGAACGAGAGGCCCCAATGAGTGAAGACTGGAATACCAAATATGGCACGCGGCGCGTCCGCCGCGACCCGCCGACGCTGGATGAAGCGATTTTCGCAGCGGTCGGCATCACCGATGATCAGAACGAACAGGCGGAAATCGCGGCGTCGCTGATGGGGCTGCCGCTCGAAACCGTGCAAGCCGAAGTGAAGAAGCTTGGCCGCACCTCCGCCCGCGTCGCCTCGACGCGCGTGATCGCCGGCGAACAGGGCGCGCAACGCTCCGTCGTGGTCGAGCGCCGCATGGTGCGGAAGTTCGGTAATGACAAGCGGACCGGGACCTGATCCGCGCCCGACCGCCTGAGCCATTAGATTCGAGATTACCGAACGGCTCAGGGCAGCGTCTTTCTCAGGCCGCTCGGCCCCAGCCATACATCCGCAGCAGCATCCGCCAATAGGCGCGATTGACATTCGCGATCGTGCGTGCGGCGGCGAGCGTAGCTTCGAAGCCGGCGGGTGCGGGTTTCGACTGATTTTGCTCAATGAGATCGATGGTGCCGGTGGATTCGCCCTGGCGGAACGTCAGATTTGCGCCGAACTTGCTGGCGAGCGCCCGCATTGCCTCATTCTGCGCACCGGTCGTGATCCGCAAGGAGCGGTAACCCTTTGCGCGCGCCTCTGCGATCAGCTGCCGGAACAGGAAGCTGCCGACGCCGCGCCGCCGCACTGCCTTTTCCACGCTGAACGCGATCTCTGGCAGCATATCGGACGATTGCTCCGGCGGATGCAGTTCGGCCGCGCCGCGCACCATACCATCCTCGAAATAGGCGATGATGATGGTGCCGTCGTTGGCACACTTTTCGGCATAGCGCTCGATGAAGCTGTCATCCATGTAGCCGTGGAAGCGATCGTGGCGGCTCGCACGGTCAAGCCGCAACAGGTGATCGCAGAGTAGCGGCAGTTCTTCGTGCTGGCTGAGCGTCCGGACGTGGCTCCTGGCACTCGTCCGGCCCACAAGATCTCTGTGGTGCATATCAAAACTCCTCTCAGATTACCCTCGAGGAGGCGTCGAATCCCTAGATTACCGATATTGTGCGTCGCAACACGAAATTCAAGACCGCAGAACGGCATTTCGGTGGGCGATCACAACATGTTGGTTAATAGTCACGCCCGACAGGACCCGGTTACAGCACCATTTGCGTCTGGATCACGATCGCGACTAGCTTGCCGTCTTCGGTCTCCAGCCGTGTTTGCCAAACCTGGGTACGCCGTCCGCGATGCACCGGCGTTGCGGTCGCAATCACGGTCATTCCTTCCTTGGCGCCGCCAATAAAATTGGTCTTGCTCTCAAGCGTCGTGGTGCCCTTGGCATCTTCCGGCAAATTGATCACGGTCGCGGCGGCGCCGACGGAATCCGCCAGCGCCATAATCGCCCCGCCATGAATCGTATGATTGAGCGTGCAAAGATCCGGCCGCACCAGCATCCTTGCCACCACGCGGTCCTTTTCGGCTTCGGTGAATTTGACGCCCTTCAACTCCGCAAAAGGCATTTTCATCGAATGGACTTTTTCAAGCAGCGTCATGAGCCCTCCTGTCCTTCCTCAAGCAACTCCTTAAACAGCATGGATTGGCTGAGTAAACTAGGCAATGACGCCTTGGGTTTCGCTGCTGCGGTTTCCCTTGGGTCGTCAGATCAACGCACACTTTTGCCGGCGCTTGCCGAGACCGGATCGCTTTCAGAATCGCAGCATCATCCATAGGCTCTCCTCCGCGAAAGTTTCGCGCCGCGTGGAGGCATGGGATGACCGGAAAATTCGGGTGCTGCTTCATCCTGCTGATCGATCTGATGCTTTCCGGATCGCCGGCGCTTGCGATGATCGATCAAGTGCCGCGCGAGCAGGACATCGTCGATCTGCGGCTTGGTCAGCGCGTTCAGGTCGATGATGGAAGCTGCCCGCAAGGCCAGATCAAGGAAGTGTCCGGCGCCAGGATGGGACCCAACGGGATCGAGCGCGCGCGCAAGTGCATTCCGCGCAAGAAGAAATAGGGCTCGTTGAGCCGATGCGAAGCGCAAGCAGCCAAGAATATAGCGGATGTGCGGCCGAGCCTAATGCGCGGGCTCGAACATGCATTGCAGCGTCGGTTTCGCGATCTTCGTAAACGTCGCGCCGATTTTGGATTGTTTCGACGCCGGCACCCACTGGGTCTCGATGGTCGGAACGCCGGTCTCGCTGATGCCGCGCAGCAGCGCCTCGCGAAGGTCGTTGTCTTCGACCGCGGCCGCGGCGTGATCATGCAGGCAGCCGCAAACTTCTTCGGGATGGGCCCAGCGTCCCAGCATGTGCGGGGCACACATGCGCACGAAATCCTCGCGAGGATCTGGCAGCTTGATCGGCGATCGTACCTGGGCTTGCGCCGAGCCGGCTAGAACGAAGCAAGCGACAATCGCTACGGAGCAAATACGGAGAAGCATTATGTGGCCTTATTGGAAATTCCCGGCATGCCTTCAGTTGGCGGCAACAACCATTGGGGCGGAGGCAATGATCGGCGAGCCGCTATAGGAGAAGGTGCCGATGCCGGGCAGCCCGTTATCCGAGGAACCAGCCAGCGAGGAACCAACCACCACAAAGGCGAAGGCGAGGATGAAGCTTATGGGCCGCATTTGACTGTCTCCTGGCATCAGGTTTCGGCGCTGTCCGCCGTTTTGTTGCACCTTTGATAACCATCCCCTGTTTCCTAAGTTCTGCGCCAAAAGCGAAAAATGGTTTCTTCGCACGCTAAATTGTTTCGTCACCTCGGGCGCCGACGACATAATTCCTGAAAACAGAAGCTATTTCAGTTAGTTAAGTCTGTGCAAAAGCCGGTCGGCCAGTGGCCCGGCCCGCTTGGTTCATTGGCCTAGCCCGAATCGGGAGGATCGGCGTCAGGCGATTTCTTAACCCGTCTCTGGTGGATAGGTGCGGCCGAAGGCTGAACCACTGCCGTTCCAGGCCTACTCAATGGAACTGAGTGCAACTTTTCCGAGCGGATGCGCGTTGTAAGACCCAATTCAACAAAGGATGGCAGTCATGGGCCGTGACAACATCGTTGTTGCCAACAAACCCCCGCCCCCGAAACCCGCTGCGACGATTGCCGAGAAGTCCGCCCATGGGCCTGCGGTCTGTGGGGCCATGACGCAACAGCGCGGCGACTTGAGCAACCAGTCGGCGCCGCAGAAATTCGTGCGTCTGGTGGGGTGCTACGACGTCAAGACCCGAGCGTCGGCCAAGCCCTAAATGCCGCAAATCACTGAATGAAATCCGCGCACTTCTGAACCGCGGTATCAGTGGTGCCCCACGGCATGATCGGCACCGAGGAGGTTGAATTCTTCGGCGATCCTTCGATCAGCTTGTCCGAATAGACCATATAGACCAGTACGTTACGCTTGGCGTCACAGCCGCGAACGATCTGCATCTTCTTGAAAAACAGCGAGCGGCGCTGCCGGAACATGTCGTCGCCCTGCTCCATCTTGCCCAAAAAATGGATCGGTCCGATCTGGCGGCAGGCCAACGAAATATCCGAGACCTCTTCGGCAAGCCCTAGCCAGCCCTTGAAGCCGCCTTTCTCGGGAACCGTGAAATGGCAGGCCACACCCTCCACTTCCGGGTCGTCGATCCCGTAAGTTGCCAGCTTGTCGTTGGGGCTCATCAACTTGAATACGGTCGAGCGGCGGAAAATCAGGTCGGGCTCGTCGCCCGCAAATGGGAATGCGGGTGAGGCGAACGATAGCGACAGCGCAAACAACGCCCAGGCCAAACCCAGGCCCAAAGTTCTGCCCCAAACGTCACATTCGCTTCCGCTTTGAAATGGCATGAATATATCTCCCTTCGGCGGGCTTACCGTACTCGCCGCCATGTAGGGACGTGAAGGTCCCGCCGGAAGCCTGCCGATAAGCCGCGGCGGCGGTCGTTTAACGCAATGTGAGGCTTTTTTGCTACGCTGATAGCGAAAACCACGGTGTGCGTGACCCTTATGCTGGTGAACGCGTTTAGTGTCTGCGACAACCGCCAACGATCGGACTTGGGAATCAGGATAATGCGCGTAAGCCGGCGTCGGATTTCTACCAAGACCATTTCGACCGAACGGTTTTGGCAGATTGCGATCCTGACGGCGGCCAGCACCATCGGCGCGATTTCGCATGCAGATGCCGCCCTGTACTATTGGCAGGAATCCGACCCCGGCCTTTACCGGCCCACTCCGACGGTTCAGCCGCGCCGGCAACAAACACGCCGGCGCTCGACCGGCAAGACCGTGGCGGCGACAAGGGAAAGCGGCACCAAGCCGCAGGGGCCGCTCATCATCGCGGTTTCGATTGACAAGCAGAGGGTTAGAATCTTCGACGACAACGGTGTCTTCGCGGAAGCTCCGGTGTCCACCGGCATGCCCGGCCACCCGACGCCGACTGGCGTGTTCAGCGTTATCCAGAAGCACAAGTTTCACCATTCAAATATCTATAGCGGCGCACCGATGCCCTACATGCAGCGGATCACCTGGTCCGGCGTCGCCATGCATGCGGGCGTCCTTCCCGGCTATCCCGCATCGCATGGCTGCATCCGCATGCCGATGTCGTTCGCGGTGAAGATGTGGAACTGGACCAAGATGGGCGCGCGGGTCTTCGTGACCCCCGGCGAAATCATGACGCCGGTCACCTTCTCCCATCCGCTGCTCGCAACTATGAAGATCATACCGCAGCCGGTCGTGGCCGACGCGCCGCCGGCCGACGAGCCGGTCGCCGTGAAAGCCGACAAGGGCGCTGCCGAAGCCAAGCCCGCGGGCTCGGAGGTGAACCTCGAGCTGAGGTCCACCGTTGGGCATTCTGATGCAGGGAAGTCCGTGGCGAATGAAGCTGCGGATTCCACGTCGTTGCGCGACCAGACCCATACCGCCGATGCCGGCGGCGATGCCCGCGCCGCCAAAACTGCGGTCACGATGTCGGATGCGCGGGCGGGAAGCAACGCACCACCACGTGAGGAGATTGCCGCCAAGACTGGCAGCGCGCCGTCGGCGATCGAGGACGGGGCCGCCGTCGATGCCGGTGATGCGTCAAAGACCGAAGCAATGGCCGGGCCCAAAAGGCCTGACGGCGATGCGGTCGCCACCCAGCACGATGAAACAGTAGCCGTTGACAACAAACCGGTCGAAGCCAGGTCTGCTCAAGCCGAACCTGCTGAGGTCGAGTCTGCTGAGGCCAAATCCACGACCGAAGCGACAACCGGTGAAGCCAAGGCTACAGCGGCGGCCACCGGCGCGGCGGCGAAAGGGCCGGCCGAGGCGGCGACGGCGATAAGCGATAGGCCGCAGGTCGAGGCGAAGGCCGACGATGCAGCCACGGCTCGCGTGACGGCCGATGCGAAGGCCGAAGAAGGGGCGGCCGAGACCAAGATCGAGGTGGTAAGGGTCGAGGCGAGATCTGAAGAACCGAATGCCGGGCCAGCAGAGACGGAGCCGGCGAAACCCGAAGCCGGCAAATCGGAAGCAAGATCTTCGCAGGCCAAGCCTGACGAGCAGGTCAAGCCTGACGACAAGGTCAAGGAGGTCATTGCACCCGATGCGAAAAAGGATCAATCGCGCCCGGCCGCCATCAACCCGCCGGTCGTCACCAAGCCCGATCCGCCGAAGCGCACCGGCCAGATCGCGGTGTTCATCAGCCGCAAGGATTCCAAACTCTATGTGCGCCAAAACTTCGCACCGCTGTTCAACGCCCCGATCACCATCGCGGCGAGCGACCGGCCGCTCGGAACGCATGTTTTCACGGCCGAAGCCGACAGGAACGATAGTAATATCCTGCGCTGGTCGGTGGTTTCGTTGCCGATGTCGGCTCGCAGCCTCCAGCGTAACCTGGACGAGGAGCGTGTCTCGCGACGCCGCAAGGTCGCGGCCGCGGGCCCCGTCGAGATGAAGCCGCTGCCGGTGCCGGATAGCCCGGCGGAAGCCCTCGACCGCATCACCATCCCCGCGGATGCAATGGCGCGTATCACCGAAGCGCTGACTACCGGCGGCTCGATCATCGTGTCGGATCAGGGAATCAACCAGGGCGAAACCGGCGAAGGAACGGATTTCATCGTTTCCTTGCGCTAGCGGTTCGATCGCCTTGCTGCGGCGGTTAAGCTAAAACACCGCCCGGTATGACCCAGCTTTCCGCACCCGCCTCCCTCGCCGCGACGCCATCCGGCACCGCCAAAGATGCGCTCGACCGTCTGACTTTCCTCGGTTGGCGAGGAGGATTGGCCGCGATCGTCGGCGGCCTGGTGGTGTCGTTTTTTCTGTTCGGCTTTGCTGTGATCTACTGGCGCAACGCCGACATGGATTTCATGGTGATCTATAGCGCGCTCGCCATGAACGATGGCAAGCCGCAGCAATTCCTCGATCACACCGCCTACCTGACCATCCTGTCGATCAAGTCCTGGTTTCAACTGCTGCATGGTCTGGGCCTGCTCGACGCCTATACGCTGCCGGCCGTACCACCTGCCGCCGATGCACCCGCATTCGATGCGGCCATGACATCGGCAGTTCACGCCGGCCGCGTGCTCGCCTTCCTGATCGCAACCGGCTGCGTGATGATCTTTGCAGGTCTTGCCCGCCGTATCCTGCGTGATTGGCGCGTGGCGCTGCTGGCGACCCTTGCCTTTGCCCTTTCCGGCGGCGTCGCCGTGCATTCTCGCATTTTGCGCAGCGAGCTCGTTGCAGCGTTGCCGGTCATCTTTGCATTGATGATCTTGATCGCCAGCGGTCGCCGCGCCGGCATCGCGCGTCCGCTCGCGCTCGCGGCCGCCGCCGCATTGTGCGGGCTCGGCCTCGAAAACAAGGTGCAGGCGATCCTGCTGATCGGGCTACTGCCGCTCGTCATTCTGCCATTCGGCAGCGCTGATAGCAGGAGCGTCGCGTTCTGGAACGAAACGCGCCCGAGCTGGCTCGTGGCCGCCGCTGCAGCGATCGCCGCCATCGTCGCCGCGTGGGCCGCGTGGCCGCTGGTTGGCACTGGCCTTGACCGCGGCCTGCTGGACGCCGCGCATTTCGCTCCGCTCGTGGCCGGGCGCTTCGGCATCTATCAGATAGCGCTGTTGCTCCTGATCGGCGGATGCATGGTCGCTTACGCCGTAATCTGGCGGGTGAGCGCCGCTGAAGCGCTGGCCTCGATGTCGGCAGTTGCCGCCGGCGCATCGATCGCGCTGCTTGTCCTCAACGTCGACTACAACGCCAGCAATGTGATCGCCGTCTTCAATCCGCTGGAGAAGATGATCACCTTTGCCGACACCACCACGACCAATGCCGCGAACGGATCGAACCTGTCGGCGATCCCGCTGCTGCTGCTTGATGGCCTTGGTTCGGTGCTGGCGCGCTACACTTTCGTGCTGCACTCCTCGCCTCGCCCGACCGTATTCCTCACCTGGTTGATCATCCCGGGCATCATTTACGCGTGGCGGCGCGGCGAGAGGCAGGCGGCGCTGCAGGCGCTGCTGCTGATGCTGGCCGCGATCGGCATCGATGCGCTCGGCGTCCGCCGCGGACTCAAATCGGAATATTTCATTTTTACCGATCCCCTGATCATCCTCGCCGGTGCGATCCTGCTCGATTGCCTGCGCGACGAGCTGCGCTTCACCAAATGGACCTATTCGGTCGCCATGATACTGTTTGGCCTGCACCTCACGGTAGGCCAGGCCGAACCCGTCAAATACACCTTCAAGCGCACCGGTCCGGAATCGATCTGCGAATGGAATCCGCACTACATGCCGCTGATGCCGCTGCCCTGGTGCAAGCGGTGACGGCGGCTGCCATAACGGCTTGTTGAGAGGCGTTCGCGCGAGGGCTGCGCTATCATCGCTCCATCCAAATCGTGGCAAAGGCATACCATGATCGACCGTAGGACCGTCGTTACCGCCGCACTGGCCGCCATCGCGGCACCGGCTTCGGCGCGACCAGCGCTGGCGCAGGCGGCAATAAGCCGGATCACGGCTTACGCATTTTCGTTTCCTGCGCTCGGTGGCGGCGACATCAGGCTCGCCGAATATGCCGGCCATCCGGTGATGGTGGTCAACACGGCGTCTTTGTGCGGCTATACCCCGCAATATGCCGGGTTGCAGGAATTGTGGACCGAGTTTCACGATCGCGGCTTTGCGATCATCGGGGTTCCCTCCAACGATTTCGGCGGCCAGGAACCGGGCGGCGCGAGCCAAATCGCGCAGACCGCACGGCATGACTATGGCGTCACCTTTCCGATCGCGGCAAAAGCTGTGGTGGTGGGGCCGAACGCGCACCCGTTCTACAAATGGGCCGCGGAAGCGCGGCCGAGGGATGTGCCGCGTTGGAACTTTCACAAATATCTGGTCGGCCGCGACGGTTACGTCGCGGAGGTGTTTCCCTCCGCGGTCGAGCCATCAGATACCCGCGTCAAGACGGCGATCGCAAAGGCGCTCGCCGACACTTGAGGTCATCAACAGAATTAACCTGCCCAGCGACAATTCGGCCACTTTATAGGTGCAGCCGTTGCCTTGGCGCGGCCGTTCCAACTAGGGTATTATCCATTGTGGCCGAAACGGTTCGGGCGGCGGGCGATTGAGCCGGCGGCCAGCGACGGGACTAAAGATTTGAGGGAAACAACATGCGTGTTGCGGCAGGATTGATTTTCGCGGTTTCGCTCTGTGCGTCCGGCGTCGCCTGGTCACAGAGCGCGTCAACACCTCAACCGGCGGCCGCCACGCAGACGGGGCCTGCGACCGCCGCTTTCCTCGCGGCGACGTCCGCATCGGCCCAACCCGCCCGCCCCGCCTGCACTAACCCCAACGCGCTCGGCGTCGCGCGTACCGTCGAGATCGACACCACCGGTGGTCCGGGCTTTGGTTTCGAGCACTTCAAGGAACTCGATTTCCTGCGCGACCATGAAGTGGTGCTGACCTTTGACGACGGCCCATGGCCGGAGAACACACCTTCGGTGCTCAAGACGCTGGCGGAACAATGCACGACCGGCATCTTCTTCTCGATCGGCAAGCACGCGACCTATTATCCGGAAATCCTCAAGCAGGTTTACGCCGCAGGCCACACCATCGGTACGCATACCTGGTCGCACGCGACGCTGACCAACAAGAAGCTGACCGAAGACCAGCGCAAGGAAGAAATCGAAAAAGGCGTCAGCGCCGTGAAATGGGCGCTGGGTGGCGTATCGCCGGCGCCGTTCTTCCGTTTCCCGGCGCTGCAACATCCGCCCGAAATGGTCACCTATCTCGGCACCCGCAATATCGCGATGTTCTCCTGCGACCTCGACTCGTTCGATTTCAAGGCCCGCAATGCCAAGCAGGTGATCGACGTCACATTCAAGAAGCTCGACAAGCTCGGCAAGGGCATCATCCTGATGCATGACTTCCACAAGCACACCGCCGAAGCGCTGCCCGAGCTACTGCAACGGCTGAAGGCAGGTGGCTACAAGGTGGTGGCGATGCGCGCCAAGGCGCCGGTGCAGTCGCTGCCGGAGTTCGACGAGCTGGTCCTCAAGGAAGCCAAGCTGCCGACGGTGAGCCAGCGGCCGGTCTCCAGCGTCGTCACCGACGTTACGCAATAGCTTCGCCCCGGCCGGGCCATCCCCCAGTGCCGGCACTTCGCATCGACGGCTATGTCATCGTCTCGGCGGACGGCATGCTGGCGAACGCCGATCGCGTGATGCCCGACGAGTTGAAGTTTGAGGGCGACAAAGAGTTCTTCACCTCCGCTCGACCGCGCCGACCTGATCGTGCACGGCCGCCATTCCGGCGAAAGCCAGCCGAATTCGCCCAGGCGAAAGCGGATCGTCCTGACCCGCAGCGTCGCCTCGCTTGCGCCCGATCCGTCCAATCCGAAAGCCAGTTTGTGGAATCCGTCCGGCGCCTCGTTTGAAGCGGCCTGCGACTTCGCGGGCATACGTTCCGGTGGCGCCGCCGTCATCGGCGGACCCAGCGTGTTCGGCATGTTCATGGACCGCTATGACACGTTCTGGCTTTCGCTCGCAGCAAAGGTGCGACTGCCTGGTGGCACACCATGCTTCCCCGGCGTGCCGCAACGATCGCCGCAACAGGTTCTGGCGGCGAACGGCCTCAAAGCCGGCGAGGCCAGGGTGCTCGATCCCAAGGATGACGTCAGCGTCACGCCCTGGCGGCGCGGGAACTAGATCTTTTTGTTTTCTCGTTTCGCGGTTGCTTCGCCTTGTTTGGCGCCTGTTAGAACCGAATCGTTCGTTGCGCTACGGACAATGACAAAGTGTCGAATACAACCCGGCCTGCTTCGAGTTCCTGCTTTGTGACCGCGGCGCAATCGGGTCGATGGTGAATGATCATGGTGGTCGTCGACCAATTGAGCCGGGCGGCTTTGCAGGCGACGATCAGTCCGTCCAGTTCGGTGCTTTTGATCAATGGCGCGATGACTTCAATCGGCACGGCGGAAAGGAATGAAAGCGCAGCCACCACATTTTCGTATTCCCGACCGACCGCGAACCGATTCACCGTCGAATCGTTGAGCCTGCCGGTACGACTGAGCTCGGCGATTTTGGCCCGGGCTTTAGCATAATCCATCGGCCCCGGCGCGGGAGCTTCGCGCGGCTCGGCGGTCGTCGCGACCGTCGTTTGAATCTTCTCCCGCATTGCCGGAGGCACCGATTGGAGGAAGCGCATCCGGGCGTCGCCCAGCTTTGCGATAAGCTCACGTCGCGGCCCCGGTGGAACGTCCGATCGACGTACAAGTCTTTCCGCAAGCTGGCAGTCATGCCTTGCTTTCTCGACAAGCGCGGCGCAGCCGGCTTCAGAGAAGCGCACGCCCAGATTCTGAATAAGCGCATGATGAACGGCTGGTTCTCCGCGCTCCACAAGCGGATCGCTCAGTGATTCATGGATGGTTTGTCTGCCGGCGATCGCCAACAAATGTTGCTGGCCGTAGGTGTTGGCGATTTCGACAAGATCCTTGGCCGGCAGATGATTGGATTTTTTCAGAACCGGCGCGGCAATCGAGGCATCCTCGTGGAGAGCAAGCTGGCGTATCGCCTTTCGCGGCGGCGAACTCGCCTGGCAAAGATTATTGCTGAGCAGGACCAAGGTTCGCGTGTCGGCCCGCTCAATCAACCGGATAAGGACATCGTCGAATAAGCCGATCTGACTTTCGCTGAGACGATGCGCGTCAGACAAAAATAAATTGGTCACCTGCCGCAAAATTTCGGCCCGCTGTTCCGGCGAGCGACCATCAACAGCTTCGTCCAACTCCGCAATCAAGGTTGCCGATGCCGCAGCCATTACCAGTTTTAAGTTCCGGTCGAAAATCCAACCAATCGGGTGTCAAAAGCAGCGACGCAAGCGTCACTTCCGCTGAAAATACGCCACACTGGCTAACGGGACATTAACCCATCCTAGAAAGCTACCCCAACGCGCCGCCCGGCCGTCCAGATCAGCCGACAACGCTTTCTCGTGCGACCGTGAAGCAACTCAAACCGCCGGGGGAGAGATATCTGGCTCGCCAGCTCCAGGCAGGCGCCACCCGCGGAGTAGTCGACGATGCTGCAATCGATAACAGGCACTCTCCGATCGACAATGATCTTGGCCACACTTGAAACCTGTCCCGAAGGCCTAACGCGGGCGAATCGTCGCGGATGCATGATCGGGCCCTTGCAATTCCCATTCGGACCCGAACTCATCGGGGCTTCATTGATCCAAATCAGCGCAGCGCGACAATCGACCCAAAGAAGCCGTCAGGCACCGCTTGGTCCCTCGAGGGCTGAAAGCCCGGGGGCGAACTCAAGGATTCCAAGAGAGCGATTGAATCGCAAAGGCGGTTAAGAATTTCTTTCCCAATATCGTCCGGTGGGGAAATTACGGCGATGTAAGGTCGTTTCGCACCAAACTTAGGATCTTTTGGCGGTTCAACAGAAAGTGGCATTTACCGAATCGTTCCCCCTGACGTGCACATTTAGAGGTATGGCACTGCCGTCACCGGGACGCGAAGGGTGGATTTTTGAAACTACCGCGCAGCGATCATTCGGGGGTTTTGCCGGATCGAAGCGGCCAGCGCGGAGGAACGTTCAAGAGCCGTCGATTTCGTCGATTGAGACAGCGAAGGAGAACTTCATGACCTTCGGGATGAGAAAGAACGAACGCGTCAATTTCGAGCGCGGCGTCGACGTCTTCATCATGGGAATCGACGGGACGTGGCGCCGCAGTTGCCGGATGATAGACGTCTCGCAAACCGGGGCACGGCTGTGCGTCGAAAACTCCATCGAAGGATTGGATCTCAAGGAATTCTTCTTGCTTCTGTCTTCAACCGGCCTCGCGTATCGTCGATGCAAGCTGGTTCGAGTGACCGGCGATCAAATCGGCGTCGAGTTTCTGGCACGGGACAAGGAAAAATCGAGCAAGAAGCGGGCC
>Ga0210408_10004334_pt1 | contig 12702 bp, 3 predicted proteins | sample IncBWH4MmetaG_FD_155471 | JGI IMG/M metagenome (GOLD analysis project Ga0210408, IMG submission 155471) | Forest soil microbial communities from Barre Woods Harvard Forest LTER site, Petersham, Massachusetts, United States - Inc-BW-H-4-M | ecosystem: Environmental > Terrestrial > Soil >...
ACAATACGACGTATCGAGTCGTTGCGAGCTTGATGTCGCTTTTCATGCTGGCCGTGGCTTGCCTGCTTTACTTTGTTCCGGGAGTGTTCGAGGGCCAATCTCGCTGGCTGGTGATCGCAGTGAAAGTCGGGTGGTTTGGAATTACCGCTGTCTGTGTCCTTGCTCCGCTTCAAGCTTTTCGAGAGTTTGTGGTCGTGTCCGATGAGGGCTTGGTCAAATACTCGCTCTTTGGGTCGCGCTCGAGTCTAGGCTGGAAAGAGATCAGCGGTCTGCGAAGCAAACGGGGCGACAACGAGATCACCTTCGAGGGCTCGGGACGCAAATTGAAGATGAGCTTGTGCTACGACGGCTGGGAGGACTTTAGGGAGTTGGCGCGCAAGCACCTGCCCGGGGGCATGAATCTTGCCCTGGCTGGGGTCCTCGATACCGGGAAGCCTCGGCCGCAAGAAAATCCCGCTCACCCGCCAGGCGTCAAATGAACGGGGCACCGATGCAGTCGGAACGCCCACCCCGACCGCGCGGGTGCCGCCACGTTCATGCCCGGGCCAGCGCCCTGTCCGCCGTCAGACAACCTTTGTCGCTCAATTCTAAGCACTCCGACCACGAGACGCCGCTGGGCCGCTCATAACCGAACCCCCGCTTTAATCCGCGCCCAGGTAAGACCACGATGACACGCAGGTGAACACCGTGTAGAGCAGCGCCAGAAACTTTGGCTCCGGACCCTACGCGTTCCGCGTCATCGGTAACTCACCGAAAATTTGGGCCTCTCGCTTCAAAATCGCAATTCCGGAGAAGCGCCCCGCGGCGGCAGTGGGTAATCTCAATACTGTCGGAATAGCCTGGTAAATGAAAAAGCTACCATTTGGGCACGGGTTGACGGTGTGCTGCCCAACCAACAGCCGGAATAGCCGCAGAAAACTCATCTATGAAAACCTTCGCTAACAATCTGCGCGCTGGGACCTTCTTCCTTTTGGCCTGCCTGCTTCTGCCAGCCAGCCGCGCCCGTGGACGGGCCGACCACTCCTACGTTCGGGGCGCGGCGGAGGCCGCCCAGCTCAAAGGAGGAACGCAGGGTGTGGCGGTCAAGGTGGCGGTCATTGATACGACTTTGGCGGCAACACTGAAGCAACCAGGTTATGCGACCGTTGACGTTCTCATGCAGCAGTGTTTCGCCGGTGGATTCCTTAAGAATCTGAAAGCCGACCCTCCGGCGGCGGATTGGACCTTTTGCTCCGCGGCGAAAACGGACGAATGCTCGTGGTACCTGGCAGGCATCGTGCCGCCGAACACCGAGGGAATATCGGATAACTTTTCGCGCGCCTGGAGGGACGACGCGCTGGTTAAACCAGCCACGGGAATGAAGCAGCATTATTTGACCGCCAAAAACGGGAAGGGAAACATTCCGAAGGACCGCTTTGCCGCTCCGGGTGAACCCATCAATTTCATGGTGGTTCCCATTCCGATAACGTACGTGGTACCAGTCGTTCAGATTATCAACGGCAGAGCAGTGACTCAGTGGGTGCCCCAGGTCAATATCGTCCCGGCGTACTACCCGGTCGTTGACGGGGCGCTCTCCGGCAAGAAAGGGTTGTGGGTATATTACGTCCCTCCCGGGAAGGCCGCTGGGGATTGGTTCGAGGTTACGCCTGTCCCTGCCCCTCCGGCAGCACCCACCTCCTGGAAGGTGGTCACCACCGGCGCCACTTTCGCTAACTTCGCTCAATCGGCAAAGGCGGTCGAGCATCCCGTATATGACTCAGCGGGGGCCGGTTCCGACGCGCGCACGCTGAACCCGGACTCCACCAACGTTCAACAATATGCGATCCTGGTTCAATGGGATGTGCCCGAGTTTAAGGGCACTCCCACGGCCGACTTCGGCGCTTGTATCTCGCGGATGTATAACCTGCTGACCGGCGCTTACAAGGTGTCGGCGGACAACATCGCGGTTTTGTACTTCACCGGGTTGTATGCGGACGGGAACGCCAGCCTGCCTAAATACACTTTGACACCGGGGCCGATGGGCGACAAATCGGAGACGCTGGACGCGGTCCCAACGATCAACGCCCCGTCCGGTTCAGATGGCAAGAAGCCCCCGAAACAGGAATTCGCCGATTACGCGGTGCCCGGCAACCTTTTCAAAAACGCCGTCACCAATTTCGACACCGCAAATCTGTTCGTCTATTTCACCGGGCACGGGTGCCGTAGCGACAAGAATGTTAAGGTGGGATTCGGGGACCCAAATCTCGTCCTCAAACTCCTTCCCGACAGTGTTACGAATGACGACGGCACCGTAACTCAGGCAGGTTTTGATGCGATCGGTGAGTTTGAACAGGCCCTGGTCTCATTCCTGGCCAGCACCAACAGTTCCGACCTGTCCAGTGACGCTGCGGTGCTGGCAGATACGAACAATGTACTCGATGCTTTCCACGACCCGGTGGATTTGTTGCAGATTTCGACCCTGCAACCGATCCCCGAAGGCGTCCAGCTAATCATCAACGGCTATACAAATTTAACTCCGCTCCAACCGGTGACCAACAGCGATGTGCCGGTATTTGACCTGGACCCAATCGTACCGGGGCTGCTCACCAATACCTACACCTACCAGGTTCCAGTGAACAACATGCTGCTCTACAACGCCACAACCGACGGCACCACACCGGCACCCATCGAGCTTCAATTCCAGGGCCTTCCCAACACCAGTTTCGACCCGAATTTCGTTGCGGCGGTGATTGTCCGGGGCGCGGCGCAGGAAGTCGCCTACACACCACCGAATTTTACCGCCGGCGCCACCCAACTCACCGCGCAAGAGTTTGGCTGCGGTATCCTGCTGACCTGGCCGCCGGGAGCCACGAATTACAATATCCTGCAGACCTCCGATTTGGCGTCCACCAACTGGTCCAAACTCTGCATACCGAACACCACCAATGCGGAAGTTACCGGCATCCCCGATCCCACGCTGCCGCTGGGTGCCACTTGGGCCTTCATTTCCTACACTACTTCTCAGATGTTCTTCCGCCTTCAACCGGTCCCATAAACCCTGGGCCGCGCTGGCCTAACTTCGCAATTTCAAAGAAGTATTTTCCGGGCGGAAGATCTAGCTTGTTCCCAAGATTATGAAACCACCGATACACTATTCGGTGTTTGCCGGCGTACTGCTGCTCACGGCCGCCGGGCTCCCAACTCGGGCCGCTGTCACCAACCTCCTATGCCTCACCAATATTTACGGGGTTCGCCTGGTTGGCAGCGACGCGACGTACCGTCCCCTGGTTGGTCCGGGGGCGCGGATCGTTAACGGCAATGTCGGCCTTACGTTTAACACGACGGCCAGAAATATGCAGCCGACAAACGGAATAGCGATCCCCTGGGGATATACCGTCCTGGAGCAGGCGGGCAATGATTGGATCACAGACAACCAGGCTTACATCACCGCCAATGAGGCGACCGAAAACCCGCTCGATAAAACCAACATCATGGGCTTTACCGGCCTTTCAGAGGGCCTTCAGCGCGAGCACAAGTTTCCGCTCCCGCCAACCTACGTGCTTACGAATAATTGCTATGGCAGGCATCCGCACCTCCAGTTCTTCGTCTTCAAGCAGATCGATAACGGTCCTCTGATTCTCATCGGCTGTTCCGAGCTGAAGCACACCTTTAAGGTCGGCGGCACCGGTCTTCCCTCTCAGAATTTTTTGCCCCCGCAGAAGGAGGACACTTACAACGATTGGGCCAACGAAGATCAGGATTTCTTCGGTCCCGTAAGCGAACTGGATGACGATTCGACTGTCCCGGCCCACATGCATCTTGGCATCATGAACAAGAGCGGCGTGTTCGAGCGGGCTCACGGCTATCATCACTTTCCCGGCGGAAAGCTGTCCGACGGGACGGTCATCCCTGCCGATCCTGGCCATGACGGGCCGGGGCACCGACTCGATCACCTGCTGCAAGTCCCGGCGCTTGAACTGCTCACCGACGACCAAACATACATAGGACAGCCGGGAAAGAACCCCCACGGCCGCACCAAATGGTACGTGGCCGCCTCGTACTTCGTGAATGGCGATCAGTTTCTGGACGACAACAGCAGGTACCTTGAATTCCTTCCGAACTATGACGGCACTAACGATTTTGCTCCCTCTGAACCCGGCGTAAGCTTCGCCGGTGATGGCGCGGTGTTTCCCAAGTTCCTTCCGCCCAAGGCGGTGACGGCGATTACCAACGTGCCGCCGTTGGCCAAGTGGCTGCAACGGCCTGACAGCAGCCCCACCGGCCTGGATGTGCTCGCCACTCGCGGCACGGCTTCGCCCATGTTGGCCGACGATTTCCTGTGCACTAACTCGGGGCCGATCACCGACATTTACATTTGGGGTTCGTGGCGCGATGACCGGTTTGATTCCAATGCCACCATGACCGTGTCATTCTGGAGCGATCAGCCTGCCACTAACGGCCAGCCCAGCCACCCGGACACGCTCCAGTGGACACTCGATTTTGGTCCGTTGCAGGCCAATCCCTACACCTTGGAACTCGCGGGGTCCTGCTGCACGGAACGCTTCCTGGACCCGACGCAGCCGCTCGCCCTGGGCGTGGACACCCACATTTATTCCTATCATTTCACCGTCGTGCCTGAACTCGCCTTTCTGCAGACCACCGGCACCATCTACTGGCTTTCAGTTTCGGCGTCGGGCACAACCAATCTCTTTGGTTGGAAAACCTGCGTCACCAACGATCACCACTTCGACGACGCGACCTTCAGCGCCATTATCACAAACAGTCACGCGCCCTGGGTGGACCTCCATTATCCACCACCTCATCCCTTCAATCCCCGAACACTGGATTTGTCCTTTGCGCTGCTGTCGAAGGAATCGGATTACTTCCCGGTGTCCCTGGCCGCGGTCGTGATTGCCCTGCCTAATGGCGGCACCGAAACGGTGGTCTTAAGCGGTCCGACAGCCATTTATGCCGATGTCGGACTGGCTGGCGAAACCGCACAAACAATCACCAACGGCCTCGACCAGGTTGAAACCGAAATGGTGTCGTTGAACCTTCAGGGCACCAGTTCCCTTGGCCCGATTAATCTGGTAGTACGGCGTCCCGACCGCTCCCCGTTCCTTCGGTCCACCGGCATGATCACCGAGTTTACCAACACGGTGGCGGGGCGATTGGATCTCCCTCCTTTCGCGCCTGCGGGTTGCGGCGACAGTTTCTTCGACGTCTGTTTCGAAGTCCACCTGTCCAATGCGGTCCTGGGCAACCCGGTTTGGCATAATGAAACGCCCAAGCATATGGATGGCACGATTTGCAACAAGCCGCCCGGTTTCCCGAAGGACCATCAGAACACCTATTACGGCTTCACTGCAGCGGATCTGCGCGACGAAACCGGGCGTCTGGTTGCCTTCATCATTCTAAGTATCCATGTTCCGAACCCGGAGCCGGATGTGCCTGTGCCTTTGGTGCCGCCCGAAGACCAGTCGGCGACTGCAGGTGGACCGGCGACCTTCAGTGTAACGGCTGCGGCTGTCTCGCAAGTGGGGGCGCTTGAAAAAATCACCTACCAATGGCAGCGCAAAGGCACGAATGACGCCGCGTTTACGAGTATTCCAGGCGCTACCAACTCGACCTACATCCTGACGGCTGCCCAATTGACCAACAATGGCAGCCTCTACCAGGTGGTGCTTACCACGATGCCCGGCTTCACGGTCATCAGCGGGCCCGCTGTGCTTAATGTCGCGCTCCCAATCGAACTGCTGCGCATCGACCAGATCAGTGCCAGCTCCGGCCAGGCCACTCTCACCTTCCATGCCGACGCCGAGAGGAGCTACAGCATTCTGTACAAGGATTCGTTGTCCACGAATGTCTGGCCGGCCGGCCTCTGGTTGACTCTAACTAACGTGCAGGCTTCTCCGAGCAGCCGTGTGGTCGCTATTCCGGATGCTCCTCCGGGACCAGAACGTTATTATCGTCTCGTGACACCCGCCCGCGAACCGTAGGACACGACGAGCAGTCGCCTGGCCGGCTACCGGGGTGTCGATCCGGTTGGCGAGTGCGTCTTGTTTTGTGGTCCCCGTCTGGGGTCAGAAGCGTTCGCCGTTCCATTCCTGGCCACAATTTGGCTGCCCAGGTTGGTGGGTTGGTTCCCAATTGCTAAGCAGACCCAGTTCATCGTGGAGACTGAACCCGGGAAAACAGCAGGGGTTGGGGGCATCGGTCCCGGCGATAATGCGGACGCCAGCGTGTTGCATGGCCCCAACAATCTGAAGCTGCTTCCGAAAATGCGCCTGCGGGAATCTTAAGAGACCGTGCTGCTCACTGTTTCAACCGGAAAAGCATCGCCGAGTTGGTGGGATTGACGGTGTAAGGATTGGGTGCCGACGGAAGGTCGGTCCAAGGTCCACCCAGCGAAGGAGTGGTTTGCAGGACGCCCGGGCCGGTCCAAAAGATGCCGGGCCACGTTGTCCCCGGCACGGTGTTGGTGCCCAGAATGACTGGGACCGGATGGATTTCCAATTGCGCAGGATAAACTTCCGTCACCGGCAAATCGTAAAGCGGATCCATCCCGCCAGCGCCGGACAGGTTCGCCTCAATCCAGATGTGATAAGTCTGTCCGGGGTCGTTCATGAGAAACTGGCCCTGGATATATACGGGGGTGGTCGCCCCGGGAGCCAACGGTACCGAATTGCTGACCCAGGTGCCGGGCGGCAGGCCGCCCAAACTGATGACGCTGAGGTCGTCCAGGCCGAGCGGGCCTGCCACCCGGACGCGGTAGTTCAGGACTATGTTCGTGTAGTATGGGTTTGCCAGCATGACCGGGCCGAACGTGAAGCTTCCCGCAACTCCTCCCGTGCCAGAACGGAGCGCCACCGAAAGCCCTTCGCCTCCATTTCCGCCCGAGTAGGGGATGGCGCAATTGATGATCAGCGGCTGGTAAACCGTGCTTTGCGCACTGAAAGCCTGGTGCGTGTTTTGTCCGAAGACTTCCAATTGAACGGCGCCAGATTTGCCGTAAGTGAGTCCCGGAGGCCGTTGCACCGTGAAGGTGACGGTCTGACACTGCCCCGGGTTGACGGTCACATAGCCCGGGGTATTACCGATGGCCAGCGGACCGCTCAGGGTGCCGGAATTGGGCAGCAATCCGTGCAGGCCGTAAAGGAAGGTTTCCGGCTCTGTGCTGCGGTTGCAAATCCCCGCGCTCACGGTGGTGGTGGCATCGTTCCCACAAAAAGCCACTCCCGACAGTGCGCAGGTGAACTTCAATTTGCCTCGGCTGCCCGCATTAAAGATCGCGTAGAGTTCGCCTCCGAGGAGCGCGCGGTTAAAGATTTCCACCTCGTCGATGCAGCCATCGAAACCTTCGGCTGGTGGCGAAGGCGGATCGTTTTTGGCACCCACGGTCAGTCCATTTGCGTTGGCGATGGAGATGCCGGCGACGGGCAGGGTCGTGAAAGTCTCCGTCTGGGAGTCCACTTGGAGCACGCCCTGGTGGTCGGAGGCCCGTCGGATAACGGTGGCGACGAAGTGCCATTGCCCATCGGCTGGCACAGTGAGGCTGCCGGCGCCTAGCGCGGTATGGACCCCATCGCTCAACACGCAAGTGAGCGCCCCGTTTGCATTATTGTCCAGGTAAAGCGCATAGCCTTGAGCCGTCCCTATCTTGGTAACAATCCGATGGTCCACGATCTGGCGCAGGCCGCCTCCGATGTCACCCGGGTTGCGGTTGACCCAGGCATCGATGGTGAAATCGCCCAAGGATTCATCAATGTCCGCGTAATAGGCAACCCTTACCGCCTGGTCCACGCCATTGAAGCACAGGCTGCGATCAACAAATCCGTTGTTCACCGACGGCAAACCCGCCTGGCCCGAATAAGTTCCGTTGACGGCGCCAACGACGTTTTGCGCGACGCCCGAGGTGTCCGTTTCATCGAAGGGCAGCCATAGGACCATTCGTGAGGGTGGCGTCGGGTTGCTAAGGCAGTTGGTACAGGAGCGATAGACGGCGTTAGTAAACTCGACGCGCAGGGCGGTATAGGCAGGGGAACCGCCCAGGGCCGTGACATCGAAATCGATTGTGTATGGGCCGGGTGCGCCCGCAAAGCCGCTCGTCAAACTGAAGGGGGTCCAGGCATTATAACCCGCCGCCGGGGTGTTCTGCGGAGGGTTGGCAGGCGCCCCGTTTACCCGGATCGTTCCCGAACTGTCCGTGGCCCAGCGACCGCCGATGCTCACCACCGGGGCGGCACTCAAATACTCGTTGCACGGGACGGTGAACGTCACGCGGTAAACGTAATCCCCGGCGGCGCCCGTTCCACTGGCGTTCAGGCCAATCCATTGGGAAACGGCGTCGTCGGGCAGGTTGTAGTACCACGAAGGCGTGTCAATGACCGTGGGGTTTGCCACACCCGTGCCCAACGTAAAGTGAGAATCCGCCGCGCCGCCCGGGAGCGGGTTGCCGTTATTGTCCACGCCGGTGTTGTAAAAGCCAGCGAGAGGCGACGAGGGGCCCGCAACGATGAATACGCCGGGAGTGGTGCATTGGACACAGTTGCCGGCGTCATCGCAGGCGATAATCGTGATCGGCCAGACGCCTTGCGCCAGGACCGACCCGGGCGCCGGGTTCTGCCGGAGCACGATTTGATTCGCCGGAGTGCAGTTGTCGGTCACGACCGCGTGGCTGCGGAAGTCCGGGACGATATCGACACACTTCTCACTGATGATGACCGGGACGTGGCTGCAATCCAAAACGGGTGGCGTGGTATCCTGTACGATTACCGTGAAACAATACGAGAGGCTGGGGGTGCCGGCAGGGTCCGTGGCCACGCAGCAAACCGTTTGCGTGCCCACCGGGTAGTAGGTGTTATTCGGCAGGCTGAAAGTGATATTGGGTGTTTGAGCATCGCATAAATCCTGGAAGCAAGGCGGGTCGAAGGCAACGATCGCTCCGCACGAACTCGAATTGGCAGCGACGACCTGAGTCGCCCTTGCGCTCATCGCCTGGATGCTCAGGTTTTTCACCCAATGTTTGTCGTTGAACGCGCCGGTGCGCGCCGCCAGCGCAAAGCGGCTTCCAGGCGCAGGCACAAAGAAGTTCTGGCTGACTTGAATGATCACCGAACCGTTGTAGCTCACCGTCACCATCCCGTCGAAGCCCAGACTGATGTTTACAGGGACAAACGTGCTGCCAGTCGGCCCCTCCGAGGTTTGCATCGCCACGGTCTGGAGCACCTGCTGCCCCCCGAACTTCAGCGACACCCCGATCGGATCGTTGGTGCCGTTGGTGAAAGTGTCGAATTCGACCGTCAGCCCCGTGCCCATCCCCTCCTCGCTCGTGTTGGCCAGGGTTGGCGTCGCGGGCAGGTCCGCAGCCAGGTTGAAACTGAAACCGTCGGCGCTCGGGGACGTGCCCCCGCCGATGAAGAGATCGAAGCTGGCGTTGAACGCGCTAATGAGGTTGCCTTGGTTGAAGTCGTCCAGCACCGCCGCGCCGAGCTGGTTGTTGAGGTTTTGCGTGAGCTTCAACACACCACCGCCCGCCTGGGCGTTGCCGTAGAGCGTCATGCCGTTCGGCGAGCCGGAATTGAAGTTTGCGGAGAAGGCGTTAGTAAGTGGGTGGCACAACACGGGCGTCTGGTCCAGGACCGTGACGTTGAAAGTGCAATCGTGATTATGGTCCTCACTCCAAAAGTCCAAATAATATGCTGTGCACTTAACTTGTGTGGTGCCCAACGGGAACGTGGCGGTGACGACGTTTTGGGATATCATTTTTATATTGGCGACGATTATGCTGATCCTGTCGGCCGGCGAATCGGCCCAGAGGTTGTGCCACCTGAAATCCGGCTCCGGGAAACTAACATCGGTCCCATTCGGGCCGGCGCAGGTGACCACAATATTCGATGGGCAGTCTCCGCTCCACCAGGCGGCGGGACCGGAGGGACCAAAAATCGATAGATCGAAGGCTCGCGTGTTATCCTGCATCACTTCCGGCTCGCGCAAACTCAGCAGCGAGCCGTTTTCATCGCTGAACACAACGCGGTCGGCTCCGGCGGCCAAATCTACCATGATCCGGGAGATAGCGTTAGTAGGGAACGCCCAAACATTCGAGGTGCCCTGATCCACGACTTGCAGGACGGCATTGTTCGAGGGGGAGAGCATTACTTTGACGTCATCGTTGCCGTCCGTGCCGATGATTTTCAGGATGTTGTTCGCATCGAGCAGTGCCATAACGTTGGCCGGCGCCGTCACCTGGACTTGGAACACGGCGCTGGTGGCCACGCCGAACGTGTTGGAAGCCAGCAGAAAGTATTGGCCGGCATCGGAGGGCAAGATGGCTGGCAGGAAGAAGGTGCCGTTGCTGGAGACGGCACCAACTTTGCCGGTGCTCCTGACCAGGTAGTTTGAGAGCGGCTGCGCGCCAGTGACCGGCAGGCTCAGGAAGATGTCCTGCCCCGCCGCCACGGTCAAGTTGGTTGGGGTGCCGGAAAATTGGGGTGGCCGATTATCCACCAGGGTGACCGTCTGGCTGCACGTGGTGCTGTTGCCGCAACAGTCGGTGGCCTGCCAGGTTCTTACAACCATCTGGGAAGGGGGGCTGCCGTTGGTCACGGTGTTGAGCACAGTGAGAGTGACGTTCGTGCAGCAGGTATCCGCCACGGTTGGCGGATCGAAACTCCAGCCCAGGCCGCCCGTGAGTTTGAACACCGTCCCCACGCCGCCGCTGCCGCCGGACGACGCCGTTCCGTACAGCGTCCCGTCACCGGACAACAGCAGCTCGCAAGTAGGGCCGCCGCCGTTGGCAGCGGTTTGAAAATTCCACAACACTGTGAACCCGCTGCCGTCTTTGTTCAGCTTGTACACTGTCCCGCCACCGCCGGTGCCACCGCCAGGCGCCGTCCCGTAGAGCGCGCCGTCGCACCCTTCGATCAATCCTGATTCGGGACCAGTGCCGTCGAGGTTGCCGAAACTTTTCAGGACCGAGAAATTGCTGCCGCTGGTGCTGAGCTTGAACACCACTCCCAGCCCGTTGCTGCCGCCAAACCTGGTGGTTCCGTAAAGCATGTTGTCGCTGGCCAATAGCAACCGGCCATCGGCTTCCTGGCCGTCGCTGCCGGTGAAGGTTTTGAGCACGGCGTAGCCGGTGCCATCGGGGTTAATTTTGAAAACTACGCCGTTGGCGCCACTCCGAGGGCCGGTCGCGCCGTAGAGCGTGCCGTCGCTCCCTTGCGCGAGGGCTGCACCCTCCGGATTCGCTTCATTCCCGCCGGGAAAACTCTTGAGCACCGCAAAATTATTCCCGTTGGTATCCAGCTTGAAGATCGTTCCGGCGGAACTGCTGCCGCCGAGGACGGTCACACCGTAGAGGAAACCATCCAAACCCTGCACCAAGGCGGCTTCGGGAGCAGCCCCATTCGCGCCGGTGAAGTTTTTCAGCACGGTGAGACCGGTGCCATCCGGGTTGAGTTTGAACACGGTTCCCGCGCCGCCGCCGCCGTTTGCAGTGACACCATAGAGCATCCCGTCTTTACCCTGCAACAGCGAGGCTTCGGGTTGCTGGCCGCCGTTGCCGCTCGTGGAAAAATGATGCAAAACCGCGTAGCCGCTGCTATCCGGATTCACCTTGAACACCGCGCCTACTCCGTTGCTGCCGCCATATTCGGTCGTGCCGTACAACGCGCCGTCGTTGCCCTGGATTAAAGCCGGGAGCGGGTTCTGTCCGTCATTGTTCGTCACCGCGAAAACGTGCAGCAGGGAATAGCCCGGCTGGGTCATCACACCGGAGCAGGGGCCGGCCTGAACGCTCTTGTTGCTGGCGCAACTCAAGACCAGCGGCGAACCAACAGACAAGGTAAAGCCTTGCAGACCGCTGGCGAAGAGGGACCCGGGCGGCGTGGGCAGTCCGCCTGTTGGATTGGGATTGCCGGTCGGCACTTGGAGGATGGCCGATTGTCCGACCGGGACCGTGCCGTTTGCCACCGCTTCTTCGTAAGTCGCGAACCCACCGGCCCAGGCCCGCAACTGGAATTGACCCGTCGCGCCGCCCGGCGTCGCCGGTCCGGTCGTGCGGGTGCCGCCCACAAACAAACCGGGCAGAGGAAATCCGACGTTGGTTATGGTCCCGCCAATCTGGGTAAAATGATTCGAGTTCGCGGGCGACCAAACCATGGACACCCGAACGCCGTCGGCGGTTGTCACCGGATTGCCCGTCTGCGCATTGATCAGTTTGCACGAACTGTTGTTGCCAAAAGTCACCGTGCCCTCGTTTTGAGCGTTCAGGTTCAGGCAAGCGCTGGCGAGAGAAACGGTGAGGATGAACCCCTTCATACTCATAAATCTTAGGAGGTTGGTCTTGAGAAAGGCGAGAGGAAGCACGGTCGCTTTAAAATGGGTCATTTGAGATTTCGTATCGTCCTCCTTTCACGTTTAAGGGTTGATCAGCCGGTAATAGCCCCGCGCCCCGCCCCGGTAAGGTCCCGTCCAGGTCGCGCCGGTTTGGTTCTGGGCCACAGTGCTCCAGTTGAGGCCGTCGGCCGAGAACTGGACGTTATAGGCGCCTCCGCCCAGGCTGGAGATTTGTAAGGTGACCGCTCCGCCGCTCGTGGTGAGGCGTTTGATGACGGGCGTGGCCGAGCCGTTGGCCGCCTTCAGGCTGGTGGACGGTGGAGGGGAAGCCGGTTGGGCAACGTTCACCACCCAATTGGTGTCCGGCCCCGGATGTCGAACAAA
>Ga0210408_10004335_pt1 | contig 12702 bp, 10 predicted proteins | sample IncBWH4MmetaG_FD_155471 | JGI IMG/M metagenome (GOLD analysis project Ga0210408, IMG submission 155471) | Forest soil microbial communities from Barre Woods Harvard Forest LTER site, Petersham, Massachusetts, United States - Inc-BW-H-4-M | ecosystem: Environmental > Terrestrial > Soil >...
AGCGTCGACGTCTGTACCGAAACGAATGATCCACAGCACGGGAAGTCGACGACCTCACTTACGAATATCAGCCGGGGCGAACCCGCCAGCACTTTGTTCGAAGTCCCGTCTGATTACACTGTCGTCAATTCAGGGCCTGCGGGAAGGCAGCATTTCGCGCCTTCAGCGCCGTCGCAGTAGTAGCTCGGTAAATAAAAAAAGGGGAGATGCGGGCGTTGCCGCGTCTCCCCTTAATGCATGGCCTAGACGGAGCTTAAGCGCTTAGCCCTTCCTGCGCTTAAAAACTCTACCTGGCGCAGGCGCTTTTCCGTTTCTGCTCTCGTTTTGTCAGGTCCGCCAAGACTCTTGCCTGTTTTTTCGGATAACACTTCATAGCCGGCGCTCGTTTTTCGGATCATCGTTTCCTCCCAGTAGGCGCTCTCTAACAAATTAGGATGCGCAAAACGTTCAATCCTGCAATAAGTTGCAGGCCCGACCGGGTTTTGAGTAGACTTTCGGCGCTTTGACGGTCTCGATTCTCATTACCACGTACAACTCAGCAAAGTACTTGAAAACGTGCCTGGAATCGGCCCTGCAGCAGGACTATCCCGACCGGGAGATCATCATCGTCGACAACGCATCGAGGGACGGTACGCGCGCAGTATTGCGCGAATTCGGGACGGACTTGCGGGTGATCTACAACGATACGAACCGTGGTTTTGCGGCGGGCCAAAACCAAGCGATTGCGCAGTCGCGGGGCGATTGGCTTTTCTCGCTGAATCCGGATGTGATCCTGAAGCCCAATTTCCTGTCAACGTTATTGGCAGCGGCGGGGCACTTGGCAGCGACACGCAGCGGAGAACGGATCGGTGCGTTATGCGGCAAGCTGCTGCGCTGGAAACCGAACGCAAGCAATGAACGCAGCGACACGATCGATTCCACCGGAATCTATTTTCGTCGCAATCTCCGGCATCTCGATCGTGGGGGCGACGAACTGGATCGCGGGCAATACGAGCGCCGGGAGTACGTCATCGGCGCGACCGGCGCTGCGGCGCTTTATCGCCGGACAATGGTCGAAGATATTTCGGTGGGCGGCGAATTTTTCGACGAGGACTTCTTCGCCTACCGCGAGGATGCGGACTTGGCATGGCGCGCTCAATTGATGGGCTGGTCATGCTTATACGTGCCGAAAGCGGTGGCCTGGCATGTGCGGCGAGTGACTCCGGAGCGCTTTCGGCAACTCCCGGACGATATCAACCGGCATTCGATCAAAAACCGCTTTTTGATGCGGGCGAAAAATATCTCGTCCGGTTTGTATTTGCGCCTGCTGTTTCCGGTCACCGCGCGCGATTTGCTGATTTTTGGATATTGCGTGCTCTTCAACCGGGGATTGCTCTCGGGGCTCAGCCTACTGTGGTCGAAACGCGAATCGATCCGCTGCAAACGAAAATGGATCCAGGCCCATCGCAGAGTCAGCGACGGCGAACTGGCGCGCTGGTTCGACAATCATCCGCACAGCATTCCCTTGGATTGATTCTGACCGCAGCACTGAGACGTCTCGATGTAAAGAGTTGTCGGTCATCACCTCTCTTCATCAGGACGTACGAAAGCATTTGCATTCTCTGGCTCGGAATTTTTCTTGTCATAGTGATGTGTTTGGTCCTTGGTCTTCGTTGACCGTCTCTAGGTAGCATACGCGGCCTTGGGCGGGTATCAGTCGTGCTCTCATTACTCGCACTGGCCTTCTGATGGAAGGACTTGGAAGAGACCCGCGAATCCAATGCCGATAATCCGTTTACCAGGAGAGATCTTTAGAAGCCGTTTGTAATCGCTTGCAAGCTTCGCTTTGAACCTGTAAATTCTCCCACAACAACTGCATTCGCAATCGAGTCGATGGACGTACTTTCTGTCGGGAACAATAATACTGGTCGGCTATCCCGGCCTTTGCTCATTGTGTTGGCTGCCGATGCTGTGCTGGCGTGCCGGCTTTTTCTGACGGTTCATACCGAAGCGGTGAACATCTTTTACTGGGACCAGTGGGACTTCAATGATCCCATCCTTTTCAATCCGCAACCACTCTGGCAAGCATTCAGGCATCAGCACGGGCCACACCGCCAGGGATTGGGCGCCTTTGTGGGATTGCTTGTCGGTCGGCTTTCTCACTGGAGCACACGAGCGGAGGCCTTTTCGCTCGGGATCATTGTTGTCATCGCCAGCCTTTGTGCTCTGTGGCTTAAGAGACGGCTCTTCGGCTCGTTGACCTATTCGGATTTGATCATCCCTATGCTCTTTTTTACTCGCGTCCAGTGGGAGACGTTTCTCGGCAGCACGAATCCGGCACTCGGATCGTTGCCGCTACTAGTGATCGTGCTTTATGGAATGGCTTGGACCTGCCGACGTGAGATTTTGAAGTATCCTCTCATTCTCATTTTAAATTTCCTGGCCATTTACACCGGTTATGGGCTGTTCCTCGGATTTGTCACGCCCGTACTGCTGGCTCTCGATGCGTACCAAACGGCCAGAACAAGCGGTCACACGCCTTGGCATCCGGTTGTGGCATGCTTTGTTTCCGTGGCTTCGATCATTTCTTTTTTCGCGGGTTACGTGCGTAATCCCGACTGCATCGCATTTATTCATTCCCACCCATTCTCCTACCTTGCGTTCGTTGCGACTATGTTTTCGGGCTTCCTCGCAGTTAGAGGTTTTTATTTTTCTCGAGTAAGTGGCGCGCTCCTACTCGCCATTCTTATCGTTATCGCCGTGATTCAGCTCAGGCGTCTTTTCCTGGCGTCAGCTAACACTCGAAACCTGCGCATCATCGTACTCGCACTGATTACTTTTTCGCTGTTGTTCAGCTCAGTCACGGCAGCGGGAAGAATTTGCCTCGAATCCGGAAGCGGTCAAACTTCGCGTTACATGATCTATTTGGTTCCTGCATTCTTGGGCATCTATTTCTTTGCTCTGACGTTATCCCGCAAAACACGGACAGATTCTGTCGCCACGCTGCTCGTTCTTTCTCTCCTGGCTTCGTTCCCAACGGGAGTGGCACACAAGGGAACGATGCAGAAGGCCCGGCTCGAATGGAAGAACTGCTATCTGTGGCTGGAAGACGTCGGACGGTGCGATGAAATCACTAATTTTACGATCTATCCGCCGCCAGAGACTGCCACGCATTTGCAGGAAAAACTTCTTTACCTGAAGCAACACCAGCTGAATTTATATGCTAAATAATCCTCAAACGGGCCAAGTCCCGAAAAGTCCGGTTATGGGAATGTGGTTTCCCCTCGTTTCTCGGGCACTAATGCTATCCGGCGCAGTACAGAAAATTTTTGGCACCGGACTGTACTAGCATTCGGCATGAATCGTGTAGTATGCCCCACTTGAAGTTCTCCAGCGCACACCTTGTTCGTCACAATAGGTTCGCCAGTTTGTGGCAGCCGCTCTTGGTATTAGGTGTTTCTTTGATTCTGGTCGTTCGGCTCCTCTTTCAGGTGTCTCACTATGCGGTGAACATCTTTTTTTCCGATCAATGGGATTTGTATAACGCAACCCTCTTTGAAAAGCATTCACTCTGGGAGATGTTCCGATGGCAGCATGGGCCGCACCGCCTGGGCTTAGGCGCACTCCTCTCAAAGTTGGCAGAGCCGCACTTTCGTTGGAATAGCCGAACGGAGGCATTTCTCGCAACCGCGATCATCACCGTGGCGGCGCTTGGCGCGCTTTATTTGAAAACGAGGCTGTGGGGTTCACTAACCATCTTCGACATTGCGATTCCGGTGATTTTCTTTACGCCGACGCAATATGAAAGTTTATGGGTGACACCGGACTTTGCCCACGGACCACTACCCTTGTTGCTGGTGGTGCTTTACTGCCTGGCATTGACATGCGCGCGGGCCTTAACTCGGTACGTCCTGGTTCTGATCATAAATTTTTTTGCCATCTATACGGGTTTTGGTTTGCTGATCGGTTTGATCACGCCCGTGTGGTTGATCTTCGAGTATTACGCAAAGCGGGCGGCTCACCAGCCCGCGGGCTTCGTGTTCTGGCCGCTGATTGTTTCTCTCCTGTCGTTTGGTTCCTTTCTTGTCAGGTATAGGTTTGATTCCGCTGCCAATTGCTTCTCGCCACTGCCGCATTCGCCGATTGCATATGTCGCCTTTGTGGACTTGATGCTGGGCCATTTTTTAGGAGCGAGACACACGCATTCAATTGCGGCGTTCATCTTGGGTGGGATGGTACTGGTCGTGATGATCACGGTAGTCGCGGGATTCGGGAAGCGCCTCCTCGATTTGAAGAGTTACACCCTCAAGGATATGGTTTCGACGCTGCTCGTAGCGTATTGCCTGCTTTTCTGCATCTTTAGCGCTTATGGGCGCGCCTGCCTGGGCCTGATCAATGCGTTCGCCAGCAGATATACGGAGTATGTGGCACTGGGCTTCCTGGGTCTTTATTTATTAATGCTGGATGGTGGACGAACACAAAGAATCCTTCTCCGATTGTTGCTTGCGATGCTGCTGCTCGGATCGGTATGGACGCGGGAGGATCGTTCGTCGATGGAGTATGCTCACGACGTAAAAGCCAGATGGCGAAGCTGCTATCTGCTTACCGAAGACATTCCAGAATGCGATCGAAAATCTGGTCTCTGGATATATCCCGTGCCGGAAGCCACGCACCTTAAAGAGAAACTTGGATATCTGAAACAAAGCAAGCAGAATCTATACTCCGACTTGCCCCGATAATTCCGGCCCACGCCAAGTCTTGATAAGTCCTCTCGGGGTCTATTCCTGATATTCTAAGAAACGTTTCACCGGTGGTCGAGTATTGTGGCGCCGAATTCCCTGAAGCCGGCAATTCACTTCCCGAATCGCGAGCGGCCATTTTTCGGCGCGAGCTCAGAAAAAAGACACTCGTACTTTTCAGTGGTCTCTTCCCAACCGAATGCTTTGGCAGCTCGTTCGTGCGCTTTGCGCCCAAACTCCTGACGAAGATTTGCGTCAGCCAAGAGCCGAGAGATTCCTGCGGCGAGGTCTGCGCTATCGGCGCGGAAGGGCATCCCGCCTTCGCTCGCGGTTTCGCGGTTCTCCGGCGTATCAAGGTAAAGTACGGGCGTCTGCGCAGCCATGGCTTCGATGAGCGCGGGATGCACGCCTCCGACTTCGCAAGCGAAAACGTAAAGGCCGGCATCTCGGAGGAGTTGCCAATAGCCACTGCCGTAGACCGGACCGAGGAAAATTACGCGGCGATCGGCAAGAGATTTCAGGCGCTCGACGTAGGCCTTATCGTAGGCATTGCCCCCGACAATGACCAGCGGCCAATCGGTTTGCACTCTGCGATAGGCGTCGAGCAGAAGCTCGGGATTGTTTTCTGGTTCGAGGCGGCTGACGTACAAGATGAACCGCTTCGCCGGCAAATCGAGAAGCCTGGCCGCAGGCTGGCTTCCGGCTCCGTTTGCTGGGACTTCAGCGCCATAAGCGATAAACGTCGAGCGCCGCCGATAATGGCGCCAGTAGTATTCTTCCATGATGCGGGAGTCGGTAACGACGCGCGTGGGAGTGAACGCCGAGAAGAGTTCACACAAATACAGAGAAGAGCGGCCGATCAGGTTCCATTTTTTGCGTTTGCGATCGAGCCCGTCCACGTTGAGAGCGGTGGGCTTCCCGACGAGGCGAGGAATCCAGGCAATCGGACCGTTAGCAACATTACAGATGAAGACGATGTCGGCTTCGGTGAAGCAGACGTGGATAAGCGACAAGAGCGTGTGGAAGGCAGTATCGAAATGCTTGCTCGAAATAGTGGGCAGAATGACGCGCCGAACGCCGGGAGCGACGACGTCATCGGGCTTGGTGAACGGCCGGCGGCAGTACACGGCGACTTCGTGGCCGCGCGCCGCCAAACGAGCCGAGAGCTGTTCGGCGAGCGTTTCAAAACCGCCGTACCGTGCGGGAATGCCGCGCGTCCCCAGAATCGCAATCTTCACTTTGACTCCAACAACCAGGGCGCCTCAAGAGCCCCGGTGCAAACCGTCCCCTCCGGCTCTAATCACCGATCCCCGATGATACACTTTCGGAGAAATATGCTGGATCCCACGAGTTTGCCTCGCAACAACAACTACGCGGCAGGTCCGAGCAATTGCCTCTGCCCGTGAGATACTCGGAGATTATCAACCTATACCTTTTCATCCACTGAATATGAGCCGCACTACAACTAAGTTGCTACGAACCTTTGAAAGGCTAACTTACGAGCAATTGCCGATCGCGGCTCTATTACAGAGCGATTCTTCGGAAGGCCAAGGCGGTGCGCAAGGCCGCTTGTTGGAGTTGGGAGCGGCTGAAATCGGCGGGGTTAGGTACGATTTTGTGCCGCTCGAGGCTGGTTCCCGGCTCGCCTTTCGCACCCGGGTCGCACCTAGTTCGTTCTTTTTAGCCTTGGTCGGGGCATCGGGTCCCCATTCTGGCGCGGAGTTCAGAGTCGCGGTCCGATCTGACGGCCATGATCAGATTCTGCTGAGAGTAGCCATCGAGCCGTGTCGTAATGGGAATTCGTCCGGATGGCGTCGTCTGAAGGTGGATTTGAGCCAGTTTTCCGGTCAGGAAATCACCATACTGCTGTCGGGCGAAAATCGCAAGGCAGAGGATCGCGGCGCCTTGGGGTGGGGCCATCCGCGAATTCTGCGCAGGCGTGCGGCGCGGGAGTATTACGCGAATGTGCGAAGCCGGCTCGCTCAAGGCGGAATTAAGGCATTGCTCAAATCGACGCGCGCTTTTTTGAGGGGCCAGCCCGATCCACTTTCGCTGTTTGCCGAATATCCGCGGTGGTTGAGAAAACATTCGCTCACACAACAGCAGCTGGCAAGGGCCTCGCGATCCGCCGCCAGCTTTCGCTATCAACCTGTTATAAGTATTCTCACGCCAACGTTCAACACAGATCCGCTAATTCTGCGAAGCTGTATCCAGTCTGTGCAGGCTCAAGTGTATCCGAATTGGGAATTGTGCATCTGTGATGACGGTTCATCTTCTAATGCCACCCGGCACGTCATTGCCGAGTGCGTGCGACAGGATGCGCGCATCAAGGTGCAGTTCCTTCCTGAAAACCTGGGAATCGCTGAGGCCACCAACGCAGCCTTGCGGGTGGCATCGGGAGAATTCATTGGGCTGCTAGACCACGACGATGAGCTTTCTCCGGACGCGTTATATGAAAACGTGCGCCTGCTGCAAGACAATCCTCAAGCCGATATCATTTATAGCGACGAAGATAAACTTGATGTCGAAGGTCGCTACTGCGAGCCTTTTTTTAAGCCGGATTGGTCGCCGGAGCTATTGCTATCATGCATGTATACTTGCCATTTCAGCTTATACCGGCGCGAATTGGTTAATCAGATTGGCGGTTTCAGACCCGGCTTTGAAGGTGCGCAAGACTATGACCTGATGCTTCGTGTGACGGCGCGCACCGAGCGGATCTTGCACATTCCCAAGGTGCTTTATCACTGGCGGAAATCACCTACCTCCACGGCTGCCGATGCACAAGCTAAGTCGTCCAGCACCAAGGCTGGCCTTCGTGCTTTGCGTGAGCACATAGAGCGGACTGGGTTAGAAGCTGAAGTGATCGCGACAGATCGCCCCAACAATTATCGGGTGAAACCCTTCATTCGCGGTACTCCTCTGGTCAGCATCATCATTCCACACAAGGGCCAGACAGCAATGCTGGACAAATGCATTCAAAGCATCCAAACGCGGACGACTTATCCCAATTACGAAGTGATTATCGTGGACAACGGCGGTTCCGATCTGGAAGCGCTAAAATCTCTTTCCGCATTGCCCCATCGAATCGTCGAATTCCATGATGCTTTCAACTTTTCTCGGATGAACAATTTGGCGGTGCGCGAATGCAAGGGCGATTACTTGCTTCTGCTCAACAATGATACCGAAGTGATTTCTCCGGTTTGGCTGACAGCTATGCTGGGATATGCGCAACTGCCGGCAATTGGGGCCGTGGGAGCAAAACTTTACTATCCCCACGATTCGATCCAGCATGCCGGTGTGGTATTGGGTATGCGCGGAATCGCCGGGCACTGGCTCTACCATTTTCCCAGGGACAGCCGGGGCTACTTCAACTCGCTGCATACGGTCCGTAATTTCTCGGCGGTAACGGCGGCTTGCGTCTTAATCCGCAGGGACGTTTTCGAATCCGTGGGCGGCTTTGACGAAGATCTTGCTATTTCCTACAACGACGTCGATCTTTGCCTGCGAATCCGTCAAGCCGGCTATCGGATTGTTTGGGTACCGGAAGCGGAGCTTTACCATTGTGAGTTCGCAACACGAACGCAGGTGCTGGACCCCAAGGAAGTTGAGTACATGCAAAAGAAGTGGGGCGATGTTTTGTTGAATGATCGCTACTACAATCCCAATCTCACACTAGAATCGGGAGCGCTGGCTTTGCGGTTCTAGGTTCTCTAAAGTAGTTCAAGGATCCGAGGTTGGACTCTGTAACGGGCTTTGGACAATGTTGGTAACCCCAATGGCAAGTGAGTGTAAAATAAGCCGCTTGACACAACAACAAGCATCGTAAAATGCGCAGCCTGATCTCAGAACTTGTCCGCAACCGCGAACTCATCTGGGCCCTCGCATTGAAGGAGTTGCGAGTCCGGTATAAAAGGTCAGCACTAGGCTTTCTTTGGGCGCTGCTGAACCCTCTGCTCATGATGCTGATTCTCACCGCTGTTTTCTCGACTCTCATGCGCGTTCAGATTGACCACTACTCCATTTTCCTGCTGAGCGTGTTGCTGCCATGGACCCTTTTTTCGCAATCGCTTGCCTACGGAGTGGAATCCATCGTGGGGAACGGCGAGCTGCTTAAGAAAATCTATATAGCCAAATCGGTGTTTCCCACGGCGGCAGTTCTATCCAATGTGATCAATTTCTTCTTCTCGCTGATCCCCTTGATAATTCTGATGCCGCTTATGCGTTTTCCATTTCATTGGACATGGATCTACCTTCCAGTACCACTTCTGGGTCTAGTCTTATTTGCCCTGGGGTGCAGCTTCTTCCTAGCCATGGCTAACGTCTTCTTTCGCGACGTCGCGCACATCCTGCAAGTCATCCTTTCTGCGTGGTTCTACGTCTCACCGATCATCTATTCCCTGGATTTCGTACCGGCGCGCTATCGATTCTTCTTTCGGTTGAATCCCATGCTGTACCTCTTAAATGGATTCAGGTTGGCTATTTATTACGGGCTGCTTCCCTCGTTACAGTCCGCTGTAGCGTCTCTCGGCTGCGGAGTGCTGGGCCTCGTTCTAGGGTATTCGATTTTTCGCCGTTATCAGGATACCTTGGTGTTTTATGTCTAGGGGGCGAGCGACGTCGCGTCCGGCCCGTCTCCGCTTTGAAAACGTAGTGCAGCGCTTCCGCATAATTCGCGAGCGCCCGGATACAATTCGAGAGGTTTTTGCGCGGGTGTTCCGGCACAGCTCCCATTACCACGATTTTGAAGCGCTCAAAGGCGTCAGCTTTGAAATTTTTGACGGCGAGATGGTGGGAATCGTTGGGCGGAACGGCTCAGGTAAGAGTACTACACTCAAAATTATTGCCGGTGTATATCGTCCCACTTCGGGTGCGGTGAAGGTGTCTGGCAAAGTAGCGGCCCTAATCGAATTGGGAGCGGGGTTTCACCCCGATCTGACCGGGAGGGAGAATATCGTTCTGAACGGCCTGATGATAGGGCTCTCCAAGCGGGAAATACGAGCACGTGAAGAGAGGATTTTGGATTTTGCCGAATTAGGGGAGTTCATAGATTCTCCAATCAAGCAATACTCAAGTGGTATGATTCTGCGCCTGGGATTTTCTATCGCCATGGAAGTTGACCCGGATATCTTGCTGGTCGATGAAATCCTGGCTGTGGGCGACGCGGCATTCCAGCAGAAGTGCTTGGCGCGCATCGACGAGTTCCGGCGGCGCAAGACGATCGTCTATGTGTCACATTCTGCCGCTTCCGTCCGGGAACTTTGTACGCGTGCCCTGCTGTTGCACGAGGGGACCTTGGTGGCGGATGGCTCCCCTGACCTGGTCCTGGCGGAATATAGCGAGCTTCTACAACATGCCGTGGTTAGTTAATCTCCCAAAAGATCGGCGAAGGCAGAATCCAGCCGGGGTTACGGAGCCAGGGTTGAATTCGGAGGTCTCAGAAGAGCGGATTGACAAATATCAAGCTCCTGATACTCGTCGAACCTCTGAACCGTTACGAACTGCGAACTCTAAAATGTGCAGTACCTTCGGTAAGTCTTTGACCAGTTAAGCACCCGAATCTACGAACACTAATGAACCGGCCAATAAAGGTGGCATTTCTTCTGGACTCGTTCATCATCGGTGGCGGCATAGCAACGATTATTGAGCATTGTAGTCGTCTTGGGGCACCCGATTTTCAGCCTTACATTGTCACCGAGCGCTCTGCCGGCGCCTATCGGAACTGGCATCCCGCCGGCGCTTCCCTTAGTGTTCTCGACTTTGAAGCAGCGCAATCAATTGACTTTGACATTGCGATCGCAACCTGGTGGAAAACTTGCTACGAGCTGCACAGATTAAGGGCCCGCCGCTACGCCTATTTCGTCCAAAGCCTGGAGAACAGGTTCTACGAGCCCACAAAGCACCGTTCCTTGAAGCCTCTCGTTAGGGCAACCTACCACCTTCCAGTAATTTTTATTACCGAGGCGAAATGGATCCGCGACACGATCTTGGGGATGAGACCCGGAGCACAGGTCTTTTACGTACGAAATGGGATCGACAAGACGATCTTCAACTTGGGGAATAAGGCATCATTTGAATCTAATGTTGCTGAACCTCTTCGAATCTTGGTTGAGGGCCCGTTAGGTGTGTGGTTCAAAGATACGACCAAAGCGATCGAGATCGCTGCGAGCCTTGGATTTTCGAAACGAATAACTCTGGTTACCGCTAGCGAGGTCCCGCCCGATCTTCGCGGACGCGTGGACGCTGTTTACAGCAATGTTCCGGTGACCGAGATGCCTCAGATCTATCGTGACACAGATGTCCTGCTCAAGATCTCGAACGTGGAGGGCATGTTCATGCCTCCGTTGGAGGCATTCCACTGTGGTGCTACGGTTGTGTGCAGCTGGGTCACGGGATGCGAGGAGTACCTGCGGCATGCTTGGAATGGTCTAGTGGCCTTTCCTGAGGATTACGATTCTATTCGCCGTTACCTGATCCTGATTGAGAAGGATCGCCGACTATTGAACGTTCTCAAACGCAACGCGCTAGCGACCGCAAATTCTTGGCCCTCCTGGGAACAGGCGTCGCGCATTATGGCCACTGTTCTGGCCCGAATCGCGGACAAGCAACTGTTTCTAGACCCATATGATGCGCTGATGATTCCGCCGCTCTTTCAGCAAAGTGCCGGGGCCGGGCCAGGACAGCCCGTTATCGATATTAATGTCATTCTCTCTTCAGGAAGCTATCGGTTAGCCAAAAAGATTTCCAGGCTGAGACAGACGTGGCCGATCAAAACGTTGAGGACGATGGTTCCTGACAAACTAAAGCATTTCGTTAGAAAGAAGCTAAGCGGTTAATACGTATGGAGACGTGGATCTTGAACGGCAAGAGTTATGGGGAAGGCCGACGCGCTCGTGAAATTGCGATTTCCAACAAAGTTAACGAGTGAAGTCTTCGTCTGTTAAACACCAAATGTTATCCATGACAAATGTCAAGCCTCTCGGAGCCGAGAAGCGCATCGCGGGGAAGAGAACCAGAGTTCTATTCGTGGGCCAGAGCGAATATTTCTCTAGTTGCGCTCTTTCTAAGTCAATTTGGGCAGAGACTACCTTCGTCCACTTCCGACACGAGACTGATCAGGCATACATTTTGCAGGCAATTTGCGATTTTCAACCTGATGTGGTGATCTGCTTCCGGCCAGAATTTATCGCCCACTGTCTGTTTCAAAAAGTCACCGCCCTCACGGTTGGGTTTACGACCGAACCGGTGCCTCGCAGCGAATCAGATCGTCACCCGGACCTACGACGTCGCTTATCGTATCTTGACCGAATGGACATGTCGAATTTTGATCGGCTCGTTCATTTTGACGTTCAATCGCTAGATTTTCTGCGAAACAAAGGATACCCATACTGGCGAGCTCAGCCTCTTCCTTTGGATTGGAGGCTCTATGAAACTCAAGTGCCCCTACGAGATAGGAAAGGAGCTATCTTCGTCGGGCGAGCGACTCCTTATCGAGACCGCTTTCTAGATCTGCCGAAACGGGACTTTAATGTCGTACATTTAGCGCACGGCATTGACGGAGATGATCTGAAAGGATTTCTTAGCCGTTCCCTCATAGGCATTAATTTACATAATGAGGACTATCCAGCATTTGAGAACAGGGTCTTATACCACTTTGCGTGTGGAAACCTATTGTTGACCCAAAAGTTGGCTCCAGGGTACGGCCTAGAAGATAACGAGGATCATTTGAGCTTCGAAACCCCTGAGCAGCTCTATGGACTGCTGACGGAAATCTTGGCTGATCCCAAACTATTTGAAGGAATCAGAACTTTCGGTGCAATCAAAGCCAAGAAGCTTTTCAATAGCGAGGATGTGTACAAATCTCTGATCGACGATGTGTATCTTGACGTAGCGGCGTATGGGAGGCGGTCGCTCTAGGGCCGGAATTAGAGACAACTTCGATTCCCTGACGCACTAAATGGGCTGTCTATTTGAATACTTACTTCCT
>Ga0210408_10004336_pt1 | contig 12697 bp, 10 predicted proteins | sample IncBWH4MmetaG_FD_155471 | JGI IMG/M metagenome (GOLD analysis project Ga0210408, IMG submission 155471) | Forest soil microbial communities from Barre Woods Harvard Forest LTER site, Petersham, Massachusetts, United States - Inc-BW-H-4-M | ecosystem: Environmental > Terrestrial > Soil >...
CGCCGGACAGGTACGCGCGGCAGCGGGCGGCCAGGGCGGGGACGTCGACGTCGCGCTCGGCGCCCCGGCCGACGCAAGCGCGGCAGAAGCACAGGCCGAGCAGGAAGCGGGTGATCTCGCCGTAGTTCTCCAGGCAGCGCTCGTGGTGGTGGCCGTGGGCGCCGCCCTGGTAGTGCAGGGCCTCGGCGCGCAGCGTGGTGATCGGGTAGCGGCAGAGCTCCCGGATCATCGCGAGCGCGTAGTCGCGGACCGCCGGGCGGGCCGGGCAGAGCCGGCCGGGGAAACGGTCGCCGAAGCAGTTCTCCTGCACCTCGGGGGCGCGGTCGTCCAGGTCGTCGCGGTGCAGGAAGACCGCCCAGGCGGAGACCTGGACGCCGAGCGGGGCGGCCGCCTGGCAGGCTTCGGCGAGGATGTCGCGGCCGGCCGCGGACGGGCTGACGGCGGGGCGCAGCGGGCCCGGGCACGCGGACGGGTCCACGGTGTAGAACGCGCCGGGGGCCAGCGAGGCGACCCGGTAGACGGGGTTGTGCGGGAGGATGTCGCGCGAGGCGTGGTAGCAGGCCGCGACGGTGACGCCGGGTACGCCCGCGCGGTCGCGGACGGTGCCGACGACGCGTTCGGCACCCTCGCCGAGCAGGTCAGCGGGCAGGCAATAGACCGAGCTGTCCATTGGGCCTCACCATAGCGTCCAGCCGCCGTCGACCACGACGTTCTGGCCGGTCACGAACGAGGAGTCGGGCGAGGCCAGGAAGAGCAGCGCGGAGGCCAGGTCCTTCACGTCGCCGGGGCGGTTGGCCGGGGTGAAGGCGCGCAGGCGGCGCATGGACTCCGCCGAGATGCGGTCGATGTTCGCCTCGGTGTACGGGAACATGCCGGGGCTGATGGTGTTGACGGTGACCCCGGTGTCCGCGGTGCGGACCGCGAGGTACTTGGACAGGCCGATCAGGGCGTGCTTGCTGGTCACGTAGGCGGGGGAATCCCAGTCGAAGTCGGGATAGAAGTACGGGTTGCCGATCACCATGCCGTAAACCGACGAGATGTTGATGACCCGGCCCCAGCCGCGCTCGATCATGCCGGGGACCAGCAGCTGGGCCAGGCGGAAGGGGGCGTCGACGTTGACCGCCATGACCTCGCGCCACTGCGCCGGGGAGACCTCGGTCCAGGCGCCGATCTTCCCGTAGCCCGCGTTGTTGACCAGGATGTCGACCGGGCCGGCCGCGGCCGCGAGGCGCTGGAGGTCCTCCTCGCTGGACACGTCGGCGGCGACGGCGCTGGCCGCTCCCCCGGCGTCGGTGATCTCCGCGACGGCCTGCTCCAGCGGCTCCGGGCGCCGCCCGCAGACCACCACGTGCGCCCCGGCCTGCGCCAGCGAGCCGGTGAACTGCCGGCCGATTCCCGTTCCGCCCCCGGTCACCAGCGCGCGCCGGCCGGACAAGTCGATCTGCATGGCTGCCCCTCCTAGAAGAAGGTGTCGATCGTCTCCAGGACCCGGTACTGATCGTCCACCAGGGCGAGCCGGCGCCACTTGTCGAAGGCGGTGCACGGGTGGACGATGCCGCAGGCCAGCCGGTCGCCCACGGCCAGCGGGATGTTGGTTTGCAGGTAGGCGTGCTGGTCGTTCAGGCCGGTCACGGTGACGCCGGGCAGCGGCTCAAGGGTGCCGAACGGTCCGGCCAGGCGCCCCAAGACGACCGGGAGCCCGGCGTCGTAGGGGGCGTCCCGCTTGCCGAATCCGGCGAAGGCCAGGCCTGGTTCGGGGGTGCTGACTACCTCGCACCACAGCTCCAGGGCCGGGATGAGCTCGGTGCCGCCGCCGGCGCCGGCCAGTAGCGGCGCCCCGGCGTGCTCGCCGTGGTCGTGGAACGCGTAGCAGCCGCTGCGGAGCACGACCCGGTGCGGTCGGCTCAGCCGGGCGGCGCGCAGTACCTCGGCCACCCGGTCGAAGTAGAGGCTGCCCCCGGCGGACAGCATGATCTCCGGCGCGGCGTCCAGCAGGCCCGCCCGGTCGAGCCGCGCGGCGCACTCGGTCACGCCGGCCAGGAACGTATCGACCCGGGCCAGCTCCTCCGCCGACCGGCTGGCGCCCAGGACGCCCTCGAAGGCCTCCACCCCGGACAGGCACAGCTCCGGGTGCCCGGCGACCACCCGCGCCACGGCCTGGGCTTCCTCGGGGGTCCGGCAGCCGGTCCGGCCGCCGGGCGCGCCCACCTCGACCAGCACGGGCAGCGGATTCGGGTTGCCGCTCTCCCGCCAGCCCGCGGCCAGCCGTCCCACCCCGGCGGCGGAGTCGGCGATGCAGAAGACCTGCTGGGCGGGCCGGGCGGCCAGCGCCTCCCCCAGCCAGGCGGCCGCGGCCGGGTTGACCAGCTCGTGGGCCAGCACGATGTTCGGCACGCCCCCCTCCAGGCACACCCGGAGCTGGCTCATCGTGGCCACCGTGACGCCCCAGGCGCCCGCGTCCAGCTGGCGCGCGATGATCGACGGGGCCATCGAGGTCTTGGCGTGCGGCGCGAGCGAGATGTCCCTGGCGGCGCAGAAGGCGCTCATAGCCGCGACGTTGTGCTGGAATCCGGCCTGCTTGAGGACGAGCTGGGGGAACTCCACGGCCCCGTCGAGCAGGCTCAGCCCGGGGAGGTAGTCCGTCCTGAACGTGAACCCCACGAAGGTCGCTCCTGTCGTCTAGTAGTGGATCCAGCCGCCGTCGACGTTGATGACCTGGCCGGTGATGAAGTCGCTCTCCCGGGAGCCGAGGAAGACGAACGCGCCCGCCAGGTCCTCGGCGAAACCGCGGCGCGGGATGCTCTGCAGCTCGGCCTGGCGTTCGGCGATGGCGTCGGAGGTGCCCGGGTAGAGCTCCTCCTCGGACTCGGTCTTGATGGAGCCGGGCATCACGGCGTTGACGCAGATGCCGTGGCGGCCCACCTCGCGGGCGAGCGACCGGGTGAGGCCGATGAGGGCGGCCTTGGAGGTGACGTAGTGCAGGGCGCGCACCCCGCCCAGCTCGACCATCACGCTGGTCACGGTGATGATCTTGCCGCGGCCCGCCCGCAGCATGCCCGGGTAGACCGCCTGGGCGCAGAACAGCGTGCCGGTCACGTTCACCGCCATCACGTGGTTCCAGGCGTCCTCGCTGATGTCGGTCCAGTCCAGCCGCTCGCTCTTGGCGGCGTTGGCGACCAGGATGCTGACCGGCCCGAGAGCGGACTCGCTCTCCGCGACCATGCGCCGCACCGCGGCCTGGTCGCTGACGTCCGCGCGGCAGGCGATGGCGCGGCCGTCGTCGGCGCCGAGTTCGGCGGCGAGCTGGGCGGCCCCGCTTTCGGCCGCGGGCAGGCCGGGCGGGTAGTTGACCGCGACGCGGGCGCCGGCCGCGGCGTAGGCCCGGGCGACGGCGGCCCCGATGCCGCGCCACCCGCCGGTGACCAGGGCGACCTCGCCAGCTAGGCGGCCGGGAGGGGCCTGGGGGGCCGAACGGCCGGGAGGGCCCGCGGGCGCGTTCACTCGGCCTCGTCAAAGACGATAAGGCCGCGCAGATCCTCGCCGCGGGCCAGGTTCTGGTACGCCTCGTTGATCTCATCCAGCCGGTACTCCCGGCTCACCAGCCGGTCCAGGGGCAGCCGGCCCGCCTGGAACAGGTCGATGAACAGGGGGAAGTCGGCCGGCGGGTCGCACGAGCCGTAGGAGCAGCCGAGCAGCGCCTTCTCCTCCGCGCGCAGCGCGTGCGGGTCGATGCTGAGCCGCGCGCCGGTCGGCGGCGCCCCGATGACGACGCATTTTCCGCCCGGGGCCAGGGCGTCGACGCCCTGCTCGATCGCGTCCGTGCTGCCGACCGCGACGATCACCACGTCGGCGCCGCCGCCGGTGGCTTCCCGGATCCCGTCGGCCATGCCGGGGCCGGCGCTGCGCACCGCGGCGGTGGCCCCCATCCGCTGGGCCGCGTCGAGCTTGAGGTCGACCGGGTCGACGGCGACGACCGGGCTGGCCCCGGCCAGGTGCGCGGCGAGCACGGCGTTAAGGCCGACCCCGCCGCAGCCGACCACGGCGACGCTCTGGCCGGCCTGCACCGCGGCGGTGCGCAGCACCGCGCCGGCCCCGGTCGTGACCGAGCAGCCGACCAGGGCGGCCAGCCGCAGCGGCACGGATTCGGAGATCTTGACCGCGCCGCTGGCCGGGACGATCGTGTAGGGGCTGCAGGTGGCCGGGCCGAAGTGGAAGATCTCCTCGCCGCTGTCCGCGGGGCCCGCGCGGAACGAGGTCGTTTCGCCGGGCAGGTACCCGAAGGCCGGCTTGTTCCGGCAGCGGGCCGGCTTGCCGCGCAGGCACTCCCGGCAGGCCCCGCAGCCCGGCGCCCAGGACAGCACGACGTGGTCGCCGGGGGCCAGGCCGGTGACGCCGGGACCGGTCTCGGCCACCACGCCGGCGCCCTCGTCGCCGAGGATGATCGGCATCGGCGTGCCGGCTAGCGACCCGTCGATGGAGTGCAGGCAGCTGTGGCACACCCCGCTGGCGGTCAGCCTGACCATGACCTGCCCGGGACCCGGCGGGAGCACGGTCACCTCCTCCATGGCCATCGGCACGCCGACGGCGCGCAGTACGGGTGCCTTGACGGTGCGGCCGGTGCCGGTCACGGGGCGTCCTCTCCATGGGGGGATGCGGGCTGCCGCCGGTTTCCGGTGGAGGCGACGAGCGCCCGGCTGTAGGGGTCACGCGGGCCGGAGAAGAACTCGGCCGCGCCCGCCATCTCGCGGACCCGGCCGTCCCGCAGCACCAGGATGTGGTCGGCGACCACCTGCGCGACGGCCAGGTCGTGGGTAACGAAGACGCAGGTGAAGCCGATGTCCTGCTGCAGCTCACGGAGCAGGTTGAGGATCTGGGCCTGGACCGACACGTCCAGCGCCGAGGTCGGCTCGTCGCACAGCAGGACATCGGCGCGGGCGACCAGGGTCCGCGCGATCGCGATCCGCTGGAGCTGGCCGCCGCTGAACCGGCCCGGCCGGTCCTCGTGCCGGTCCCGGTCGATGCCGACCCGGACCAGCATCTCGGCCGCCGCGGACCGCCGGGCGCGCCGGTTCAGGTGGCGCAGCGGTTCGGCCACGCTCTTCCAGACCTTCCGGTACGGGTTCAGCGATCCGGCCGGGTCCTGGAAGATCAGCTGGGCGCTGGCCGGGCGCCCGGAGCGGAGCCGGGCGGGCGCGCCGTTGATCAGGATGCGGCCGGAGGTGGGCAGCTCCAGGCCGGTGATCAGCCTGGTCAGCGTGGACTTGCCCGATCCGCTCTCGCCGATGACGGCCAGCGTCTGGCCGGCCTGCACCTCGAAGCTGACCTCGTCCAGCGCCCGCACCAGGCGGTGCCCGCTGCGGTAGACCTTGGTCAGGTTCTCGGCGACCACGCACGCATCAGTCATGGCGGGCCAGCGCCTTCTCCGCGAGGTGGCAGGCCACCTGGGCGCCGCCGACGGTCCGCAGCAGCGGCTCCTCGGTCCGGCAGCGTTCGGTCACGATCGGGCAGCGGGCGGCGAACCGGCAGCCGGCGATGCGCTGCAGCGGCGACGGCACGCTGCCCGCGATGCTGGGCAGCTCCCGCCCGCCGTCCAGCCCGAGCTTCGGCGTGCAGGCGATGAGCGCCTGGGTGTAGGGGTGCCGGGGCCGGGCCAGCAGCTCGCCGGCCGTGCCGCTCTCCACCACCCGGCCGCTGTACAGCACGATGAGCTGCTGGCTGAAGTCGGCCACCAGGCCCAGGTCGTGGCTGACCATGACCAGGACCGCGTGCTGCTGACGGACGAAACCCTGCAGCAGCTCGAGCACCCGGATACGCAGGGTGGCGTCGAGCGCCGAGGTTGGCTCGTCGGCCAGCAGCACGGCCGGGCTCGGCATGACCGACATGGCGATGGCGATGCGCTGCGCCATGCCGCCGCTGAGCTGGTTGGGAAACAACTTGCCCAGCTCGTTCGGCTGATCGAATCCCATCTGCCGGAGCAGGCCCGCGGCGTGCTCCCGGGCGGCCACCTTGCTCATCAGCTTGCGCCGCAGGACCCCCTCGGTCACCTGCGCGCCGACCGGTCGCAGCGGGTCGAACGCGGTGAACGGGCTCTGCAGGACGACGCCGATGCGGCGGCCGAGTTCGGCCCGCAGCGCGGCGGAGTCCTGGTGGGGGGCGTCCGCGCCGATCTGGACCTCGCCCGCCATCTCGAACCCGGCCGGGAGCAGGCCCATCAGGGCGCGCAGCACGAGGGTCTTGCCCGCCCCGGTCTCGCCGACAAGACCGACCGTGGATCCGCCTCCGGCCGCGAAGGAGACCGGGCCGATCATGACCGGGCCGGCGCGCTGCTTATCACCGGTGCGCCGGATGGTGAGGTTGGAAACGTGGAGCCCGCCGGTCATCGCAGGCCCCCGCTCACGTCGTTGTTGAACAGGTCGCGGATGCCGTCCCCGGTCAGGTTGAAGCCGACCACGAGCAGCGCGAGCGCGATGCCGGGGAAGGTGGCCACCCACCAGGCCTGCGACAGCACCTCTTTGCCCTCGGACATCAGGAAGCCCAGGCTCACGTAGGGCGGCTGGAGCCCGAGGCCGAGGAAGGACAGGCCCGCCTCCCAGAGCAGCGCGATGCCGGCTTGCAGCGAAGCCAGCACGGCGATCTCCGTGGTCAGCCCGGGCAGCAGGTGCAGCACGGCGATGGCCCCGCGGCGGCGGCCCGCGAGTCTGGCCGCGGCGACGTAGCCGCGTTCCCTAATCACCAGGGTCCTGGCCCGGCACAGCCGGGCGTACGGGACCCAGCCGACGATGCTGATCAGGATGACCAGGCTGAGCAGGTTGTTGACGATGATCACTGAGGCGGCGATGAACAGCGGCAGCGGCGGGATCGACAGCTGGATGTCGGCGATCCGCATCAGCGCCGCGTCCAGCCAGCCGCCCAGGTAGCCGGCCAGGATGCCGACCGTGCAGCCGAACGCGGCGGACAGCGCCACCACGCACACCGCGACCTCGAACGAGGTGCGGATCCCGCCGCCGACCCAGGACATCACGTCGCGGCCCAGGGCGTCGGCGCCGAACAGGTGGCCGCCGTGGCCGGGCGGGGCCAGGGCCGAGGCCAGGTCCTGGTGCGACGCGCTGCCGCCGGCCAGCGAGGCGGCCACGCTGAAGACCAGCATGCCGCCCAGCACGATCAGGCCCGCGGTCAGCGAGCCGCGGCGGTGTCGGCTCGCGGTGCGCTCGCTGCGCTCGCCGCGCAGGAGCGTGTCGGGCAGGTTGATCGCGCTCATCCGCCCTCCTTGCTCACTCGCTCCCGGCCGATCCGCGGATCGAGCCAGATGACGGCCAGGTCGGCCAGCAGGTTCAGCAGCGTGAAGGCCACCGCGATGATCACCACGGTGGCCTGGATCACGGTGAGATCGCGGGACTGGACGGCGCCGAGGAGCATGGTCCCGATGCCCGGCCAGGCGAAGATGGTCTCCACGATCAGGGTCCCGCCGACCAGCCACCCGGCCTGCAGGGCCACGAACGACACGAAGGTCACCATGGCGTTGCGCATGGCGTGGTGGATGACGATCTCGCGCCGGGTCAGCCCGCGGGCGCGCAGCGCCAGTGCGATGTCCGAGCCGGTGAAGTCGAGCAGGCTGCCGCGCAGCAGCCGGGTGAACGAAGCCAGCATCGGCAGGGTGAGCGCGATGCACGGCATGATCAGCGATGACGGCCCGGCGAAGCCGAGGCTGGGCAGCCAGCGCAGCTTGACCGACAAGATCAGCACCAGGATCAGGGCGATCCAGAAGTCGGGGATGCCCTGCAGCGCCGACATGAGCGGCCGCAACAGCCGGTCCGACCAGCCGCCCTGGTGCAGCACGCTGGCCGAGGCCACCGCGACCGAGATCGCGATGGCCGCGGCCAGGCTGATGCCGATCAGGATGAGCGTGTTCGGCAGCGCGGTCAGCACCGTGCTGACCGCGCCCGTCCCGTACCTGAACGAGTTGCCGAAGTCGCCCCGCACCGCGTGCCCCAGGTAGGACAGGTATTGGTCGATCAGCGGCCGGTTGTAGCCGAGCTGCTCGGACAGCGCCTTCACCTGGGCGGGCGGCAGCTGCCCGCCCGCGAGCACGGTGGCCGGGTTGCCGGTCAGGTGCACCAGGATGAAGCTCGCGGTGACCGCGCCGAACAAGACGAGCACACCCTGGCCGAGCCGTCCCGCCACGTACCGCGCGACGCCGCGCCACCGCGACCGCGCGGCCGCGATGTCGGCGGGCGCGTCCGCCTTCAGCGCGTCGTCCAGCACCGTCGGCGCCGGACCCTGGATCCCAGCTTCGATGGCCCTTACCCTCTCAGCTCATGTAGGTGCGGCCAAAGATGGGCTGGTACGTGTCCTTGGGCACCTGGTAGCCGTGCACCGAGCTGCCGAACGCGTCGGTGTCCACCGCGTAGTAGAGCGGCAGGTGCGGCAGCTGCTGCATGAACAGGTTCTGCGCGTCGCTCAGGGCCTTCAGCCGCTTCGGCCCGTCGGCCGTGGTGTTGCACGTGTTGATCAGGCCCTGCAGCTCGGCGCCCTTGTACTGCGGGTGGTTGATCACGTTGAGCGTGTCGAAGTGGAACGGTCCGCCGTTCACCCAGCCGTAGGTGAGGATGAACAGCTGGTGCTTGGGGTGCGGCGAGATCAGGTCGTTGACCACCACGCCGGCCTCGGAGATGTTGAAGTTGACCTTGATGCCCGCCTCGGCCAGCTGCGCCACCATGGCCTGGCCCATCAGCGGGACGGTGGCCAGCGACGACGCGCCCGCCAGGTTGAGCGTGATGCCGTTCGGGTGGCCGGCCTGCTTGAGCAGCTGGCGGGCCTTGCCCGGGTTGTAGGAGTACTCGGTGGTCGGGGTGATGTGGCCGTAGCAGCCGACCGGGATCGGCGACGGCGCGACCACGCCCTGGCCGAGCAGGACGTTCTTGACGATCGCCGCCCGGTCGACCCCGTAGGCGATCGCCTGGCGCACCAGCGGGTCGCTGGTGAGCGGCTGGTCGCAGCGGAAGGTCAGGTGCAGCTCCAGCCAGGTCGAGCTGCGGGACAGGCCGACCGCAGAGTCGCTCTTCAGCGCGGGCAGGTCGTGCGGGTCGACCTGCATGACCAGGTTGAGCGAGTTCGACTCCAGGCCGCTGATCCTGGCCGTCTCGTCGGTCACGATCGGCAGCACCAGGCTGTCCAGGTACGGCTGGGGCTTGCCCCAGTAGTTCGGGTTGGCGTTGAGCGTGATCTTCTGCCCGTGCGCCCAGCTGCCCCACTGGAAGGCGCCGGTGCCGACGGCCTTCTTGGCGGCCTGCTTGCTCGCCAGCAGCTGCGGGGAGATGACCTTGACGAAGGTCCAGTTGCGGGCCAGGTCGGGGTTGGACGTGCCGAAGGTCAGCTTGAGCGTGTTGGGGTCGCTGTCGTCGATGGTCTTGAGGTTGGCGAACAGCACACCCCAGGCGTTGGGCACGTACTCCTGGATGGTCTTCTTGACCGCGGTGGAGTCGAACGGCGTGCCGTCCTGGAACTTCACGTCCGGTCGCAGCTTGAACTGCCACTGGGTGGCGTCCGCATTGGACGACCAGGACAGCGCGAGCGCGGGCTCGACGGTATCGTAGGCCGGGTTCCACTGGGTGAGGCCGTCATAGACGCTGCGTACCACCGCGTACTCGTAGAGCTCCAGGGCGTCGGCCGGGTTGATGAAGTTCGGCTCGGCGCTGATCGCCGCCTGTAGCGTGCCGCTGCGGCCCTTCGGCGCGGCGGCCGAGCCGGTGGCGTTGGCGGCGCCGGACGAGGTGCTGCTGGACGAGCAGGCGGCGAGCAGGCCGCCGCTGCCGAGCAGCGCGGCGCCGGCGCCGATGCCCCGGAGCAGGTCCCGGCGCGAGACTGGGCCGGTGAGGGGTCTGTGATCGTTCATGCTGTCTCCTCCAGGTGAGCTGCCCTTAGGGCTGCAGCCCCCGCAGCGCCCGTTCCACGGCCGCGAGCGTGAGGTCGATGTCTTTGTCGGTGTGCGCCGAGGAGACGAACCACGTCCCGCGGCTGGTCAGCCGCACGCCTTCGGCTTCCAGCGACTCGATAAACGAGCGCTGCCGGTCCAGGTCACTGGCCTGGTAGGTCCGGAAGTCCACGATCGGTTGCGGCGGGGAGAAGGTGGTGTTCACGACAGGGCCGGCCGCCGCCACGCTCATCGTGCCGCCGGCCTTCCTGGCGGCCTCGGTCAGCCCGTCCGCGAGCTGCCTGCCGACCGCCTCGAGGCGGGAGTAGAACTTCTGGCCGGGATCGGCCATCTCATCGAGCGCCGCCAGGGCGGCCGCCACCGCCGGCGCGTTGGCGTTGTAGGTTCCGCCGTGCATCACGCTGTGCATCACCGGGCCGCCGCCGATGGATCCCATCAGCGACGCCCGTCCGGCCAGGGCGGCGATCGGGAAGCCGGCCCCGAGCGCCTTGCCGAGCACGGTGAGGTCGGGGGTGACCCCGAGCCTGGCCTGGGCTCCGCCCTGGTGCAGCCGGAACCCGGTGATCACCTCGTCGAAGATCAGCACGACGCCGTGCTTGTCGCATAGCCCGCGGGCGGCCTGCAGGTAGCCGTCGCGGGGCACGATCACGCTGGTGTTGCACAGCACCGGCTCCATGATCAGCGCGGCGACCTCGCCGCCGCGGGCGGTCAGGAAGTCTTCCAGCACGCCGAGGTCGTTCCACGGCAGCACGGCCAGATCCTGCAGGGCGGCCGCGGACTGCCCGCCGGTCTGCGCCACCGCCGCCACGCTGCCCTCGGCGGGCAGGGCGGTCGTGCCGGAGAAGACGCTGTCCAGCCAGCCGTGGTAGTGACCCTCGAACTTCACCACGAGGCTGCGCCCGGTGGCCGCCCGGGCGACCCGCAAGGCGAGCTGGACCATCTCGGTGCCGGTGCAGCCGATCCGGACCCGTTCGGCCGAAGGAACCAGCTCCACGATCCGCTCGGCCAGCTCGACCTCGGCCTCCTGCTGGCCCGCGGGGCACTGCAGCAGCACCTGCGCGGCGGCCACCCGGTCCAGCACTTCGCGAGGTGAGTGGCCCAGGATCGCCGTGCCCATCCCCAGCGCGTAGTCGATGAACTCGTTCCCGTCCACGTCGGTGAGCCGGGACCCGGATCCCGAGGCCCAGAACCTGGTGGCCGAGGCCAGCCGGAAGTTGCTGTTCGCCCCGCCGGGCAGCACCCGGGCCGCGCGCGAGGCCAGGTCCCGCGAGGTCCGGCCGGTGGCGGTCGAGGGCTGTGTCGGCATTATGTCGGCGCCTTTCCGAACGGGACGAGCTGGATGAGCGGGCGGCCTGGCCTGGATATTGACTCCACAATGCGGACTGATTATTGTACGATGCGAACTAGGTCGTCAAGATCCACAAGAGGCGTTCTCAACCTGTTACAACTGGGCTAGCTGCGGTATTACCCACCTGACGCGAGGCGGTCGCGCCCTGTGCCGAGGCGGCTGCGGCCTGGTCGAGCAGCGATTGGTGTATCACCTCGTTTCACGATACGGACCACCAGCGGGCAAGGAGGCGGGCCGGGCATGCGCATCGCGGTCGGCGGCATCTTTCACGAGACCAACACCTTCGTCGCGGACCCCACGACGCTCGCCGATTTCCGCGCCTACCAGTTCGCCGCGGGCCCCGACCTGCTGGGCTGGCGGTCGACCCGGTCCGAGATCGGCGGGTTCCTGACCGGATGCGCGGCGCAGGGCTGGGAGCCGGTGCCGTCGCTGTTCGCCGCCGCGCTGCCGGCCGGCCTGGTGGACCACGCCGCGTTCGACTCGTTGACCAGCCAGCTGATCGACGGCCTGACCAGCGCGGGCCGCCCGGACGGGGTACTGCTGTGCCTGCACGGCGCGATGGCCACCACGCAGAGCCCGGACGCGGACGGCGAGGTGCTGACCCGGCTGGCCGCGGCGCTCGGCCCGGACGTGCCGGTGGTCGTGACGCTGGACTTCCACGCTAACACCGGCGACGCCATGACCGGCAACGCGGACGCGCTGCTCGGCTACGACACCTACCCGCACGTGGACATGTACGACCGGGGCCTGGAGGCGTCCGGGGTGCTCGCGGAGATCCTGCGGACCGGCCAGCGGCGCCGGGCCGTGCACCGGAAGGTGGGGCTGATCACCCCGCCCCAGGTCCAGTACACCGACCTGCCGCCGATGCAGGCGATCATGAAGCGGATCCACGACATCGAGTCCGCCGAGGACGTGACGATCACGGTCACGCCGGGCTTCCCGTACGCCGACGTGGACTGCATGGGCCTGTCCGTGGTGACCTCCAGCCCGGACCCGGCCTGCGCGGCCCAGGTCGCCGCGACGGTGGCGGACGACGTGCTGGCCCGCGCCGAGGACTTCAGCTACGAGGCCTACCCGGTGGCCGAGGCGGTGCGGCTGGCGCTGGCCGCGGACGAGCCGGGACCGGTCGTGCTGGTCGACTCGGCGGACAACGTGGGCGGCGGCGGCCCCGGCGACGGCACCGCGATCCTGGCCGAGTGGCTGGCGCAGAAGGGCACCGGGCTGGCGGTGGTGATCGCCGATCCGGCCGCGGTGGCGAAGGCCGTCGAGGCGGGCATCGGCGCGCAGGTCAGGCTGGAGATCGGCGGGCACACCGATAACCGCCACGGATCACCCATTCCGGTCACCGGAACACTAAGGTTGATCAGCGACGGAACGTACGTTCACCGCGGCAGTTATGCGACAGGGATCACCACCCG
>Ga0210408_10004337_pt1 | contig 12696 bp, 7 predicted proteins | sample IncBWH4MmetaG_FD_155471 | JGI IMG/M metagenome (GOLD analysis project Ga0210408, IMG submission 155471) | Forest soil microbial communities from Barre Woods Harvard Forest LTER site, Petersham, Massachusetts, United States - Inc-BW-H-4-M | ecosystem: Environmental > Terrestrial > Soil >...
GATCTACCAGCGACAAAAGTTCTCCGCATGAGACTTGAAGTGCTGATTGATCGATTCGTTCGCGACTAAAGACACGGTGGATCAAATGGAACAAACGGAAATTTTCATTTGTTAAATTCGTTCCATTGTGAACCTGTATTTGTGCGCGCTGCGCCAGAGCCGTGAGGGCTGCTGGGTGGACTCCCTGGTCCCGAACCAGATTCCACAAGTTATTGGAACTTGTAGAATTTTGGGGTTTCTAAGTGATTGCTGTTGAACCTGTTGCGAACCGTCGTTGAACGCTATTGAATCGCGTTGAACTTGAGTGCTTTGACCGTCTCAATTTCGTCTACCGTCGAATGAGGTGAACCCCTTCTTTGAGACAGTTTGCGTGTCGACACCTGCCGTTCGTTTTTCTGACTGAACCCACACGTGAAAAACTTGCTCACTATTCTTGGACGCAGCCAAGGATCAGAACATTGTGAAAACGATCAGCCACTACGAAGTTGACTCACTAGACTCGCCCTTTTGGGCTCTCCTAGGCTGAGCGGCCGTTTGCCTGCTTTTGTACAGCATCTTTTCCGGGCTTCGCCCGTGGCAGCTCATTGTTGGCGAAGATCATCGCTAATAGCAATTCGAGGTTTCAGATGGCGGTGTGGTGTTTCAGCGTCGTTAAATATAGGCCCTCATCTGCTGACGAAGCCCGCGAGATCAAGACATTCTCGATTACACCGACGAGAGTGGGCGGCTACAACAACCGAGGGAAAATCGCGAAATTCAGAGGGTCGGTACTCACTTTTCAAGGCGACGTATCCGACAAGACAGATGTTGAAAGAAGTCTTCCGAAAAGTTACCGCGCACGGTGTCGTGAACACGCTAGTCAATTGGCGCAAAAAACGCTCATTGACGGCGACGAATATAATCGATAGCCTTCCCGGCAAATGCAAGCTCCAGTGTCGACCCTGGCTTCTCTTTCATTAGCGGAACTCCTTATCGTTGCCGCAGCGATGATCAATGCCGCCTTTACCCTTCCTCTAAAACGCATGCGCCAGTGGCCATGGGAGAACGCTTGGCTGATCTGGACATTCTCCGCCCTTATTATCTTTCCGCTGGTTGCCGCACTTCTCACCATTCCAGACCTCGCCGGTGATTACAGGGAAGTTGATCGAGAGTGTTTGCTCAAGATTTGCTCTTATGGAGTGGGTTGGGGAATGGCGCAAGTATTACTAGGACTCGCAGTCGAGCCAATTGGCGTTGCCCTGAGCTTCTCGATTGTACTCGGCATGTCCGCTGCAGTCGGTACCATGATTCCGTTTGTCCGCTTACAAAGCGCGGCACTGTTCCAGCAAACAGGCGCAGTTTTGATTTCAGGCCTCGCACTTGTAGTTTTGGGCGTAGGCCTATGTGCTCTTGCTGGAAGGCGTAGAGAACAGGAACTACATGTCGGATTGAACCCTGGCAGTAACTCTTTCAAATTCGGAGTGACATGTGCACTGGCGAGCGGTGTGCTTGCCAGCATGATGAACTTGGGTATCTCATTTGGGGCGCCGCTACTCAAACTTGCCGTTGCTCACGCTGCTAGCCCGCTCTGGTGTGCGAATGTTATATGGGTTCCTCTCTTAGCCGCTGGCGCAGTCCCCAATATCGTCTATTGTCTGTATCTTTTTCGGAAACATCGTTCAACTATCCAATATTCCGAAGTCAACCTGCTGCACTGTTGGTTGCTTTCCGTGCTGATGGGCGTCCTTTGGTTTGGCGGCCATCTTCTATATGGCATGGGAATCTCCTTCCTTGGAACTTTGGGGCCCACATTGGGTTGGCCCATCTATATGTCGTTCCTCGTAATTTCAGCAGGTCTTTACGGATTCCTGGCTGGAGAGTGGCGACGAGTGTCAACTGTTCCGATCCGATTTCAACTGGCCGGCATGATAATTCTTTGTGTCGCGGTTTTCATATTTTCTAAAGTGCGGCCATGAATGAGCGCTGTAAGCGGAATCAATCTCCTGTTCCAGGAATCACAAGGGCCCTCTGGCACGATTCGCGGCCTGTTTAAGATGGTTTCGCCGATATTCTGCCGGGCTCAATTTTGTTATGCGGCGAAAGACCATCCGAAAGCGACGCAACTCACTGAAGCCGCACTCAGAAGCCACCGTGGTGAGGGCTCGTTTGTGCGACTGGGCAAGCAGCAGCTTTGCGCGTTCAACGCGAAGCTCGTTTAAAAACGCATACGGCGATGATCCGACGCTCCTGCGGAATCGTTGTTCGAGTTGACGACGAGAAAGCGGACTTAGCCGCAATATACGTTCCACGCCAAAAACCTCGTTCAAGTGATCCCGAATCTGCTGCACTATCCTTGCGACCTCAGCATCCTCGATGACAAGGGTATCAGTGGAACGACGCGCCACAACCCGGTCGGGGGGTATGAGAATGGGGAGCTTCAAAGACCGCTTCCCCTCAAGGAGTTGGGAAAGCAGATTTGCAGCCTGCCAGCCCACTTCCCGATCGTTGCGTGACACACTTGTCAATTGTGGAATGCAGAACTCGCAAGCAATCGGGTCGTTGTCGACGCCGACTATAGCCACGTCTTCTGGTACCCGTAGGCCGATCATTGTGCAGGCTTCACTTAACATCTGTGCGCGGAGGTCCCAGCTCGCCATGATTCCAACGGGAGGTTGAAGCGATCTTAACCATCTGGCCAGTTCCCCTCCAACTCGTCGCCAATCCCAAGGGGATCGGATCAAATTTGTACTTTCAATCGAACTGCATTTGTATCCCGCCTCCAGGAGTGCCGTCTCAAATCCGATCCGGCGTTGCTCGCTATACCATAGGTCACCGACTCCGTAATAGCCGAAGCGATGGAACCGTCGCGCCAGGAGATGCTCCGCTGCGAGCCGCCCAACCATCTGCTGATCTAGTGTAACGGTCGGAACTCGCACATCTTGTACATACCCACCGACATTCACAATTGGCATGGGCAGGGACCGCGCCACTTTAACGTCCGTCTTATTGCTGATTAGCACAAATGCGCCATCACCCTCCCAGTTGCGCAACCATTCAAATGATGAAGTTAAGCGTTCGGGAATTCGGGTGAACACCCATCCACCTTGATCTCTGGCGAAATCCAAAATTCCAGGCAGCAGACGCTCGACAAAGACAATGTCCAAAGGAAGTGCCAACGCAATATGCTTCACTCGTTTTCGTTTTGTCTTTGTTGTCATGTTCTTCACGGTTCACCGCAGGGCCGATCGATAATTCTCAGTTCCAAATGCGGGTTTGAGATCCCGGATCAACCTGTGCACTCTCCGCTGATCGCGCTATCGATTCAAACGCCTGATCGGGTTTCATCATTGACCTGAAACTATACGCGAGGCCAATCTAAGAATTTGGCTGTGTGCGCAAAAAGGACTATTTATGCGTGAAAAGGCTCTTGCAAGCACACGAAAGCACATACTAGGCTCGTCTGCGTTCCCGAGCGTACATCTTTGACAAGCACCATTCAGGATCGTGTGGAGCAATGACACGGAGGCTCGAAGACCCGAGTCAGAGTGCGTCATGCACAGAAAAGGCAATAAGACGATGACCGTCTCTTGGGGGCTATCTATGGTACCGCAGATACAAAGTGGGACAGCGGCACATCAGACCTTCCGTACGACTGCGAGTAGACGCCGATCGAAGGGGTGGCTCAGCTCAATGGCATTCAGTGTGTCATTTGCAGTTATTGTCCTGAGCTTGGTGCTGGGACCCAATGGCATTGCACAAACCACAAACGGACTCATCACAGGCACGGTTCTGGATCCGACCGGAGCCGCCATCCCTAGCGCAGCAATCATTGTGACGGACGTCGGCACGAAAGGCGTTCGAAAGGCGACTAGCGATGAGCGCGGGCGCTTTGTGATTCCGCAGTTGCCACCGGCTACCTACAGCGTGGTCGTGTCGAAAGAGGGTTTTGCACCTTCGGAACGACCGGCTCTGCAACTCCACGTAAACGAGGAAGCCACAATCGACTTCAAGTTGACTGTCGGAAACAACGTCCAACGCGTGGAAGTGTCAAGTGCAGCGCCTCCCCTGAACACTACTTCCGCGACGCTCGGCGATGTTGTAGACCACGAAACAACGGTTGACCTTCCGCTGAACGGCCGCCAATTTACCAGCCTGACGCTGCTTTCACCCGGTGCATCCCCGGTGGAAGGGCCGCAGCAAGCTAGTAAGACCATCGCTTTAGGGGCAGGAGCGATCGTTCCTTCGGTGAGTGGACAACGTCCGCAGCAAAACAACTTCACCATGGACGGAGTGCTGAACAACAATATCTATACGGACATATGGGCGATCAGTCCTCCCCCGGATGCGCTTGATGAATTCAATGTCCAGTCCCATATTACCGACGCGCAGTTTGCGACCACCTCGGGGGCAAACATCAACATCGCGACTCGATCAGGGACCGACACTTACCACGGCGATCTGTGGGAGTTCATTCGAAACGACGCTCTTGATGCCCAAACCTATCCCGCGAGTAAGCGCTTGCCGTATCGGCAGAACCAATATGGCCTTTATTTTGGCGGACCTGTCCCTCTTCCGGGACACAAGGACACTTGGTTCTCAGGTTACTGGGAAGGATTTCGGTCCAACAAATCACAAGCCAAGACAGCGGCAACGCTCACAGAGGCAATGGCTGGAGGGGACTTTTCTGCGCTACTCGGCGCTCAGGTGGGAACTGACGACCTTGGCCGTCCCGAGTACAAAAACGAAATTTATGACCCAACCACGAGCAGACCGGATCCGGTCAATCCGAGTTTGACAATTCGCGATCCATTCCCTGGCAACATTATTCCACCAGCGGACATAAATCCGGCGTCCGCACTCCTGATCGCGAAATATTATCCCGCTCCCAACGTGATTGGAGCAGCTCCTGGGACGCAGAATCTAGCGTTCACCGGCGTCACGGCAATTTCCAGTGACGTATATGGCGTTCGGCTTGATCACCGGTTTGGAGACAATGACACTATTTTCGGACGCTATAACCGTGACAACGCTACGCAGACCACCCCGCAGGCCCTCCCGGGCTATTCTCATTATGTAGTCAACTACGCGCAGCAGCTGGCCTTCGGATACACGCATTTGTTTGGAAACTCTTCCGTGTTGCAACTGCATTTTGCAAACACACATACAAACATCGCAAATTACGATCAGGCTGCGGGACAGGCCTTTGTCAATTCAATAAACTGGCAACTTGTTCAACTCCCAAAGTATGGTAACTATCTAGGACCTGCCATAAGCCTCACAAACGGTTTCACCGGAGTTTCTCAAAGCGACACCTTGAACGGACCGCAGAACAACTACGAATACCATGCCGATTTCAGCAAGGTTTGGGGAGCTCACACCTTCGGCGCTGGTTTCATGTACTATCACATTCACAGCATTACCGATGGCTGGAACTTCGGCACTAGTTTCACCACGAACGCAACGTCTCTGGGGGGCACGACAGCGGTACCAGATGGCCTGGGGCCGGCTAGCTTTCTTCTCGGCCTAGTCGATAATTACTCGGCGTGGGTCGGCACGACGGGCATTAACCAATCAGTCAATTGGTACGGAGGCTACGTACAGGACCAATGGCAAGCCACCAGAAGACTGGCGCTCACCTTCGCGTTTCGTTACGATTTCGTCAGCCCTCCTGATTATCACGGAAGAGTCATTGGGTCTCTCAACGCGCTCAATGGACGGTTCTGCGTAAATCAGGCGGTAGCTCCGACCTTTCCGCAGGCTACGTGCCCCTCCGGATACTTCTATTCCCAACACAATGGTTACCAACCCCGGTTTGGCTTGGCTTACAAAGCAACAAACCGAACTGTAATCCGGGCTGCGGTTGCAAAGCTGGACGACCATAACAACTCAGTTGCCCAGGAGAATCAGGACGAAAGATTGTCATGGCCGACGTCAATCGACGCAGTCGTTACAAGCCAAAACCGCGGTCTTCCGAATCTTTATGTGAATTCAATGCCCACCGCAGCATCCTTTTTCGCTGGGGGAGCGGCTGTGCCATTTGCAAGCTTTGCTGCCAATCCAAACAACAAGATCCCTTACTCCATTGAATATAACCTTGGAGTAGAGAACCAGCTTAGCAATTCCCTCGTATTGCTGATCGACTATGTGGGTTCGGAAAGCCACCATCTGTTTGGTCAAGTCACGGGCAACTCCCCCCCAGTCCCCGGGCCAGGCAGTGTAATGTCTCGCGAACCTTATCCTCAGTATGGCGGAGTCTTCCCGTTCGACACCAATGAAGCTTACTCAAACTATAACGGCTTGCAAGCTCAGCTGAAAAAAACTGTTTCTCACGGTTTGTTTTTCAACGTAGCGTACACATACTCGAAAGCGCTTGACATTCAGTCGAGTGCTCAGACCGCAGGACCAGAGAATGCCTACAACCTACGCCAGGACTATGGTCCGGCTGATTTCGACAGGCGACACTTGTTCGTTGTGAGCAGCGTGTACTCCCTTCCTTTTGGCCGCGGCCACGCGTACTTGAATCATGCGCCATGGGTTCTTCAAGCGGTTGCGGGGAATTGGAATTTCGGAGCGATTACCAGCCTCGCTTCTGGGGCGGCGTTTGATGTGCAGGCAGGCAGCGATATAGCCAACGTGGGTGGCTCGAATCAGCGGGCCCAGAGAACAGGAGCGCACCCTTATCTCCGTACATTCACGGCTGCAAGCAAACGCTGGCTCAATCCGGCCGCATTTGCAGTTCCTGCGCAATACACGTGGGGGGATGAGAGGCGCAACGATCTCGTGGGACCACCACAGAAGGACGTTGATTTCAGTGTGTTTAAGGACATCCCCGTGAAGGAGCAGCTCAAGTTGCAATTCCGCGCGGAGTTCTTTAACGTGTTCAACCACTCAAACTATGCGATTCCCGCAAACACTGTTACCTCCAAATCTTTCGGACTAATTACATCAACAGCGACGTCGGGCCGCGATGTTCAATTCGCGCTGAAAGTGATGTTCTAGCGAAGTGCACGGGGTGAGTATCTGGACCACCACTAAAGAGAGGACAAGACTCAATTGCCTTGCCGCCGCACGATCGCCTCGGTTCTCGCTGCCTTGACTTCTTTGTGCATCACTTCATATGGCCAGCAATCGTCTCGACAAGGGAGTAGCGTCAATTCCGTGTTTCAGATCGGAGTCTTTGATGGCTCTTCCTCGGAGTTTGCGCAAGGACAACCCAAAGACGAGACAAGGTACGTTGTTGGTCAGAGCGTTGCCGCGAAGGACTGGCATGCGTTTCAACCGGCGGTGCTTTCGCAAAAAGACGCGTCACCCAATCAAGTGGCTGCGAGTCCGCGAGCGATCGAGTTTCAGATCAACAATGATTTGGCCCCATTCTATCAACTCAAGGTGTCGCTTCTCTTTGAGCTCCAGAGCATTCCCGCCCTGCGCGTAACCGTAAATGGAAAGTCGGGGATATTTTACCCAGAGCCAAACCTTGATGACCGGATGGGTAACACCAGCGCTTCGTATGACCCCGTCTATTCAAGTGCCGATATTGCATTTGCGTTCTCCGGGTCCCTCCTCCATTCGGGTTCAAATACCATCACATTCCAGGCTGTCGTGGAGGCCGATGAAGCCGTCCCAGGTACTGGATTCACATACGACGCAGTCGAGCTCGACCGCCTGGTTACGAAATCAGTCGATCGCAATTCTTCGACTCGCATCGAGCCTACCGACTTCTTTCGAAATCAGGATAGTGGGCTGGCCGAGCTTGTCAACGTGACCATCCGCAGCACACAAAAGCTTTCCCCTCAAGACGGCGTATCGCTCATTCTTAACGGCAAGAAATATCAGAAGCAGATTGGAGTGTCCCGGGATTTTGGTGAAGCAAGGGTTCCGTTCGAAGTAACGGAGTTCTCTTCTGAATCGGTTGCCAAAGTGGATTGGCGTATCGGCAAGAAAAGCGTTCACTGGAAGCAGGTCGTTAGCCCTCAGAAGAAATGGACGCTTTTCTTGGTTCCCCATATCCATCTGGATGTTGGATTCACCGATTTTCAGTCAAAAGTCGCAGTGGTACAGGCACGGGCTATTGATGAGGCGATGGACTTTATTGCGAAGCATCCAGACTTTCGCTTCAGCGCGGACGGAGTATGGCCGCTTGAACAATTTCTACGAACTCGTAACGTTGAAGAACAGAATCGGGTCATTGCTGCGATCCAAAAGAGGCAACTATTTCTTCCTGCGCAATACGCGAATCTCCTTACAGGCTTTCCTACTGCAGAGACGCTCATTCGATCGCTCTATCCGAGCGCCAATTTCAGTCGCGAACACAATACTCCGTTTAACTACGCCAATATCACCGACGTCCCTTCATATTCCTGGTCCTACGCTTCGATTTTGGCCTCTGCGGGCATAAAGGATTTTGTCGCCGCTGCGAATAACCACCGCGCGCCTGTTTTGAGGCAAGGCCATCTCAATCATCATTCGCCTTTTTGGTGGAGTGCGCCTGATGGCCAGAAGGTTCTCTCCTGGTATTCTCTTTCCTACCTTCAGATGTCCTATCTGTTTGGGTTGCCTCCCGTTCTCGCGGCAGGCGAGGACACCGTTCCATTATTCCTGCACCAGTTTGAAGACGCTGAGTATCGAGCGTCGGCCGCGATCGTCTTCGGAACGCAATCCGAAAATTACGACCTGTTCCCGGAGCAAGCTGAGTTGGCGGATAAATGGAACGCGAAATGGGCATATCCGCGGATCGAATACGCCGGCTTTCATGACGCACTGGAGACCATCCGCCAACAATTAGGCGATAACATTCCAACATACAGCGGCGACGGCGGCCCTTATTGGGAACTCGGCATTGGCTCGGATGCATACTACGCTGCCATGGAGCGCGCGACCGAGAGCCGGGGACCATCTGCCGAGAAACTCTCCACGATCGCTTCGTTGATTGATCCACGAATCGCGGTCGATAAATCGGCGCTGAACGACATGTGGACCAGCATGATCCTCATGGACGAGCACACTTGGGATTCTGCAAATAGTGTCAGCGATCCAGCAAGCAGCGAGGCCACAGAACAACTTGCGATTAAGGATTCGTTCGCGATTCGTGCGCAGGCTTCAGCCGATTCTTTAATGAAAGCCAGCATGGCGACTTTGGCTAATTCGATTTCGACTGGCGCGAACAGCTTAATCGTTTTCAATACACTAAATTGGTCTCGCAGCGGACTGGTCGAATTCGACCTTAGAAAGACGCAAGACCTCTTCGACCCTTCTTCGGATTCGGCAATTCCGGTCCAGATCGTTCGCACGGAGAACGAACTTAATCGTGTCCGCTTCGTAGCGCAGGATGTTCCGGCACTAGGATACAAGGTTTATCGGTTCCGGACAGCAACTGCGCCGCCCACGTCTCCACTTTTCGTTCAATCGACCGTCCTGGAAAGCCCCTATTATCGGGTTGAGCTCGACCCCGCGAGTGGAGCGGTACGCAGTGTATATGACAAAGAGCTACAGAGAGAGATGGTTGATCAGCAGAGCAACTATCGCCTCGGTCAGTATTTATATGTCACAGATGCAAACCCCGTAAACAACCAGCACATGACCTGGTACCGCGGGAAGCTCGATTTGCAGATCCATCCAGCGCACGACGGCAAGATCCTTGCCGTGTCGCGCACACCATACGGGATGGAAGCCCAGATGGAGAGCACCGCCACAAGTACACCGGCAATCGTGACCAGCATTCGGCTATTCGAGCATGAAAAGAAGATCGAGTTTGTTGAAGACATAAAAAAGGATAAGGAATCTGCGAAAGAGGCCGTTTATTTCGCATTTCCATTTGCGGTCAACCATCCACAATTCCGATACGAAATTCAGACCACTTCTATGGATCCCGCCAAGAATATGTATCCTGGCGCGGGCCATGAATGGTTTTCTGTGCAGCATTGGGTCTCTGTTCAGGCAGATGGCATTTCCGTGTCGGTTTTGCCTCTCGACGTTCCGCTCGTAACGCTTGGCGATATCGATCGTGGCCAATGGCTCGATACATTCGGCGACAGGCGAGCCACGATCTTTTCTTTCGCGATGAACAATTACTGGGAAGACAATTACGTGGGTAGTCAGGGAGGTAAGTTCCAATTCCGATACATTGTCACGAGCGCACCATCAACAAATGAGGGCCAATTAAGCCGCATGGGGTGGGAGGAGGTCACTCCGCTTGAATTCGATGAGATCACCCGCGAGGATAAGGCTCCGAATCAAGCACTTCTCCTGGATGGCGCACAAGCAAGCTTTGCTCAGATCGGCGACGCCAATTTGCTTCTCGAAACTTGGAAACCAGCGGAAGATCAGAATGGGACTATCCTTCGATTCCTCGATCTTGGAGGAGAAACGCGCTCAGTAGCTATTCGCCTCCCCGCTTTTCGGTTGGTGAGTGCATGGCAAACTGATGCCGTCGAAAGAGACCAGGGCCAACTGCCAGTCAAAGATGGCCACGAATTTGGCTTTACGATTCATCCGCACGAGATCGTGACCGTACGTATCGCAACACATGGAACGGAAATTGCCGGCGCTCGAATTCGTTGAAAGGCCGATACATCGTTCATGGCAGAGGGATCGATGCGGCTTTGGCAGACTGACGAAGAGCTCTTTTCGCTGGCGGAGAAAGAACTCTTTACGTGCGTGGTAGGTGACGTCCTCGACAAGCAGAGTCTGGTGCATCAGTACCTGTCCCCAAACATTCGCCCGCTATCGCCACAGATGATCGTGATTGGTCGTGCCATGCCAGTGCTTGCGGGCGATGCATTTCAGGTTACGGTTCAGGACTCTCGAAATCCGCTGAGCGGAAAGCCCTTTGGCTTGATGCTTGAAGCGCTGGATGATCTGCGGCCAAACGAGATCTACATCAGCACCGGCTCGTCTCCTCGTAATGCACTTTGGGGCGAATTGATGAGCGTGCGCGCTCTCAAATGCGGAGCCCGGGGAGCCGTGTTGAATGGGTACGTACGAGACACCCGGAAAATCTTGGCTCTGGGTTATCCCACCTTCTGTTTCGGATCGTATGGCCAGGACTCCGCGCCCCGCTACAAGGTCCATGATTTTCGGGTTCCCATTGAAATCGGCGGCGTATCCGTTCGGCCAGGAGACATTCTCTTTGGTGACATTGATGGAGTAGTGGTGATCCCGGCTGAAGCAGAGAGGGAGACTTTTACTTTGGCGCTCGAAAAGGTCCGAGGAGAACGAACGGTGAGAAAAGCTCTCGAAGAAGGCATGAGCGCGGTCGCGGCTTTTCGAAAGCATGGAATCATGTAGCACGGTTGAACTAAATGGAGAGAAGCGCTCAATGAAGCTTGGACTGGGCCTTTATCGTCATATGTTGAAAACCGAATACTACGACTTTGCTCGCCAAGCAGGTTGCACTCACGTCATTATTCACTTAGTCGACTACTTCCATAAAGGTGTTGCAAATCCAAAGAGCAATCAGCCGACCGGAGATAAGTATGCTCCATGGGGAGTTGCAGGAGAGACTGGATCATTGTGGACCGTCGAGGAGCTGCGCGCTGCGCGACTCGCAATCGAATCGGCGGACCTCACGCTTGCCGGAATCGAAAATCTCGATCCTGCACATTGGTACGACGTGCTTTTGGATGGTCCGCGGCGAGCAGAGCATATCGAGAACGTCAAGACGATCGTGAGAAGGATGGGGGAAGCAGAGATTCCTATCCTTGGCTACAACTTCAGCATCGCCGGTGTCTGTGGACGCGTTACCGGCCCATTTGGACGAGGCCACGCAATAACTATAGGCATGGACGGTCCGGCTGATGAGGTTCCCGTCCCCAAAGGAACTGTTTGGAATATGGTCTATGAAGACAGAGGCGAGGGCATTCTCCCCTCCATCTCTCACGATGAATTGTGGCGTCGATTCGCTCAATTCCTGGAAGAGATCATTCCAGGTGCAGAACAGGCTGGCGTGCGTTTGGCGCTTCACCCCGACGATCCCCCCATGCCGACCATGCGTCGTCAGCCTCGCCTCGTCTATCAGCCGTCTATGTATCAAAAAGTGATTGATTTGATGCCGAGCCGCAACAACGCCTTGGAGCTGTGCGTCGGGACTCTTGCTGAGATGACGGAGGGAGACGTATATGACGCAGTCAACCGATATAGCGGCCAGGGCAAGGTAGCCTACGTCCACTTGCGAAATGTCAAAGGGAAGGTCCCAAACTACCATGAAACGTTTATCGATGAAGGCGACGTCGACATGGTGCGAATTTTGGCAATACTCAAGCGGAATGGCTTCCAGGGTGTAGTTATTCCAGATCACACGCCGCAGATGTCCTGCTCTGCTCCGTGGCATGCGGGAATGGCGCACACTCTTGGCTACATGACTGGCGCCTTAGCGAGCCTAGGAGAACCGCATTGCAATGCAACGGACGTCCTTACCACAGCTCCACTATAAATCCGCCCCTGTTTGAGGCTAGGCCAGCCTGAGCACAATGAGCATCCTCGCAACCAATGGACGACGTTAATGCAAACCAATTTCGCCAACGTATCGAGATCGAATGGCAGACAAGTCGGAAGGGAAGGGTGACAAATGCAGAATTACGCGAACCTTCAGGACAATGCGGCTTTCGCATGCAGTGAGTATCTGAACTTGCAGGACAAGGTAGTGCTGGTAACTGGCGCATCATCCGGGATTGGCGCGGCAACGGCAGTTCTATTTGGCAAGTTCGGCTCTCGGGTGGCATT
>Ga0210408_10004338_pt1 | contig 12694 bp, 13 predicted proteins | sample IncBWH4MmetaG_FD_155471 | JGI IMG/M metagenome (GOLD analysis project Ga0210408, IMG submission 155471) | Forest soil microbial communities from Barre Woods Harvard Forest LTER site, Petersham, Massachusetts, United States - Inc-BW-H-4-M | ecosystem: Environmental > Terrestrial > Soil >...
TCATGGGCTGGACCCCGGTTGAGCGTCAGAATGACGCCAATGCTAGATTTTCTCGAGCAGACCACCAACCATCGTCCGCTATTTTTTTACGGCGACCAATTGCGGGTGTCTCGGCGGAAAGGCGCGGGCCCGATCCGCACGAATTTGTGATGCGCGGATTGATCGGCGGTAATGAGTTTGTTGCGAAAAAACAAGCGCGAGTGGTCCAGCGAGAAGGGCGGCTTCGCCGTGCTCGGTACCGGTTCCTCTTGCGTTTGCGACAAGGCCTAATTAATAAGCGCGCAGGGGAAAATGCAGTCTCCCCTTGAGACCCCGGTCCAAGCACTGCGCAACACTCGACGTGTCGAGGAAGTTTGCGCATGGACGACAGTAGGTACTCAATTTCTCCCGATGCTTTTGATGCCCGACGCGGCGCCGCAGCGGCACCGATCGTCATCGACATGCGGCGCGTTGCCGGCGCTGCCGGTGCTTGCGGTAGGCAACGGCGTCGCGCCATTCGACCAGATCGAAATCGCGCCGTTGCCACGAGTCCGCGATGAACCAGTCATCTGCCGTATTCACCGTTCGGGGGCTGTCAACACAAGGAGATCCTCATGACCATCGAAACCGAACGCCGAAGCTTCATTCAGGGAGCGGGACTCGTTGCTGCCGCGTCAGCAGTAACGCTAGCGGCGAGCCCCGCATTCGCCGAGAGCAACCAACCTAGCGGAGCCAAAACGATGCCGTATCAAGCAAAGCCCCTGTCACTCGACCCGAAGTCGATCAAGGGCATTTCGGAAAAGGTTCTGGTGAGCCACTATGAAAATAACTACGTTGGCGCCGTCAAGCGGCTCAACGCGATCGGCGTGCAGCTGGCCGAGCTCGATTTCGCCAAGGCGCCGAATTTCATGGTCAACGGCTTGAAGCGCGAGGAGTTGATCGCTGCGAACTCGATGATCCTGCACGAGATATATTTCGACGGGCTCGGTGGCGGCGGTGGTGCGAGCGGCGCGCTGGCGGAAGCCATCGCCCGCGATTTCGGCAGCCTCGAGCGCTGGCGCACCGAATTTGTCGCGATGGGCAAGGCGGAAGGCGGCGGCTCCGGCTGGGTGATCCTGTCCTACTCGCCGCGCGACAAGCGTCTCGTCAACCAATGGGCGGCGGACCACACCACGACGCTCGCCGGCGGGCGGCCGGTGCTGGTGCTCGACATGTACGAGCACGCCTATCACATGGATTATGGTGCGGCGGCTGCGCGCTATGTCGACATCTATATGGAGGCAATTCGCTGGGACAACGCTGCCAAGCTGTACGATCAGTACAGCCGCGAAGCATAGCGTCCGCGCGCGACACCGCGCGCAAAGCAGCACGATCGGCTGTTCACAGGGGTGGCGCGACAAAAAATCCAAAGCCGATGTCGGAACGGCATCGTCCCGTTCGTCCTCGGGTAGTTGCCACTGGAACTAAGAGGATCTGACATATGTCCAAAATCTCACCCTGCCTGTGGTTCGACGGCGAGGCCGAGGAAGCGGCGAAATTCTACGTTTCGCTGTTGCCCGGCTCCCGGATTGAAACGGTGCAAAAGAACCCGGCCGACGGCCCCGCCGGGAAGGCGGGCACGGTGCTGGTCGTGGAGTTCACCCTGGCCGGCCAGCGTTTCATGGCGCTGAACGGCGGCATGCGCTACGACTATACGCCGGCGGTCTCCTTCAAGATCGACTGTGCCGATCAGGCCGAAGTCGATCGGCTGTGGGATGCGCTCTCCGCGACTGGCGGAGAGGTCGAGCGCTGCGGCTGGCTCAGGGATCGTTACGGCGTTTCCTGGCAAATCGTACCGACCGCGCTGCTGAAATATCTCGGCGGTTCCGACGCGGCAGGCGCCCAGCGCGCAATGCAGGCGATGCTGGGGATGGTCAAGCTCGACATCGAAGGATTGCGGCGCGCCTATGAGGGCAAATCAGCGGCGTGAGGAAGTTCTAACTGCCTTGAGCTAGCTAGCGTCATCGCCCGGCATAGCCGTCCGAAGGACGGCGTCGCTTCCGCTCGCCTATGACCGGGCGATCCAGTACTCCGCAGCGAATATGCGCAAGCCAACTGGCGACTTGGATTACTGGATGCCCCGCTTGAAGCGGGGCATGACAGCGGAGAGTCGATCATAAAATACAACCGAGCTAGTAGTTGATGCGCAAGCCGAGGCCGCCATGGATGGTGTTGCCGACCGGCTGCGGGCCCAACGTGCCATTAACGAAGAGGTCGGCGACCCAACCCTGGGTGATGCGGAATCCGAGCCGGCCGCCATACTCGAACCAGCCTTGATTGCCGATCGTCGGCACCACGATGCCGTCGCCGGTCACGGTCGCGACAATGCCGGAATGCGTCGCAAACGACTGCACCCAGCCGCCATTGACGTTGCCCTCGATGCTGGGGGTCAAAAGATGCGTCCACTGCCCGCCGAACTTGACGAGGCTGGTTCGATCGGTGCCGGTGGCGATCGTGGCGTCGAACGGATTGAACGCGACCATCGGGTCGGTATATCCGGCGACGCGCTGCCACAACTGCCAAACCTCGATGGAGGCGGCGACCTCGTCGCGCGGCGAGAGCCGGGTGACCCAGCCCGCCCGGCCGTAGACGCCGTAATCGCTGCTGTTGGTCGCGCTGGTGAGCGCGACCGCGCCAAGGCTTGTCATGTAGCTGCGGCTGTAACGCACCTTCTCGAACGGCGTCAGGATGGCGCCGACATCGAAGAACGGCCGCGACGAACCCCAGTCGACGAAATCATAGCGCAACGCGAACGCGCCGATCGGCGCGCTGGTGACGTTGTAGCCGCTCTCGCTAAATTGCGTATAGGCGATGCCGGCGAGCAGCGACAGGTTCGCCGTGATTTCCTTGCGGCCGTGAACGCCGGCGGAGAACGAGCCTGCGGAACCGAAGGCGCTGACGCAATCGCTGCAATTGACCTGCTCGTTGACGCCGAGAAGCACCGTGCCGAGCACGCGGTTGGTGATGATCTGGTTGAAACGCTGGTTGGCGAGGCCGCCGATCGATCCGCCGCTGGAATCTGCGCCGGTCACCGGGGGCGGCGTCGGTGCTGGGGGAGCCACCGGGGTCGGCGTAGGCGTCGGCGGCGGGCAGGGATCACCGTCGCAGGACTGCTGTGGCGGCGGGCAGGAATCACCGCCGCAGGAATTTTGCGATTGCGCTGACGCCGGAACAACTTGTACCGGAATCAGCACAAACCAGATCGCCGCGGTCAGTGCGGCCGATACGATGAAGCTGCGGGGGGTGAGTCTTGCCATCGTTAGCGCCCGCACAGCATGCCGGTGGGATCGTCGACCACCGTCGGCGTGGCGTCGGCAAATTGCGTGACGGTGCAAAGCCCCGCCGCCGCGCCACAGGTCGCGGTAAAGGTCCACGGCGAATTGTTGGTCTTTTGAATGGTGGTCCTGCCGCCGGTCGAGGTGATGATCGCGGTGTCGCCGGGCTGCGTCAGCTGGATGCATTGATAGCTCAGGGTGCAGACCGTCGATCCGCCCTCCTGCAGCACCACCGTGGTCTTGCCTTTCTGCGACAGGATATCGAGGATGGTGCCGCGGACGCCAACCGAGGCGAGCGGCGTCGTGATCTTGTAGGCGGTCTTTTCGGAATTTCCGGTAACGAAGCGAAACGCTCCGGTGGTCAACCGGACAGCGATCTCGCGATAACTGTGTTCGTCATTGAACACGGTGCGGTCGAGCTTGACGGTCGCGCTCGGGCCGAGCGAAAGATTGGTATTGTCGGCCATGACGAGTCGCGCTGCGCTGGCGAGACCGGTGCGCACGATCTCATCGCGCAGCAGCTCGTCGCCGACATTGATCTGCGTGCTCGCCGATGCCCCGACGCGGACGACTTCGTTCTGGACGACGGCGGCTTCGCCGACACGCGTCTGCGCATCGGCCGGGTTTGCCGCGAGCCCCGCAGCGAGGCAAAGCACGGAAAAACAGACAACACCTTGACACAAATTCATTTCAGTACCGATCAATTTTTCCCCTAGATACCGCATCGCGCGCGCTTGCGATGTAGTAAATTTAACACAAGCGGCGCGTTACGAACCGATGAGTTGGTGACGGCGAGATCGGAATACGTTCAACGGCAAACAATGCAACGAACGAAAAATTTCTCTTGATCAGAGCGAAAAAATTGCAACGAAACTCATCTGCAAACTTTGCGTGCGAATCGCGACCTGTTTCGGACGTTGCTGTCGTTCGGAGCAACGTCCCTGTCGTTCGCAGCACTGTTTTCGCCGCTGCCATATTTGTGGTGGCGCATCTGGCTCTGCTGATCGGGCTGACCACGCCGGAAAGCTTCGTCTTCGATGAAGTGCATTACGTGCCGGCGGCGCGGCAAATGCTCGAGCCGGTCATGCAGCAGCCTCTGCTCAATCCGATGCATCCGCCGCTGGCGAAGCAACTGATGGCACTTTCGATTCGCGCATTCGGCGATGTGCCTTTTGCCTGGCGCTATCCGAGCGCGTTGTTCGGCTCGCTTGCGATTGTCGCGATCTATTTCTGCGCCCTCGCGCTGTTCAGGGCCCCGGGCCCCGCGGTAGCATCGGCCTTGCTCGCCTTTTTCAACCAGATGGTTTTCGTGCAGTCGCGAATCGCGATGCTGGATATTTATTCGCTCGCCTTCGGCCTGTTCGGCGTCGCCGCGTTCGTGCACGGATATCGCGAGCCCCGACCGCAGCGCGCCTTCGCGCTCGCGGGATTAGCTTTCGGCCTTTCCGCCGCCTGCAAATGGAGCGGGTTGTTTCCGCTCGCCATCTCAATTGCCATCGTCGCCGTAATCCGCCTGATGCAGGGCTGGCGCACGCAGTTTGCCGACGCCACGGCGGACGACTGGTATCGCCCCGACCTGTGGCCGGACTTCAAATGGTTTCATTTCATTACATGCTTCGTGCTGATCCCGGCGATCACCTATCTTGCGACCTTCGTGCCCCTCTATGGCCTGTCGCTTGCCGACATCCTCGAGGCGCAACGCAAGATCTTCGGCGACAACGTCACCAGCGCGTTTACGGGCCACACCTATATGAGCGCGTGGCCGTCCTGGCCGTTTCTGGTGCGGCCGGTCTGGTACCTGTTCGACAAGATCAGTGACGATCGGATTGCGGCGGTGGTGTTTCTCGGCAATCCCTTGGTGTTGTGGCCGGCGCTGGTTGCAGTTGCGATCTGCCTGCGTGACTGGATTGTGTCGCGCCGCACCGAGGCCTTCCTGATCCTGGCATTTTATTTCGGGCTCTATCTTGCCTGGGCGATGCTGCCGCGGGCCGTCGGATTCATTTATTATTATTTGCCGGCGGCGACGTTCGCGAGCCTGGCGCTGGTCTATGCGCTGAGGCGCGGCAACAATCCGCGCTGGCTATTATGGGCGTTCGTCGCGCTCGCAGGCGCAGGCTTTGCCACCATGCTGCCGATCACGGTGGCATCGCTCGGAACGTCGATGACGATGTTCAACCGGCTGATGATTTTCCAGAACTGGATTTAAGAAATCGGACGCGCTGATGAGATGATCGTGCGGCGTGGCAAGCAAGCCGTTGTTTTCAGAATGGTGTTCTGAACTCGATTTTCAGAAAGCAAACCAGGAAATCCGGTTCCAATAGATCCGGTGTCTGTAAAAATGCGGCAGGAAGACCGGGAGCGGCTCCCAATAGGCATAGTGCCGGTAATGGCGATGGGCGTAGCGCCGGCGGCGGCGTGGTTCATCCGCCGCCGGCGCCGATGCTGACTCGGCGGCCTTCGGCGCGATCGAGGGACGCGGCACGCTCACCGGCGGCGCGGCCTGCGTCGCAGCCGGTGCGGCTTGGGCTGGCGCCGCAGGGGCCGGTGGCCTCTTTGCATCCTCGGTGCGGCCCTGAAGAGTAGCCGCAAACGTGAACAGAGCTGCAATGGCAACGCCCGTGAAACGGTTTCTCATCTTGATCATCCTCTGAGCAGCGTTATTTCCGGGTTCACGCAGAGCTACGTATCGCGCCCGTGCTTTTGCGCGGACTCGGGTGGTGCGCCCCGGAATGACGATTCGTCACTTTGCCGGAGCCAATGTCGAAGCCGCCGCGATCGGTGCAGGCTCGGACAATTTTGCCGGTACTGCGTCCACCGCCGGGATGGTCGCAGCGGAAGCAGCATCGGTTTTGGTGGTCGAAGCAAACCGGGTTTCGTCCTTGTGGGACTTGTGCGCCTTCGCCGAACGTTTGGCGGAGAGCGCGTTGCCGTTATACGAGCCGTAGCCTGGCGCATTGACAGACACGCATGACGCGGAGCGGCAGCCGTCCTGGAGGTTGACGGTGACGCCTTCGAAATTATAGGTGCCGGCGTAGGCCGAGGCGCTGATCAAAACGAGCGCGGCGGTGAGTACGAACTTCTTCATGACAATCCCCTTTGGTTCAAATCGGTATCAGGCATTCAGGCGATCCGGCCATCCGCCTGACGACCGGCTGGCGAGAGGATTCGTTCCCGTGAAATGCCGCCGGCCGCGCGTCGGCAGGCGGCGAACGCTTTGACCGTCACTTCGAGGCGGTCTTGGTGTCCATGTTGACGACCTGAACACGGCGGTTGATCGGGTCGGCCGGGTTGGCGGTGTCCTTCAGCTTGGTCTTGCCGTAACCGACGGTGACGAGGTCGCCGCCGGCGATACCGTATTGATCGACCAAATAGCGCTTGATGGTGTCGGCGCGGCGCTCGGATAGATCCTGGTTGAAAGCGTCGCTGCCGATGCCATCGGTGTGGCCGGCGACCACGAATGTCGAACCGCGCAAGTTCGGATTCGAGAGTGCCTTGCCGAGTTCCTGCACCGCCTGCGTCGAACTCTTGCTGATCGCAGCCGAGTTGTAGTCGAACTGAATTTCCAGATCGATGTTCGGCTTGGTGGCCGCGATCTCGGCGATCTCTTCGCGCTCGCCGAGCGAGAGCGACCTTGTGCTGCGGTTGCGCAAGGTTTTGACGAAGCCAATCTCCTTCGCCTTGATGGCCGGATCGGCTTGCGGCCCGGTCGAGAGCCCGCGGGTCAGCGGCTTCGGTTGTAATGCGCTGATAATCCTGTCTGCGGAAACGGTGCCGTCGGCCGCAAATGCCAGCCCTGCCGTCATCGACAGTGCGGCACTCATGGCAATCGCCTTGCCAAAGAACTTATGAAAGCTGGTCATTGTAAAATCCTCGCTGTTACGCCTGCAAACACGTCTGCATAGCGTTTGATGGTCCGAACATAGGCCGGGTTCAAAACATAGAATGTGATCCACGTCACACTGGTAAATTCATGCCCCGATCGGCGATTTCTCAGGGGCTGGGCCCGTCGCACCGTCGCGCCACCTGGTTCGATCGCCCCGGCGCCTTGCGTGATTTAGGTCACGGTGGATTTCGTCAAACCCGATCACATTGTCTCCATCAGATCGGCCCCGGATGAACCCTATGGGCCAACGATGGACGGATTTAGAGCAGGGGAGAATGGACCATGCGCTTCTTGATCGCAGCAATGACAGCAGCAGCATTTCTCGTCAGTGCCGACGCGGCGTTGGCCGACAAGCGTGTCGCCTTCGTGGTCGGCAACGGCGCCTACAAGAACGTCGCGCCGCTTCCCAACCCCGCGGTCGACGCCAAATCGATGGCCAAGGTGTTGCGCAATGTCGGCTTCGACGTCGTCGAAGGCACCAACCTCACCCGCGACAAGATGACGGAAAAGCTGCTCGACTTCGGCAAGAAGGCCGAAGGCGCCGATGTCGCGGTGTTCTTCTATGCCGGCCACGGCATCGCCGTTAACGGCACCAACTATTTGCTGCCAGTCGATGCCGACCTCAAATCCGAAATGGACGTTAAATTGGGCGCCGCCATCAATGTCGACCTCACGCTCGAACAGACCATGAGCGATGCCAAGGTGAAACTGGTGTTCCTCGACGCCTGCCGCGACAACCCGTTCGCCGCCAAGATCCGCTCCGCCAAGGCGACCCGCAGCGTTTCGGTGCAGTCGGGCCTGGCCGAGATGAAGTCCGGCGAAGGAACGCTGATCGCGTTCGCGACCGGTCCCGGTCAGACCGCGCTCGACGGCGAAGCCGGCACCAACAGCCCGTTCACCCGCGCGCTGGTCGCCAATATCGCCGCTCCCGGCGTCGAGATTCAGCAGGCGATGACCAAGGTCCGCGCCCAGGTCAATGATGAGACTAACAAGAACCAGCTTCCCTGGGGCCACACCAATCTGATCGGCACGGTCTATCTCAACCCGATGGGCGCGCCGCCGGCAGGCACCGATGCACAGAACGCGCCCGCGCCCACCGGCCCTACTTCCGAAGTCGAGCTGGAGTTCTGGCGCTCGATCAAGGACTCCAACAAGGTGGAGGAGCTCAACGCCTATCTGCAGAGCTATCCCAACGGCCAGTTCAAGTCGTTGGCGCTGAGCCGGATCGCCTCGCTTCAGGACGGCCCGTCGAACACGACCCGCAATCTGACCACCGGTATCGACCCCGCGACCTTCACCCAGGACGCCGACCAGGTCTCCGAAGACCAGATCGGTCTCGACAAGGGCCAGCGCCGCGACGTGCAGCGCCGCCTCAACGGTCTCGGCTTCGACACCGGGATCAACGGCAAATTCGACGAAGCGACCCGTAGCGTGATCAGGCGCTGGCAGGCGGCGCGCAATTATCCCTCGACCGGCTATCTGAACCAGCTCCAGCACAAGGCGCTGCTCTCGGAGATCGTCTCGACCCGCGTCGCTTCCTCCGACGACTCCGATGAGGAGACGGTACATTATTCGCGCCGCTCGGGCGGCGGTGGCCGTCACTACCACCGTGGCGGTGGCGGGCCCGGCGCCTTCTTCGGCGGCTTAGGCGGATTGTTCCGCCACTGAGGAATTTGATTGGAAACACGATTCGCACAAGAGGCGGCCAGCGGGCCGCCTCTTCGCGTTAGCAGCTATATTCCAGGAGGGTGAGGTGGCCGGGAGTTCCTGAGGTATATCGAGGACCAGGTTTCAGCGGGTACCACACGGGAGCGCGATCCGGCGTGTTCGTCGGCTGACGGACGAGCGGAATCGTTCCGTCGCTAAGGTATTTCGCATTCGAAGCACTTTTCCAACGCAATTCGAAAGGGCGGCCTTTTGCGAGCCGCCTTTTTGTGTTGATTGGTGTGTTGATTGGCGGGCGAAAAGTTTCATGGCGGCGATCTGGTCTCAAAGCGGTCTCGCCGGCGCCGATCTGCGAACAACAAATCGGCGAGATGCGCGATCAACAGTGGCGCTCGCCAAGAAGACGAACAGAAAAAGAAAAAACAACCAAGCTAGCAGGGGCCGTGTTTCATTCAGTAAGAAAGCATAATGACTATTTGGGATATCGCGCGGGCGTGCCGGGAACAGGTTCCACGAGTTCGATGCCGATCTTGATCGGGGCGGTTCTGATTGCGGTTGCGATCCTGCTGTCCACGCTGATCACCGCGCTCGGCACTCGTTACGTTGGGATCGAGGGGCCGACCGAGGAGAGCGCGTGGCTGGTCGACCGGCTCACCGGAAGCGTCTACAGGTGTCAGGCTCCTGAACGCGGCAAGGCGACATGTGACGCGGAAATCGCGACCGGCAGCATCGCCGGGGGCCCGAAACAGGGCCGCTAGCCGCTCTAATTCACGGCAGGAATCATTCGCGCCGCCTGTCCCCGAACGAGGCGAACGACAAGATCGTCGTCTGCGTCCGATCGCGGTGGCGGCGCCCGTCTCGCGCCCGCGCTTCGCGTTGCGGCGCAGCACAAAAAAATGTCGTCGTGCGGAAACGTATCGGCGGGAGAGTGCATATCCTGATCGCCAGCAATTCGCTGGTTTCTTTCCCCAAGCGAGGTCTGAGATGAGGATAATGATCGCAGCCGCCGTGCTTTCGACTTTGGCCTTCACCCCTGCGTCCGCCGCAATGATGAAGTGTACCTCGGACAACATGGCCAAATCCTCCGCCATGATGATGAGCATGCCCGACACGCCGGCCAAAAGGGCTGCCGACAAGGAAATGGGCATGGCCAACACCGACATGAGCAACGGCAAGACGAAAAGTGCCTGCGCGCACTATGTGAAGGCACAGCAGAGCGCAGCGGCGAAGTAGGGCCGGCAGAACGTTCTCGCAAGGTCCAGGCCGCGCTGCGACCCGGCAGCGCGGCTTTTTCCGGCGCTCGCAACGTTGGCGAATCCCGCTACATTGTGGCCGATGTCCCGCGACCGGAAATCCCATTCCCTGACCAAGGCCGAGGCAAGGCGCCTCTGGCTCTCCGCCCAACGGCTCGACACCCTGGCCCCGTTCGGCGACGGCCGGGCCGCGGTGGCCGCCGCGGTCGATCATCTCGGTTATGTGCAGATCGACACCATCAACGTCATCGAGCGCTGCCATCACCATATTCTCTATACCCGCATCCCCGCCTATCGGCGCGCCGATCTGCGGCAGGCTCAGAGCGTCGACAAGAGCGTGTTCGAATACTGGACGCACGCCTTGTCTTACGTGCCGTCCAAGGATTTCCGCTTCTTCGTGCCGGCGATGAAGCTGCACCAGCGCGAGGGCCACAGATCGTACGCATCCGTCCGCCCGGCCGACATGCGCAAGGTGATGCGGCTGATCAGGCAAAACGGCGCGCTCACCATCCGCGACATCGAGGACGATGTGCTGGCGGAGAAGGAGCATCTGTGGCAGAGCCGCAAGCCGTCGAAGCGGGCGCTGCAGCTCGCCTTCTATGAAGGCCGGCTTACGATTAGCGAGCGCAACGGCATGCTGAAGACCTATGAGCTGATGGCGCGGCACTTTGGCTGGGATAAGCCGCCAAAGCAGGCCTCAGTGACCGAAGCCACCGCCTATCTGCTCGATCGCGCGTTGCGGGCGCAAGGGGTCGTGAGCCTGGACTCGATCTGTCACCTCGACGCGCCGAGCAAGAAGGCGATCCGGCGGTTGATCGAGCAAAGGGTCCGGCGCAACGAGCTGGTGCCGGTCGCTCTCGAAGGCGCGGGCAAGCAGGAGCATTGGGCGCGCCCGGAATTATTGCAAGAGGTGCCGGACGATGCCTTCGGGCTGGTGCACATCCTGTCGCCGTTCGATCCCTTGATCATTCAGCGCAAGCGGACCCATCTGTTCTTCGATTACGAACACCGCTTTGAGGCCTACGTACCGAAGGAGAAGCGCCTGTTCGGCTATTTCGCGCTGCCGGTGCTGGTGGGGGATGAGATCGTCTCCGCGATCGATCTGAAGACCGATCGGGCGAACAAGAAGTTGCTGATGCAGAAATGGAATTGGGTCGGCAGCGGCAAAGCGCGCGGCGCGCGCGCCGATTTCAAGCGCCGCATCGAGGAAGAGCTCGATCGCTTCGAGCGCTTTCAACTGGCGGAGTGAGGCCTTTCGATCCTGACGATTGCCAAGACGAGATTGTCATTCAGCACGGCAGGGCGGTTCCCGACTACGGCGGCGACCGATTTCGGCTAAGTAACCTTCACGAAATCATGATCACTGATGAATGTTGACATTCATCAGTACATAATCAACACTGCCCTTCAAGGTTCAGCCGAGGGAGTGTCCGATGTTTGCACGGTCGATTTTATCGAGCTATTACAAGCTATTAGCTGGAATTTCGTTGGCCGCCTTGGCGATTTCCCTAGCCGGCTGCAACGACAAGGTGGCCGAAAAGGCCGTTCCGTCGCGCCCGGTTTTGATCGCGACCGCCCATTACGGGGCGGAATCGCCGGAGCGCAGCTTTGTCGGCACGATCAAGCCCCGGATCGAGGCTGACATGGGCTTTCGGGTTCCCGGCAAAGTGGCAAAGCGGCTGGTCGAAGTGGGCCAGACCGTCGATGTCGGCCAACCCCTGGCGACGCTGGATGAGGTCGATCTGAAGCTGCAGGCCGAGCAGGCGGATGCGGAATTCCATGCCGCCACCGGCGTACTGGCGCAAGCCGCCGCCGCCGAGACCCGTGCGAAGGATTTGCGCGCAAAAGGCTGGACCACCGACGCGCAACTGGATCAGGCTAAGGCCGCCGCCGACGAGGCGCGGGCCCGGCTCAATCGCGCCGAGCGCTCGGTCGATCTCACCAAGAACTCACTCTCTTATGCAACGCTTCTCGCCGACAGCCGCGGTGTCGTCACCGCGACCCTGATCGAGCCGGGCCAGGTGGTGGCTTCCGGCCAGACCGCGATCCGCGTCGCGCGCTTTGGCGAAAAGGAAGCCGTGGTCGCGATCCCGGAGACGCTGGTGGGGCGCGCCAAGGAAGGCACCGCGACGGTGACGCTGTGGTCGGAGCCCGACAAGAAATATGCGGCCAAGCTGCGCGAGATCGCACCGTCAGCCGATCCCGCCACCCGCACCTACCTTGCAAAATTCTCGCTGCCCGGCGCCGACGATCGTGTGTCGCTCGGCATGACGGCGACGCTAACGCTTGCCGATGCCGCCACCCAGCGCGTTGCACGGCTGCCGCTGTCGGCGCTGTTCAACGAAGGCGGTGATCCCTCGTTCTATGTCGTCGATGATAGAGGCGACGTGACGCTGCAGCCGGTTACCGTCAAGGCCTTTGAGAGCAGCGACGTCGTCATATCAGGTGGCGTCGACGAGGGCGCCAAGGTTGTCGCGCTTGGCGTGCAGAAGCTCGACCCGAGCCAGAAGGTCAGGGTGGTGTCGTCGCTGTCGTTCTAGTCCCCGTCATTGCGAGCGAAGCGAAGCAATCCAGGGATCGAACGAGCAAGTGCTGGATTG
>Ga0210408_10004340_pt1 | contig 12691 bp, 10 predicted proteins | sample IncBWH4MmetaG_FD_155471 | JGI IMG/M metagenome (GOLD analysis project Ga0210408, IMG submission 155471) | Forest soil microbial communities from Barre Woods Harvard Forest LTER site, Petersham, Massachusetts, United States - Inc-BW-H-4-M | ecosystem: Environmental > Terrestrial > Soil >...
CGATGGCCGGTGGGTGCCGGCCGGGAAGCTGGTGCGGGGCCGCGATCGCGTGGTGGTGGGGCTCGAAGCGCCGCTGGATGAGCCGGGGGCTGATGAGGCCGGCTATGAATTGATCGCGGGCGAGATGCGATTCAGCTTCGACGATGAGCACGAACGCGCGCGCACCCTGGCGTTTGCAAGGCTTGTTGGTCACTTGATCAGCGACGGGTCCATCAGTGTGTTGGGCCAGGGACGGATGCACCTTGGTCAGGCACTCGACCGTGAAGCTGCCCTCGATGACATTGAGCTTCTCATGGGCAAGCGTCCCGCGGGAACACGTTACGATTCGCGCAAGTGGACGATTGCCTTGCCCATGGAGTTGACCGCGGCAATTGCGTCGCTCCCCGGCGTGCGCCGTGGACGCCGCATTCAGCAAGCTCCTTCCCTGCCACGATTCGTGCTAGATGAAGCCTGTCCGCTAGCGATGGTTCGCGAGTTCCTGGCCGCACTCTTCGGCGCAGATGGACATGCACCGATGCTGCGCCGGCACGCTAAGAGCGAAGCGAATGCGGTTCTGATGCCTCCCGCATTTGCGCAGACCGCCAAGTCAGAGCACGTGGAGGCACTCAAGGAGGTCATGCAGCACATCGCGCGGCTGCTCGTGCGATGTGGCGTCAAGGCTCGTGGAGCGCAGATATACACGTATCTTACGCGGCGCGCGCTGTCGAGCTATCCGGCCGCCCGCGATGGCGAGAACCGCTTCGAGGTCCGCCTCGTACTTCCTGAGGGTTTGTCGTTCGTCGAGCGTGTGGGCTTCCGCTACTGCGTGAACAAATCGCTGCGCGCGAGTGCCGCAGCGGTCTACTGGCGCACCATCGACACCGTCAACCGGCAGCGCCTGTGGATGGCGGATCACATCGAAGCACTACATCAGAACTACGACTTCAGCTTTCAGCAAACGCGTCGCATGGCAGCAGCGGAGTTGATGACGCACGAAACAACGCTGTTTCCGTACTACGCCCTTCTCGAGGGTCACAGCGATTTCAGTCGACTGCCACCAATAGCTGGCCGCAAATGGTTCACGGCACGGTACCGCGGTAGTTGTGATTTCCCTTCACCCGCTGCGGTGTTGCGAGAGATCGGTGCCCGCGACTGGTTTGCACGGCTGCAGCAGCGGCACACCGCAGACACTACCCCACGCTATTGCGCGGATAGGGAGGCGCTGACGCTGCCCACTCTCTCGCTGCAGGTTCGCGATGTGCGTCCTGCTGGCCCTCGCCCGGTGTTCGACCTGGCCGTGGATGATCTCCACGCCTTCATCGCCAGTACAGTGGGAGTTCATAACTGTATTGGCAATTCCGGCCCCCTCAAACCCGAAATCTCCGCCGCCGTTAAGGAGGGCGATCTGACAGCGGCCTCCGTGCTCTCCGGTAACCGCAACTTCGAGGGCCGCGTGCATCCTGAGACGCGCATGAATTTCCTCGCCTCCCCGCCGCTCGTGGTGGCGTACGCGCTCGCCGGCACACTCGATATCGATCTCACACGCGAGCCGCTCGGGACCGACAAGGACGGCAAGCCCGTGTATCTCGCCGACATCTGGCCGAGCGATGCGGAGATCCAGGAGCTGGCTGCCCGCTCGATCGACTCGCAGATGTTCCGCCAGAGCTATGCGAGCGTGTTCAAGGGCGATGAGAACTGGGCCAACATCAACGTGCCCACCGGGCAGCGCTACACCTGGGACGAGAAGTCCACCTATGTGAAGAATCCGCCCTACTTCGACGGCATGACCATGCAGCTCAAGCCGCTCGCGGACGTGCGTGCGGCGCGCGTACTGGCCGTGCTCGGTGACTCGGTGACGACCGATCACATCTCACCCGCGGGAAACATCTCGAAGAGCAGTCCCGCTGCGCGGTATCTCATCGAGCAGGGCGTGGAGCCCAAGGACTTCAACTCCTATGGCGCCCGTCGCGGCAATCACGAAGTGATGATGCGCGGCACCTTCGCCAACATCCGCCTGCGCAATCTGATGGTGCCGGGGGTCGAGGGCGGAGTGACGCTGCACCTTCCGGATGGCGAGCGCAGCTCGATTTACGACATCGCCATGCGCTACCAGCGGGAAGGCACGCCGCTCGTCGTGCTCGCCGGCCGCGAGTATGGCACCGGCTCCTCGCGCGACTGGGCGGCCAAGGGCACGATGCTGCTTGGGGTGAAGGCGGTCATCGCGGAGAGCTTCGAGCGCATTCATCGTTCCAACCTGATCGGTATGGGCGTGGCGCCGTTGCAATTCCTGCCCGGAGAGAACGTCGCTTCCCTCGGGCTCACCGGGCGGGAGATCATCGACATCGCCGGCCTGAGCCGCGGCGATGCCACTGAAGTCACGGTCACTGCGACGCCGCCCGATGGTGCGCCGCGTAAGTTCAACGTGCGAGTGCGCATCGACACTCCGAAGGAACGCGAGTACTACCGTCACGGAGGGATCCTGCAGTACGTGCTGCGGCAGCTCGCGGCAGCAGGCGGCGCCGCCTGAGGGATCTGAAAGCGAGCCCGGTTCCTCCGGCCGCAAGCGCCGCCGGGGCAGCTGCGCTGGCCATCTTCGATCTGGATGGCACGCTCACGCGGCACGACACGTTGCTTCCCTACCTCATGGGTTTCCTGCGCCGGCATCCAGCGCGCCTGCCGCGCCTCCTGCAGGTGCTTCCTGTGCTCGCGCGCTTTGCTTTGGGGCGCGCCGATCGCGGCGCGCTGAAATCCTGCGCCATCCGCGCCGTCATGGCGGGCTACACGCGCAGCGAGATCGAGCAGTGGACGCGCGAATTCGTGCCGGCTCTGCTCGAGCACGGGATGTACGCCGATGCGCTCGCGGCACTCGACGCCCATCGCCGCGCGGGCGATTTGCTGGTGCTGCTTTCTGCGAGTCCCGACCTCTACGTCCCCGCAATTGGCCGCGCGCTCGGTTTCGGCGAGACCCTGTGCACCGGAATCAAATGGGATGGGGACCGTCTCGATGGTCATCTCACGACGTCCAACCGGCGCGATGTCGAGAAGCTGCACTGTGTGGCAGAACTGCGCCGTGAGCACCCGGCGCGCAGGATGGTGGCCTACGGTAACGCCGCGAGCGACCTCGAGCACCTGGCCCTCGTGGACCACGCCACGCTGGTGAATGGGAGCGCAACGGCAAGACGGACCGCAGCACGGCTCAATATCGACTGCGTCACGTGGCGCTGAGCCCTCCCGCGACGGGCCGTCCAATATGTGACCTTTTGGACCTCCGGCCGGTCTACTTGCAAGGAGGCCGATTCATGAAAGTCCGTGTCCCACGCATCGCCCCTTCGGAGATCACGCCGCAGGAGGCCTACTTCAGTCGCAGGGAACTGCTCGCGGGAGCCCTGGCCACGGGTGCCAGCACCCTGCTGCGGGCGGCGGAAGCCCCGCAGCCTCAGGGCGCACCGCTCAGCTACACCGCCAACGCTCGATACTCGGTGAAGGAGACACCGAACAAGCTCGAGGAGATCGCTGGCTACAACAACTTCTACGAGTTCGGTACCGACAAGGAGTCCCCCAGCCACAACGCCCACTCTCTCAGGACCCGTCCCTGGAGTGTCGACGTGTCTGGTGAGGCCGAGGTGCATGGCACCTTCGATCTCGAGGACATCCTGAAGGGCGTTTCCCTCGAGGAGCGCATTTACCGCTTCCGCTGCGTGGAGGCGTGGTCAATGGTCGTGCCGTGGGTCGGCTTCCCACTCAGCAGTCTCATCGCGCGCTTCAAGCCCACTTCACGCGCCAAGTACGTCGAGTTCACCACGCTCTACGACACGCGGCAGATGCCAGGTCAGCGTGTGCCGGTACTCACCTGGCCGTACGTCGAGGGACTGCGCATCGATGAGGCGATGCATCCGCTCACCCTCATGGTGGTCGGCCTGTACGGGCGCGTGCTCCCCAACCAGGACGGCGCGCCGCTGCGGCTCATCGTGCCATGGAAGTACGGCTTCAAGGGCATCAAGTCGATCGTCAAGATCGGCTTCACCTCGACGCAGCCGCGCACCGCTTGGAACATCGCGGCTCCGGATGAGTACGGCTTCTATGCCAACGTGAATCCGCAGGTCGACCATCCGCGCTGGAGCCAGGCGAGCGAGCGGCGCATCGGTGCGCCCTTCCTCGCGGCGCGCCGCCCCACACTGCCCTTCAACGGGTACGCCGAGCAGGTGGCGAGCCTCTACCAGGGAATGGATCTGCGGCGTTATTTCTGAATGACTCTCACACAGCGTTACCGCTTCATCTACAAGCCGCTGGTCTTCACTGCCTGCCTGCTGCCGCTCGCGTGGCTCGCCTCCGGCGCATTCGGGTGGTTAGGCGCCAGCCTCGGCGCAGACCCGGTGAAGGAGCTCGAGCACGAGTGCGGCAAGACCGCGCTCAACCTGCTGTTGCTGACGCTCGCCGTCACGCCGGTGCGTGAGCTCACCGGTCAACCCCAGCTGCTGCGCCTGCGGCGGATGCTGGGACTGTTCGCGTTCTTCTACGTCCTGCTGCACTTCACCATCTACCTGGTGCTCGATCTGGAGCTGAACTTCGCCACGCTCGGCACCGACATTGCCAAGCGGCCGTACATCACCATCGGCTTCACCGCCTTGCTGTTGTTGATTCCGCTCGCGGTCACCTCCACCAACGCGATGATGCGCCGGCTCGGGCGCCGCTGGCAGAGACTGCACCGCCTGGTCTACGTGATCGCAGTTCTGGGTGTGTGGCACTTCTACTGGCAGGTGAAGCGCGACGTGCGCGAGCCGCTGATCTATGCGGGGATACTCGGCGTACTGCTCGGCTATCGGGTGGTGCGTGCGCGCATGCGCCGGCGCAACGCCGTGGCGCCCGCCGCGCGCGCCGAAACTTCGCGCGCAGGAGGGCTCACATCGACGTCCGGATCTGCCACAGCTCCGGAAAGAACTTGAGCTCGAGGGCCTTGGCGAGATAGGACACGCCGCCGGTGCCTCCGGTGCCTGGCTTGTAGCCGATGATGCGCTCCACCGTCTTCAGATGATGGTAGCGCCAGAGTTGGAAGTTGTAGTCGAGATCGACCAGCCGCTCGGCGAGCTCGTACAGGTCCCACGCCTGGTCGGCGTTGTGGTAGACACCGAGCCAGGCACCCGCCACCTGCTTGTTCGGCTGGTACGGCTCGCTGAAATCGCGCGCCAGGTAGCTTTCGGGAATACCGTAGCCGCGGCGGCTGAGGAGCCGCAGCACCTCATCGTAGAGTGATGGCTCGGCGAGGGCGCGCGCGAGCAGCTCGTAGGCGCGCGCGTCACGCTTGTGGACCTCGATCATGGCGGCGTTCTTGTTGCCGAACAGGAATTCGAGCAGCCGGTACTGCACGGACTGGAAACCCGAGGAGCGCCCGAGCGCGTTGCGAAACGCCGAATATTCGAACGGCGTGAGGGTCGAGAGCACGTCCCATACGGTGAGCAGTTGCGTCTGGGTGCGCGAGATGCGCGCCAGCATCTTCAGCGCCGGATCGAGATCGTCGCGCCGGATACACTCGAGCGCCGCCGTGAGCTCGTGCAGCATGAGCCGCATCCACAGCTCCGACACCTGGTGCACGAGGATGAACACCATCTCGTTGTGCTGGCTCGAAAGCGGCTGCTGCGCAGCGAGCAGCTTCTCGAGCTGCAGATACTCGCCGTAGGAGAGCGAGGAGCCGAGATCCCAGTGCACCGCCTCGTCCGCAAGTTCCACGCGGGCGGATTTGTCGTACTGACTTTCACTCATGCGCACCGATGGTACACGTCAGCGCCTTGAGGGCAACCACGCAGTGCAGCCGCCGTACCCGCGGCGGCGCGAATCCGTTAGGATCGCGCGCCTGTCCCGCAGCTAGGCCGGTAACGCAGCCCACCGTGACTACGCCCATTCTCGAGGTCCGCGACCTGACGAAGGTCTACCCCGCCGCGACCGCGGTTGCCGGCATCTCCTTCAGCGTCCGCGAAGGCATCTGCTTCGGCCTGCTGGGTCCGAATGGTGCCGGCAAGACCACCACCGTCGAGATCATGGAGGGGATCCTGCCGGCGACCTCGGGCGAGGTGCGCTACCGCGGCGAAACCCTCGGCCCCCGCTTCAGGCAGGAGGCCGGCATCCTCTTCCAGAAGACAGCACTCCAGGACTTTCTCACCGTGCGCCAGTGCCTGAGCCTCTTTCGCGGCCTCTACGACCGCGGGCTCGCGGTCGATGAGGTGCTGCGGCTGTGCGCACTGGAGAAGCTCGCCGGGCGCGACAATCGCAAGCTCTCCGGCGGCCAGCAGCAGCGGCTGCTGCTCGCGATCGCGCTCGTCAACGACCCGAGGGTGCTGTTTCTGGATGAGCCCACGACCGGGCTCGATCCTCAGGCCAGGCGCAACTTCTGGGAGCTGGTGCAATCGATCAAGGCGCAGCGCAAGACCATCATCCTCACGACGCACTACATGGAGGAGGCGGAGTTGCTGTGCGATGAGATCGTCATCCTCGATCACGGCCGCATCGTCGCGCAGGGCCCGCCCCGGCGCCTGCTGCACGAGCACTTCGAGCAGGTCCTGCTCGAGCTGCCGCGCCAGGATTTTCCGGCCGCGGCGCGTACGCTGCCGCTCAACATCCTCGAGAGCAGCGACCGCATCGAGATCACCACCGATAACCTCGAGGGGACGCTGCGCGCTCTGCTCGCCGCCCAGGTGCCACTCACGCACCTGCGCATACGGCCGGCGAATCTCGAGGACCTGTTCCTCGAGCTGACCGGGACGGAGCTGCGGCCATGATGCGGCGTCTGCTCTCGGCCCTGCACGCGCGCAACCTCGAGTTCCTGCGCGACCGCAGCACGCTGGTGTTCACCCTGCTGCTGCCGATACTGCTGGTGATCGGCATGGGCTTCGTGTTCGGCGGGCCGGAGCGGCCACTTTTCAAGGTGGGCGTGCTCGCAGCGAGCATCGATCGTGCGACGCACCCCTTCCTGCGGGAGCGCTACGTCGAATTCGTCCCACTGCCGCAGCAGGAGCAGGCACTGCAGAAGATCAGCCACCAGCAGGTCGACCTCCTGGTGGACCTGCAGGCCCCGCCGCGTTACTGGGTGAATACCGATTCACCCAAGGGTTACATCCTCGAGAAGCTGCTGCTCGCTGCCGAGCCGAGCGCGCGCCGCCAGCCGGTGACCGGCGCCGCGCTGCGCTACGTCGACTGGCTGTTCCCGGGCATTCTCGGCATGAACATGATGTTCAGCTGCCTGTTCGGCGTCGGCTACGTGGTGCTGCGGTACCGCAAGAGCGGGTTTCTGAAGCGGCTGCACGCGACCCCGCTCACCGCCTTCGAGTTTCTGAGCGCCCAGGTCCTGTCGCGCCTCGGCCTCATCCTGTTCGTGACCGTCATCCTGTACACCGGCATCGCTGCCATCATCGGCTTTCACAACGCCGGCAGCACCCTGCTGTTGCTGCTGCTCGCGATCATCGGCGCACTGTCCATGATTGCGCTCGGGCTCACCATCGCGGCACGCTTCTCGAGCGAAGAACTGGTCGGCGGACTGCTCAATCTGCTCACCTGGCCGATGATGCTGCTGTCGGGAATCTGGTTCTCGCTCGAGGGCTCACCGCGCTGGGTACAGTGGGTTGCGCACGTTTTTCCGCTCACGCACGTGCTGGATGCCGCGCGCGCCGTGATGCTCGATGGTGCAGGACTTACGCAGATTGCGCCGCACCTGCTGTTCCTCGGCGCGACCGCGCTCGCCTTTCTCGCCTTCGGAGCGTGGTCGTTCCGCTGGCGTATTGACTGATCGACAAGGAGTTGGCCGGTGCGTTTTTTAAGCGACAACACGGCGAGCGCCTGCCCGGAAATCCTGGCGGCGATGGCGGCAGTGAACGAGGGGCGGGTGCCCGCCTACGGCAGCGATGAATGGACCAGCCGGCTCGACCGGGCCTGCAGCGATTTTTTCGGCACGGACGTGCGCGCCTTCGTGGTGAGTACGGGGACTGCCGCCAACGCGCTGAGTCTCGCCACACTCAGCCCGCCGTACGGCGCGATCTTCGCGCACGAGGAGGCGCACATCGTCACCGACGAGTGCGGCGCGCCGGGTTTCTTTACCGGCGGCGCGCAGCTCGTGCTGCTTCCGGGCGAGCACGGCCGCCTCGAGCCGGAGCGTTTTCGCACCGCGCTCGCCGCCCACCCGCTGAGCCTCCACACCGTGCAAGCGGCGGTGCTGTCGGTCACCCAGGCGACCGAGGCCGGCACGGCCTATCGCAGGAAGGAGCTGACGCAGCTCGCGCAGACCGCGCATGAGGGCGGCCTCAAGGTCCACATGGACGGGACACGTCTCGCCAATGCGGTCGCGTTTCTCAACTGCCATCCGGGCGATATCACCTGGCGGGCCGGCATCGATGTGCTGTCCTTCGGCGCCACCAAGAACGGCGCGCTGGCGGCTGAGGCGGTGGTGTTCTTCGACCGCTCACTGGTGAAGGACTTCGAGCTCCGCCGCAAGCGCGCCGGGCACCTGCTCTCGAAGTCGCGGTTCGCCGCGGTACAGCTGCTCACGTACCTCGAGAGCGGTCTATGGTTGAGGAATGCCGAGCGCACCAATCACCTGGCGCAGCGCATCGGCCGCGCCGCCGGGCGCGCGTTGCTGCATCCGGTCGAGGCGAACGAGGTGTTTCTGCGGCTGGGTAGCGAGCGCCGCCAGCAGCTGCGCGCTCAGGGCTTCGAGTTCGAAGACTGGGGCTTGGGGACGCGCGGTGAGGCTCGCCTGGTCGTATCGTGGGACCAGCCGGAAGAGGACGTGCAGGCGCTGTGCACGGCGCTTCCCCGGCTGTGAGGCTCACTGCTCGCGCAGGCTCGCGGTCACCGGCAGCCGGGCGGCACGCAGCGCCGGCATGAAGCCGCCGATCATGCCGATGATCACGGCGATGATGAGGCCGCGCGCGACCAGCTGCGGCGTCACCTTGAAGTTGAACACGACCTGGGTGAAGTTCTGTCCCAGGGTCGACACCGAGAAATTGTTGAACAGCGCGTAGGCAATCAGCGCGCCCAGCACCCCGCCGGCGAGCGCCAGCAGCAGCGCCTCGGTCATCACCGAGGCGACGACCGGCAACCCGCCGAAGCCGAGAGCGCGCAGCGTCGCGATCTCCTTGCCGCGGGACGCCACCGCGGCGTACATGCTGTTGAGCGCCGCGAACACCGCGCCGAGCGCCATGATGAGGGTCACCACTCCGGCGAGAAAGCCGATGGTCTTGCGGAACTGCCTGGTCTGGCCGCTGAAATAGTCCTGCTCGCGCATCACATCGAGCGAGAGGCGCGGCTCGGCGGCTACCGCGCTGCGCAGACGCGCGAGACCATCTGGCCCATCGAGGGCCGCGAGTACCGAGCTCGAGCCGTTACGGCCGAAGGTGCTGCGTGCCACGTTGACATCCGTCCACATCTCGCTGTCGTGCGCATCGCCCGAGGCGAAAGTCCCCACTACCTTCCATACCGAGCCGCGCATGCGCACCGTGTCGCCGATGGCAGCGCCCTGGAACTGCTGCAGCACGCCACGTCCGGCGATGAGCTCGCGCAGGCCGGGGGTGAAGTTGCGGCCGCCGACGATCTTCAGTTGCGGCCGCAGCGCGAAAGCCGTGGGCTCGACGCCGCGCAAGGTGACGTTGGCCCCATTCCTGACATCGTCCTTGCGCACCAGCTCCGCGATCACCATGAGCTCCGCCGACGCGAGCGGCTTGCCGTCGGCACCGGTGGCAATGCCGGGCTCCTCCTTGATGAGGTCGGTCGAGGCACGGTCGAAAGCGGAGTTGAGCTCGGCGTCCGATCCGCCGCGCAAAATGAGCGCCGCATCGCTGCGACCGGTCGCCTTGAGCGTGCTCTCGAAGCCCGTGGCCATCGCGAGCAGCGCCGTGAACACCGCCACCACCCCGGCGAGGCCGACCACGATGACGAGCGAGGGCGCCCAGCGTTCCGGAATGCTGCGGATGCTGATGCCGGTGATGGCGAGAGCCTGCCTCAACATGGAGTCTCCCTGAACTGCGCGCTACCGTCCGGCCAGCGCATCGACGATCCTCAGGCGCCGGGCGCGCAGCCCCGGCAGCAGCCCGACGGCGAGGCTCATCAGCACGATGACGGCGATCCCGATGAGCCACACGCGGTAATCGACGGTGAGCTGGAACTGCCCGCCGGTGCCCTTCTCCACCATGGCGCCTGCGATCGAGGCGAGCAGCAGCCCGGTGAGCCCGCCAGCGAGGCACAGCGCGAAGGCCTCGGCGAGCACGAATCCGAGCACGCTGCCGTCGGAGAAGCCGAGCGTCTTCAGCACGGCGAGCTCCGGGATGCGCTCGCGTACGCTCTGCGCCATGGTGTTGCCGACCACGAGCAGCAAGGTGAAGAAAACGGCGAACAGGATCCAGCGCACGATGAGTCCGATGTCCCCGATCTGCTTGACGAAGCTGATGTTGAAGTCCTTCTCGGTCTGGGTCTTGGTCTCGTCGGGCGAGTTCTCGAACATCGCATCGACGGTGCGCGCGATCTGCTGCGCGTGATTGCTGTCCGCGAGCTTCAGGATGAAGAAATTCTCGCGCCCCTTCACGCCGAACTGGTTGGCCTCATCGAAATAGTCCTGCTGGATGAACGCCAGGTTGGTGCGCTTCTTCCAGTCCTCGTCCTTGCCGTCGAACACCCCCACCAGGTCGAAGATCCAGGCCTTGGTGCCATTTTTCTGCGGATAGATGTTGGAATTGATCGGGATCTTCTGTCCGACCTTCCAGCCATACTGATCCGCGAGCTGCTTGCCGGCGATCATGCCGGTGCGCGTGTGGATGAAGGCTTGCCACCGCTCCTCCGGCATCACCCACTCGGGGTAGACATCGCGATAGCGCTGCGGGTCGAGGGCGAACATGATGAGGGGCGTGTTCTCCTGCCACACGCCGCCGAACCAGTACTGGTACGCGACGCGTGCGACGCCCGGCACAGCCTCGAGCTTCGGCAGCATGCTGACCGGCAGCGGCTGGGTGAACGACACGCGCGCCTGGGTGAACAGCCGCGTCGCCCCGACGAAGTCGGCGCCGGCGTTGAAGATGGTGTTGACCGACTGCAGCAAGCCGAACAGCAGGAACGCCATGATCACCGACAGCAGGGTCAGGATCGTGCGCGTGCGCCGGCGGAAGAGATTGGCGATGACGAAGCCACTTCGGGTCATGGCAGGTGTCCGCAGGAGAAGCTCAGGCGGCCTGCTCGAGCAGCTGCCCTTTCTCCAGGTGCAGCGTGCGGCGCGCGAACTCCGCGGCCTTGGGATCGTGAGTGACCATGACGATGGTCTTGCCGTGTTCGCGGTTGAGCACCTGCAGGAGCCCGAGGATCTCATCGGCCGTCTTGCGATCGAGGTCGCCGGTCGGCTCATCGCATACCAGCAGCTGCGGATCGGACACCAGCGCCCGCGCGATGGCGACGCGCTGCTCCTGGCCGCCCGAGAGCTCTTTGGGTTTGTGCTTGGCGCGATCGGTAAGTCCCACGATCTCGAGCGCGACGGCCGCATTCTTGCGGCGCTGCGCAGCGGAGAGCTTGGTGAGCAGCAGCGGCAATTCGACATTGCCCTCGGCGGTCAGCACCGGCATGAGATTGTAGAACTGGAACACGAAGCCGACGTTGTGCGCCCGCCACTGGGCGAGCTGTCCACTCGAGAGCTGGTCGATGCGGCGGCCGCCGACCGTGATCTCCCCCGCGGTCGGCTGATCGAGGCCGCCGATGAGATTGAGCAGTGTGGTCTTGCCCGAGCCCGAGGGACCCATCAGCGCGACAAAGTCACCGCGCGGAATGTCGAGCGTGAGCCCGTGCAGCACCTCGATCTTCTGCCTGCCGCGCTCGTAGACCTTGGTAACGTTGCGGATCTGGACCATCGACTCGGCCATGCCGTCGCTCCTTGACTCTGAGTTGCTCATGGCCGGGCCTCACTCACCGCGGCACCGTCCCTGAGGTCGGCGGGCGGAGCGAGGATCACCGCCTCTCCTGGACTCACGCCCCCGAGCAGCTGGCGCGCATCGCCGCTCGTGCCACCGAGTGTGACCACGCGGCGCTGCGCGATGTGACCTTTAAGCACGAAGACGACGTCCTCATCGCCATCCTTGCGCACCGCCGCCGCAGGCACCAGCACCCCGCGCGCGCGCTCGTGCGTTTCACCCGCGGCCTTACCGGCCTCGAGAAACGACACTCGCACGCCCATGTCTGGCACGATGCGATTGTCCTTGACGTCGAGGCCGATGCGCACCTTGACGGTGGCCTTGGAACGATCGGCGGTGGGGATGATGGCGATGACATGCGAGGGAATGCGCCAGTCAGGATAGGCGTTGAGCACCGACTCGACGCGCTGCCCGGGCTCGACGCGGTTGATGTACGCCTCGTTGACATCCACTTCCACTTCGAGCGAGTCCATGTCGACCAGTGTGCCGATGCCGGTGCGCGTGAAGCCGCCGCCGGCGGAAAGCGGCGAGATGATCTCACCCACCTGTGCCGCTTTAGCGATCACCACACCGGTGAAGGGGGCACGCACGGTGCAGTAGTCGAGTTGCACCTGCGCCGAGCGCACATTTGCCTCGGCGAGGTCGATCTGCTTGCGCTGCGCCTGCACCTGAGCGGTTTGCGCCTCGACCTGGGTACGCGCCAGCTCGACCGCCTGCTCCGAGACGAGCTTGCGTTCGAGGAGATCCTCAGCGCGCCTCACATCGCGCTGGTTCTGGGCGAGTTG
>Ga0210408_10004341_pt1 | contig 12690 bp, 13 predicted proteins | sample IncBWH4MmetaG_FD_155471 | JGI IMG/M metagenome (GOLD analysis project Ga0210408, IMG submission 155471) | Forest soil microbial communities from Barre Woods Harvard Forest LTER site, Petersham, Massachusetts, United States - Inc-BW-H-4-M | ecosystem: Environmental > Terrestrial > Soil >...
CCGGCGGTGGCTGGAACGAGCCCAGGTCCTGCCGCAAACCAAAAGGAGATAGAGCGATGCGATTCATGATGATTGTGAAAGCGAACAAGGAGTCGGAAGCGGGCGTGATGCCAAGCGAAGAGCTGCTTTCGGCGATGGGCAAATACAACGAGGAGTTGATGAAGGCGGGGGTGCTGCTGGATCTATGCGGGCTCCAACCGAGCTCGAAGGGCGCGCGGATTAAGTTTTCAGGAGGGAAGCGCACCGCGATCGACGGTCCTTTTCCCGAGTCCAAAGAACTGATCGCTGGGTACTGGGTCATCCAGGTGAAATCCCGGGAAGAGGCCATCGAGTGGGCCAAGCGGGCTCCGGCGCCCCACGGTCCGAACGAGGACAGCGAGATCGAACTGCGGCAGTTTTTCGAGATGGAGGACTTTGGTCCGAGTGAAGCGGTTGATCGGGCGCGCGAGTTGGGCAAAGAGTTGGAGAAGAAAAAGTAAGAGTCGCAAGCCTGGAGTGGCGGCGGCAAATTCATGTAAGGAGGGCAGGTCGATGAAAAAAATATTGATTCCCGCGTTGCTGGTAGCTGCCGCCGCATTCACGCCCGGCTGGCGGAATGCCGTCGAAATCCCGGACCGGGCATGTGAGATCGCGCAAACCGTCGCCGCGCCCCTGTTCTGGCATCTGTGGAACGAGCTGCTTGACCTCGAGCTTGCGCGGTGGACCTCGCCGGTCGCCTATGGTGGCGAAGTATCGGGATGGCAACCAGGATTGCCAAACGACACGGTTGTCTGCATATTCTTTCATGTTTTTCTCAAGCATGCATTCGACCGGGCGCTGTCTGTTGCGGAGAAAAATGATACGTTACTCGTGTCGATTCCGCAGGGCTTCATTCGTCGCCCGATAGAGAGGCAATTCTTGCGCGTTGCGCAGCTCCCGGCAATTTAACGCCGAACCTAGATTTACGAAGGAGATCGTCATGAAATTTCTAAGCATCTACAAAACCGCAGAGAGAGCAGTTCCCCCTTCTCAGGAAGAAATGTCCACGATGGGTAAGCTGGTCGAGGAAGGGATGAAGGCCGGTTGGCTGCTTGGCACGGAAGGCTGCCTGCCGAGTGCGCTCGGTGTGCGCGTCCGGCGGTCCGAGGGCAAAATAAGCATCACCGACGGACCATTCACCGAGTCCAAGGAAGTGGTCGGCGGGTTCGCTATTCTTCAGGCGAATTCCAAAGCTGAAGTTATCGAAATGGCGAAGCAATTCCTCGGCGTCGCGGGTGAGGGCGAATGTGAGATTCGGCAACTCTACGAAGCGGCGCAGGGGACGTGTGCGGCGAAATTCTGACGGATGTGAACCGGACACGGCGGCGCTTGCACTCGCAAGGCATCTTGCTTAGCCTGACCTTGCGTCGCTGGAAGGATCGCCGTGTCCATCACTGATACCCATCGCGTTATCGATGCTGTATGGAGAATCGAGTCAGCCAGGCTGATCGCGGGGCTCGCTCGGATCGTCCGCGATGTGGGTGTGGCTGAAGAGCTCGCGCAAGACGCGCTGGTCGTCGCGCTGGAAAGGTGGCCGGAATCAGGCGTGCCGGACAATCCGGGCGCGTGGCTCATGGCCACGGCAAAGAATCGCGCCATCGATCACTTTCGTCGCAGCAAGCTGCTCGAGCGCAAGCATGAGGAACTGGGCCGCGAGCTGAAGTCGCAGCAGGATATGGCCATGGCGAATTTCGACACCGCAAACCTGGACGACGACATCGAAGACGATCTTCTGCGACTGGTGTTCGTGTCGTGTCACCCGGTGCTCTCGACCGAAGGGCGCGTTTCGCTGACGCTGCGTCTGCTTGGCGGCTTGACCACCCAGGAGATTGCGCGCGCCTTTCTGGTGCCGGAGCCGACGGTCGCTCAGCGCATCGTGCGTGCCAAACGGACGCTCACCGAAGCGCGTGTCCCCTTCGAGGTGCCACGCGGGCCCGAGCTCGCGGCGCGTCTGGCGTCCGTGCTGGAAGTGATCTACCTGGTCTTCAATGAAGGGTATTCGGCAACGGCTGGCGAGGACTGGATGCGGCCGGCGCTGTGCGAAGATGCATTACGGCTCGGACGGATCTTGGCGGGACTGGTTCCGAACGTGCCGGAGGTGCACGGGTTGGTCGCGCTGATGGAAATCCAGGCTTCGAGAGCACATGCCCGCGTGGGCCCGAAGGGAGAACCGATCCTGCTGCTCGAGCAGGACCGCACGCGTTGGGATCACGTCTTGATTCGTCGTGGCCTTGTGGCGCTGCAGCGCGCCGAAGAACTTGGAGGCGGCCTTGGTCCGTATGCACTGCAGGCCGCCATTGCCGCCTGCCACGCCCGAGCGCGCACCGCGGCGGAAACGGATTGGGAGCGCATCGCGGCGCTCTACGACGCCCTGGCCCAACTGACGCCGTCGCCGATCGTGGAACTGAATCGCGCGGTGGCGGTCGCCATGGCCTTCGGACCAGCGGCAGGGCTCGAAATCGTCGATGCGATTGCGTCGGAGCCGTCGCTCAAGGCCTATCACCTGTTGCCCAGCGTCCGCGGCGACTTTTTGTACAAGCTTGGCCGCTTCGCCGAGGCCCTGGCGGAGTTTCGGCGCGCCGCCTCGCTCACGCGTAACGAACGGGAACGCGAATTCCTTTTGGGTCGCGCCCAGGCGTGCGCCGCCGAGCCCGCGCCGCCCGCACCACATTGAGCCTGTCGGCACTGCGGAAGCTCTGTGGAGCTACTTCAGTAGGGCTTCGACTTCGGATTGGTACTGCGCTTTGGTGACTAACCCAACGTGGGTGGTCGCGATCTTGCCTTCCCGATCGAGCAGCAGGGTAACGGGCATGGCTTCGACTGCGTAGCGCTTTGCTACCGCTTCGTTGCCGATCACAATCGCGTAGGTCACGTTCTTTTCCTTGACATAAGGCTTCACCGATTTCCAGCCGTCATTGTCCATCGACACGCCGATTACATTTAGTCCGGCGTCCTTGTATTTGTTGTGGAACTCGATGAACCAGGAATTTCGGTCTGGCAACCGCCGCACCAGGTGGCCCAGAAATTCAGCAAGACTACTTTGCCTTTGGAGTCGGAAAGTTTGACGGATTTGCCTGAGGTGTCGGTCAGGGTAAAGTCGGGCGCAGGCTTGCGGGCAGCCTCGGGTTGCAGGGCGGTTTGCGCGGGCGGTGTCGTCGAGAGGCTTTGCCAAAGAGCAATCGAGCAATCCACGCAACGCTGGGCCAAGACTCGTGGTCTCGGCGCCGCCAGGAAGAATAGGATCAGCGCAGCGGCAGCGACTGTCGCGGCGGTCCACGGCCAGGTCCGCTTCCATGCAGCTTTGGCCGCGAGGCGCTCGCGTAGACACGCGAGCCCTGCGGCTGGATTCGGCTGCCAGGATGCGTGTGGGCGAAGAACGGCCAAATGCGCATCGACCCAGGTTTGGACATTGAGTTCGTTATCGTTCGCCATATCGCTTGATGTACTCCTTACGGAAGGATTGTTGGGCGCGGCTGAGCAGGGTGCCGAGGGAAGCCGGATTCATGTTGAGAGCGGCGGCTACTTCCGTGTAACTCAGATCTTGGCTGCGCAGGAGCAGGAGTTCGGCCTGACGCGGCGAGAGGGTGCTAAGGACTTGGCGGACGCGGTCTCGTTCCTCGGTGGCCGAGTGGATGTCTTCGGGAGTGGGCGTGCCGCGTACCCGTGCGAGCAAGCCTTCGTAACGACTGCGGCGCATTTGGCGGCGAAGTTCGTCGAGCCCAAGGCGGACCGCGGTGCGGTAGAGCCAACCCTCTGCGATGGTGTTGTGGGCTTGTGGATTGCGCCACAGCTTCACGAAAGCTTCGACGGCAAGCTCCTCGGCGCGGGCTGGATCGCGCACGACTCGGGCAATGACGCGTGCGGTGCGATCGAAGTGCGCGCGGAACAGAGACTCGATGTCGAACGGCGCGACCCCGGAGGTTACCTCGAGGGCTGCTTCGCTGGGTGCGTTCACATGGTAATGACGCTTGAAGGGGTGAGTTTGTGACACGGCGGTACGCGAACGCTACGAACATAGTTCGATTGGAAGGCTTCTGTTTACACCCGTGGGCCGATGCGCCAACCCGCGTGGCGAGGAGACGCGCCGGCCTGGTGATGGTACCTGGCGCAGCGAAACCCGCCTTCGCAAAGAGGGCGGTTTCCGGTGCTCGCCTGCGGCGATCTGGCTACGCTACGGTTACGTCGGGGCTCAGGTAGACGTCCTGGATAGCGTTCAGGAGTTGGACACCTTCGGCCATCGGGCGCTGAAACGCCTTGCGGCCGGAGATCAACCCGGTGCCGCCGGCGCGCTTGTTGATTACGGCGGTGGTAACGGCTTCCTCGAAGTCGTTGGATCCAGAAGCGCCACCGCTATTGATCAGACCCGACCGCCCCGCGAAGCAGTTGATCACTTGATAGCGGCAGAGGTCGATGGGGTGATCGCTGTTTAGCTCGGTGTAGATGCGCTTGTCAAACTTGCCGTAGCTGGAGTTGCCCATGTTCAACGCCTCGTAGCCGCCATTATTTTCGGCTAGCTTCTGCTTGATGATGTCGGCTTTGATGGTTACTCCCAGGTGATTGGCTTGGCCGGTGAGGTCCGAGGAGAGGTGGTAGTCCTTGTCCTTTTTGAAGGCGTTGTTGCGGAGGTAACACCAGAGAACGGTGGCCATGCCTAGGTCGTGGGCTTGGGCAAAAGCCTGGCTGACGTCGATGATCTGGCGGTCGGCTTGTTCTGAGCCGAAGTAGATGGTGGCGCCTACGGCGGCTGCGCCCATGTCATAGGCTTCTTTCACGGTGCCGAAGAAGATTTGGTTGAACTGGTTGGGATAGGTGAGCAGTTCGTTGTGATTGAGCTTTACGATGAAGGGAATCTTGTGCGCATACTTGTGAGCGACGGAGCCGAGCACGCCGAATGTCGAGGCGACGGCGTTGCACTGACCTTCGATGGCGAGCTTGACGATATTTTCACCGTCGAAATAGTCGGGATTCTTCGCGAAGCTGGCGCCCGCGGAGTGCTCGATGCCTTGATCGACCGGGAGGATCGAGAGATAGCCGGTGTTGCGTAGACGTCCGTGACCAAACATGCGCTGAAGATTGGTCAGCACGCGAATGTTGCGGTCGGATATGGCGTAGGTCTCGTCAATAAACTTCGGACCCGGTAGGTGCAAGCGATCTTTCGAAATCTTCGGCGATTTGAAACCGAGCAGGTATTCGGCTTTTGCGCCCAAATACGTTTCAACTTTGCTGCCGCTAGCGATGGTTGCCATTGTAAGTCTCCTCTTTCACGTGTGACCGCCCGGGCGGTGATTTTTTGCTTCCTCGTTATCCTCGAATTCCGGTAGAGAGTTTGCTTGCGGCGGCGGTGTCGACCAGCCACAAAAGCTTTCCATTGTTCGGCTGGATCAATTGCGACGGCAATTGTTCCGGCTCATAGGGCCCTTCGAGCACGCCCTTCAGCGCTAGAGCTTTGTCGGCCTTGGTGACCATGAAGATGGCGAGCGCCGAATTATTCGCGACCGGCGCGGTAATCGTTACGCGCTCGGTAAAGAGCTTGCCAATCCAGTTCGACATCACCAAACGTCCATTATCGTGCAGAGCCTTGGTCCCGGGGAAGAGGGAAAGTGTGTGGCCCTCATCTCCCATGCCCAGCAGCAAAACGTCGAACCGCGGGAGTTGCCCATCCGAGAGCTTGAACCGTGTGCGCAACGTTTGCTCGTATTCCTGCGCGGCTTTCTCGGCGTCTTCGTATTCCGCCTTGACGCGGCTGACTTGTTCGGGTTTCAGCGCTACCTTGGACAGCATGGACTCGTTAGCCATGCGGAAATTACTTTCGGAATCGTCGGGCGGGACGTGGCGTTCGTCGCCGAAGAAAAATTGTGTTTTGTCCCACGGCATTTGCGATTTTAAAACAGGATCGGTGGCTAGCAGGCCGTAGAGCACTTTGGGAGTAGAACCACCTGCCAACGAAATGTGGAAAACGCCCTTTTCTCTTACCGCAGTCGCGGCGGCTTCGACGATTAATTCGGCGGCGCGGCGGGCTAGGGCGGCGCCATCAGGTAGGATTCGGACTTCGCGGTTCACTATAGGCTCCGGCGATAACATTTCACGAATCAAGAAAAGCAGATCCTTCGCGTGCGCGCCGGCGATGACCATTGCCGCACAGTGCTCGCCCGCGGTTACTGCGCGGCCACGGTCTTGTCTGGAGCGGTGATGCGGCTGCTGCGCCTGTCGATGTCTTCCTCACCGATCCGCCGCCAGGAACGCCCGTCGCGCTCGAGCAACTCTTCGGCTTCGCGAGGTCCCCACGAACCGGCGGAGTAATTTGGGAATCCGCGAGCGGGCAGTGCGTGCCAGACGTCGATGATCGGCTGGATCACGCTCCATCCGGCTTCCACCATGTCGGCGCGCTGGAACAGCGTGGCGTCTCCCGCCATGCAATCGCGCAGAAGGCGTTCGTAGCCGGTGCTGTGCTCCACCCCAAAATAGTTGCAGTAGTCGAAATCCATGTTCACCAGTCCCAGCTTCATCAGCGAGCCGGGAATCTTGGCGCCGAAACTCAGTGAGATACCTTCTTCCGGTTGGATGTGAATCACCAGGCGATTCGTTTCGAGGTTTCTCACCGTGGTGTTGCGGAACAGTACGAACGGAGTACGCCGGAACTGGATTACGATTTCCGTGGTACGCTGCGCGAGGCGCTTCCCGGTGCGTAGGTAAAAGGGCACTCCGGCCCAGCGCCAATTGTCGATTTGGAGTTTGAGGGCGACGAAGGTTTCGGTGTTGGAGTCCGGCGCGACGTCAGGTTCATGGCGATAGCTGGGAACCCGCTCGTTGTCGATGATGCCTTCATCGTACTGACCGCGCACCGTGTTGGTCAGCACATCTTCGGGCATCAGTGGTTGGATGGCGTGCAACACTTCGGCTTGTTTGTTGCGCACTTCGTCGGCGTCGAATGAGATGGGCGGTTCCATTGCGGTCATGGTGAGCAGCTGGAAGAGATGGTTGGGAACCATGTCCCGGAGCGCGCCGGCAGTCTCATAGAAGCCGCCGCGATGCTCGACACCGACGGTTTCCGCGGCGGTGATTTGCACGTGGTCAACGTAGTTGCGGTTCCAGAGCGGTTCGATGATGTTGTTGGAGAAGCGAAAGACCATCACGTTCTGCACGGTTTCTTTGCCGAGGTAATGGTCGATGCGATAGATCTGGTCTTCGGAGAGGACTTGCTTCAAATCTTTATTCAGTTGAATGGCCGAAGCGAGATCGTGGCCGAAGGGCTTTTCCACAATGACGCGGGCCCATTGGTTGCTCTCTTGCTTGGTTAGTCCTGCCTGCCCCAATTGCTGGACGATGGTCGAGAAAAATCGCGGTGCCACCGCGAGATAGAAGAACTTGTTGCCCATGGTGTTGTGGCGCTGCGTTACTTCCTCGATCTGCTGGTTGAGACGCTTATACGCTTCGGGATCCTGGAAGTCGCCTTTGACGTAGTAAATGCGCTCCTTGAACCAGTCCCAGTTTTTCAGATCGATTTGGGCCGGAGCGTATTTTGGGATTTCTTCCGTGAGCGTTTTGCGAAAGCTTTCGGTGGTGAGATCGTTGGCCGCGTAGCCAATGATAGCGAACTGCTTCGAAAGAAGATTGTCGTTCGCAAGATTGCAGAGCGCGGGAATGAGTTTGCGCTTGGTAAGGTCGCCGGTGGCGCCGAAGATGACCATCACGCAGGGTGATGCGGTCTGGCTTGGGGGTTGGTGGTTTGCGCTCATGAGAGGTTTTCCCTGATGTTGCTTTCGGCTTGGCCCATGTTGCTTTCGGCTTGGCCCGTGTTGCTTATTGTTTCTTTTCGATGTGTCCGCCGAATTGGAATCGCATTGCGGACAGAAGCTTGGATGCAAAGTCAGATTCGCCGCGTGAAGTGAAACGTTCATACAGCGCTTCGGTGAGAACGGGAGACGGAGCGCCGGATTCAATGCCGGCGATGATGGTCCAGCGGCCTTCGCCCGAATCGGAGACGCGGCCGGAGTAGCGTTCGAGCGTAGGTTGTTCAAGCAGCGAGATGGCGGTTAGATCGAGCAACCAGGAGGCGACCACGCTGCCGCGGCGCCAGACTTCCGTGACGTCGGCAAGGTTGAAGTCGTACTGGTAATGCTCGGGGTAGCGCAACGGCGTCGTCTCGGCGTCGGTTTCGTGCGTGAGCTTGCCAACGTTGGCATGTTTGAGAATGTTGAGGCCTTCAGCATAAGCGGCCATCAGGCCGTACTCGATGCCGTTGTGAACCATCTTTACGAAGTGACCGCCGCCGGATGGACCGCAATGCAGATAGCCTTCTTCGGCGGTTCCGCCGGCTTTTTCGCGGCCGGGGGTGCGGTCGACGTTGCCGCGTCCGGGAGCCAGCGTTTTGAAAATGGGATCGAGGTGCTTCACGATGTCGGTTTCGCCGCCGATCATCTGACAATATCCTCGCTCCAGTCCCCAGACGCCCCCGCTCGTGCCCACATCCACGTAGTGAATGCCTCTCGCCGAAAGCTCCTTGGCGCGGCGAATGTCATCGATGTAGTAGGAGTTGCCCCCATCGATGACGATGTCCCCGACGTCGAGCTTGCTGGTGAGTTCATGCAGCGTGGCGTCAACCACGCCCGCGGGAACCATGAGCCAGACGGCCCGCGGTTTGTTGAGCTTTTTCACGAAATCGTCGAGAGACGTGGAACCGGTTGCGCCTTCACCGGAGAGTTGTTTCACCGAGTCGGCGCTGCGGTCGTAGACCACGCATTGGTGGCCGTTTTTTTGCAGACGGCGCACCATGTTAGCGCCCATCCTGCCCAGTCCGATCATGCCCAGTTGCATTGCGTGCGCTCCTCAGCGGTTCAATTGACGGCGAATAAATCGATGGCGAATAAATTCCCGGCGCTTGTTTCGGCGCCCTACTTCAATGCTTGCTGCAGTGCCGAACTTAGCTTGGCGAGGTCCTTGCGAACATTTTTGCCGAGGTGCACGCGAAGCGCGCGGCGCCCGCGTTCGGCGAGGACTGCGAAGTCCCCTCGCGCTTGCGCAGCTTTCACCACGCCGAACGTGTATTTCTGTCCGGGCACCGGTAGATCGACGGCGTCATCGCAGGTGATTTGCAGGAAGACGCCGCTGTTCGGGCCGCCTTTGTAGGCTTGACCGGTGGAGTGCAGGAACCGAGGGCCAAAACCGAGCACGGTGGCGACCTTCTTCTTGTCGCGGACCGCCAGCCGAATCTTCTGCAGCGCGTTCTCGTTGGCGTCGTTCATGGTGATGTACCCCAGCACCCCGAAGTAATCGCCATCGTGAATTCGCCCGAGATGCGCTTGTAGAACGCCAGTCAAGGTTGACCCGCTTTTGAGCGCGGCGGTGTTTTTTTCGTCGGCGTAAAGCTTGATGCCGTGGTCTTCGAAGAACGGCGATTCGGGAGGGAGTTTGCCCTTTTCTTCGTACTCGCTGGTCAGCTTTTTGGTTTCGATCTTGCTCGCTTCCACGTCCGGCTGGTTGAAGGCGTTGATGCCAATGATCGAGCCGGCGACCGCGGTGGCAATTTCCCAGCGGAAGAATTCCTGTCCGAGATTGTAGAGTTTCGGCAGCGAGATGCGCACCACCGGATGGCCTGCCTTTTCGAGCGTGGCCACCGCGGCATCCTGCGCCTTGTTCGGTTTGGTTTGCAATCGCAGATAGGCAAAGACGCGATCGTGGCCATACACAACTGGCTTGCCGAGCGTTTCGCGATCGACGGGTATGATGCCCTTGCCGACTTTGCCCGTGGATTCGGCGATGAGTTGTTCCAGCCACGCTCCCAGGTCGTGAATTCCCGGCGAGGCAACAATGGTAATTTTGTCGCGCCCGTTAACCGCCGCAGTTCCCAAGATGGCGCCCAGTATGACGCCTGGATTCACGTCGGCAGCTGCATCCGCGCCGCAGGCTTTCACCATTTCCGCCGTGGTCTTCAAGAATTTTGGAATGTCGATGCCCATGATCGAGCCCGGCACCATGCCGAAATTCGACAACGCGGAATAGCGCCCGCCGATGCTGGGCACCCCGAAAAAGATCTTGCGGAACTTGTCGATTTCCGCTACCTGCTGCATTTTCGAGCCGGGATCGGTGATGGCGATAAAGCGGTTGCCAACCTCCTGCTCGCCAACCTTCTTTTTGATTTGCTCGAAAAAGTATTGCTTGTAGATGTTGGGTTCCAGCGTGCTCCCGGATTTGCTGGAGACGATGCAAACGGTACTCTTGAGGTCAACCTTCTTTTCGATAGCCTTGATTTGCGCCGGATCGGTGGAATCCAGGACATGCAATTCCGGGAACCCCTTGATCTTGCCGAACGTAAGGCGCAACACCTCCGGGCACAAGCTCGAACCGCCCATGCCGAGCAGCAAAGCGTGCTTGAACTTGGCTTTCTTGATGTCGGCAGCAATGCTCTTCAGCGCATCGATCTGGGCGAGCTGCTCGTCAACAATCGAGAGCCAGCCGAGCCATTTGTTTTCGTCCGTACCGGTCCAGAGGGAGGCGTCGCCCTTCCATAGCCGCTGAACCTTTTGGTTATTTTTCCAATCGTCAAGCGACGCCTTGACGGCGCCAGAGAGTGTGGCCGGGAGTTTGTAACTCTGGCGATTCAGACTCACGCGTGTACTCCGGCCGTCTTGCCCGTAGCCTCCAGAAGCGAGTGGAAAGCGTCAGCAAAAAGTTTGACGCCATCCACAACAAGCTTCTCGGTGACTTCCTTCATGGAGATTCCCGCTTTCTCAAGGTTGGCCATGGTCTTCGCAGCTTCTTCGACATTTTCGGTGAGACTCGCGCGCAGCCTTCCGTGATCCCGGAACGCATCAAACGTCGCCGGCGGAATGGTGTCCACGGTGTCGGCGCCAATCAACTCTTCCACATAGAGCACGTCCCGATACTTGGGATTCTTCGCGCTGGTGCTGGCCCACAGAAGCCGCTGCGTTTGCGCTCCCTTGGCCGCGAGGGCCTTCCATCGCGCTCCGCCAAAGAGTTCCTGGTACTTCTTGTACGTGAGCTTGGCATTTGCGATCGCCACCTTGCCCTCGAGCGACGTCAGCAGCGCCTTCTTCTGCGCATCCGTTTCCGTCTTCAGCTTGGCCTCAATTTGTCCGTCGATCATGGTGTCGATTCGGCTCACAAAAAAACTGGCGACGCTGGCAATATGGCTGACGTCCTGTCCTTTCTGCACGCGCGCTTCAAGCGCCGCAAGAAATGCCTCCGCGACTTGCTCGTAGGCGGACTGAGCGAACAGCAATGTAATGTTGATGTTGATGCCGTCTTCCAGCAGTTGGCGGATCGCCGGAATGCCCGCGGGAGTCGCCGGCACCTTCACCATCAAATTCTCGCGGTTCACCGTCTTCCAAAGCCGCCGCGCTTCCTCAATGGTCGCCTTCGTGTCATTCGCCAGCAGCGGCGAAACCTCCAAACTCACATACCCATCGCGACGCTTGGTTTCGTCGTAGACCGGCCTGAAAATGTCGGTAGCGTCCCGAACGTCGCGAATCGCGATCTTCTCGTACACCCCGCCAGCCCCAAGTTGCTTCGCGTCGGGAGCTTCCAGAATATCGGCATAAAACTTGCTGCCGGTGATGGCCTTCTCGAAAATCGTCGGATTTGACGTCATCCCGCGCAGCCCATCCTCGTCAATCATTTTCTTCAACCCGCCGCTGGTCAGGAGGTCCCGCCGTATGTAATCCATCCACGGCGACTGCCGGTAAGCCAGCAGACCCTTCAACGGATTCGTGCCTTGATTGGCTCCCACGTTTGGAACTGTCGATGTCGTTGTCATAAATCTCTCCTTTGCCGGAAACTCCCCAATCTCTAGTGTACGCCCCGCCCAATGGCCCCGCTCTACAAGGAAAGCCCCAAGGCTCCTTAGAGTTTGCTTAGACTTTCCTCAGCTATCGCAAAATCTGTCTTCCATCTTCGCGACCTTGCCCAGCCGCCGCACATGCCGCTCTTCATTCGTAAATTTGGCGCCAAGAAAAGCCGTCACGAGGTCCTTGGCCAGCGCGACGCCGATCACCCTCTCGCCCAGCACCAGCACATTGATATTGTCGTGCTCCACTCCTTGATGCGCCGAATACGTGTCATGGCACATTCCCGCGCGAATACCCTTCAGCTTATTCGCGGCCACGCTCGCGCCCACTCCGCTCCCGCAGATCAGCACGGCGCGATCCGCCTGCTTGTCCAGCACCGCGCGGCCCACCTTCTCCGCGAAATCCGGATAATCCGAAGGTGACTCGTCGTACGCGCCGACGTCAATCACCTCGTGCCCCAGCGAGATCAAATACTCGCCAATGGTCGCCTTCAGCTGAAACCCTGCATGGTCCGAGCCAGTCGCCACCCTCATCGCGCGCTCACCTTCCCAGAACTTGTTTTGCCGTGGCTACGACATTTTCCGTGAGAAAACCGAACTTCTTTAGCACGTCCTTTAGCGGCGCCGAAGCTCCAAACGAATGCATCCCGATCGCCTTGCCCTTGGTCCCTACATACCGCTCCCACCCGAACGTGGCAGCCATCTCGACAGAAACCCGCGCGGTCACAGCGGCCGGCAATACACTCTCTCTATAGGCAGCGTCCTGCTTGTCGAAGAGTTCCCACGAAGGCATGCTCACAACGCGCGCCTTGATTCCCTCTGCCTTCAGTTTTTCGTAGGCCTCGACACATAGGTGTACTTCGCTCCCC
>Ga0210408_10004344_pt1 | contig 12687 bp, 11 predicted proteins | sample IncBWH4MmetaG_FD_155471 | JGI IMG/M metagenome (GOLD analysis project Ga0210408, IMG submission 155471) | Forest soil microbial communities from Barre Woods Harvard Forest LTER site, Petersham, Massachusetts, United States - Inc-BW-H-4-M | ecosystem: Environmental > Terrestrial > Soil >...
AATGCTCCGTGATCGGGATTATCTTCGCCATTGGGTGTAGGTCTCCTTTTCGGAAAGGCTTTAGCTTGCGAGGCCAAAGCCAACTTACACCCCCTTGCTTTTTACACAATCAAAGTTACGTCACCGGGCAGGTGGGTGGTCGTTACAGCGCCAGGCGGCCACAGGTATATTTCTAGGTGCAAAGGAGGTGGATCTCTTCACCATGAGAAAGTCGCCCGCATTGAAGAACCGCTTGACGGTGCTGTTTCTGGTTGTGAGTTCGTGGCTCGCAGCACAATCACCGCAGCCTGCTCCGCCGGTGCACCTGACCGCCGAACAGGACCGCGTGCGGATGATGGGCTTGCTGCACATGACGACGCTCCGACGCGGCGTGGATGGGGATCCGAAGTCGCCGAATGCGGCGAACTACGATGAGGCAAAAGCTGGGCCACTGGTGAAGCTGCCGGATCCGCTGGTGCTGAAGAACGGCAAGAAAGTGAGTACGCCCGAACTTTGGTGGACGCATCGTCGTCAGGAGGTGGTGGAGGACTTCGACCGCGAAATCTATGGCCAGGTACCTCCCGTCACGCCCAAGGTGAACTGGGAAGTGGTGACCACGACGAAGGAGAAGGTTGGCGGCATTCCCCTCATCACGAAAAAGATCGTTGGGCACGTGGACAACTCGTCGTATCCGCAGGTGGCCGTCCACATTCAGCTGACGCTCACCACTCCAGCCAATGCGACCGGGCCGGTGCCGGTAGTGATGGAGCTGGGCTGGAGCCCCGAGGTGCTTGCCGCGCTGGCGAAACGGTCTCCAGACCTGAAGGCCGACAAAGGCCCGACTTGGCAGCAGCAGGTGCTGGCCAAGGGATGGGGGTACGCGGTGTACCTTCCGACGAGCGTTCAGGACGATAACGGAGACGGGCTGACGCAGGGCATTATCGGGCTGCTGAATAAAGGCCAGCCCCGCAAGCTCGACGATTGGGGCGCGCTGCGCGCCTGGGCGTGGGGCGCGAGCCGCGTGCTGGATTACCTGGAAACTGAGAAATCGGTGGATGCCAAGCACGTCGGCCTCGCCGGTCACTCACGCTACGGCAAAGCGTCACTGGTGGCGATGGCCTATGACTTCCGCTTCGCCATCGCCTACATCAGTTCATCGGGGGAAGCCGGGGCCAAGCTTTACCGGCACAACTTCGGCGAGCAGATCGGCAACGTCGCGGCGACTAGCTCGTACCACTGGATGGCCGGGAACTTTCTCAAGTACGACGGACCGCTGACCGTAACCGATTTGCCAGTGGATGCGCACGAGTTGATTGCGCTGAGCGCGCCACGTCCGGTTTTCATCGGGGCGGGGGCAACCGAAGGAGACGGGTGGGCCGACGCACGGGGTATGTTTCTCGCGGAAGTGGCGGCCGGCCCGGTCTACCGGCTGCTCGGGAACAAAGACCTGGGAACGACGGAGTTTCCGCCGATTGAGACCGGGCTGATGGATGGCGACCTCGCATTTCGGCAACACAGAGGGGGACACACTCCCGCGCCAAACTGGCCGGCGTTCCTGACGTTCGCGGGGCGTTATTTCAAGGGGCCCGGAGTGGCGGCGAGCCCACAGCCGGTGGGTTCGAGAGCGGCCGTGAAGTAGGCAGTCGTTCGATAGATCGGCGGCTAACCGCGGCTGTTCCTGGTCGAGCTCTGCGGCGCGTCCGAAGGGGCACCGTGATACCAACCTCCCTGTTCCAGTGGGAACGACGGACGATTCTCGATGGGGATGGGGTTTCAGTCTAAAGATCGAGAATTTGGTTACATCCGGGTGACGACGAAATTACCTGAGCCTGAGCATCCGGAGCTGACTCCCACAAGCGTCCACTTACCAGTGATGGTGTTGTTCTGCGTCGTGCCTTGCAGGGTCAACGTGTCGCCGCTGGGGCTGCCGGATTTTATGGTGAGTTGAAAAGCTCCAGAAACGCTACCGCTGAAATTCCCACTCAGAACGAACGAAGCAGTTTCTGTTTCACCCGAGACGAAGCACGGAGATGTCGTGGTGAAGGTGAGATTCGTCACGTTGACAGAGCTGCCGGTCATCTGCGTGAAAGTGGTGGTGAAGGCCAATGCGGGACTGCTGTCGGTGTTGGTCAGCGTCGCACTCCAGTTGCCGTTGATGCTGCCTGCACCGGTGGAATTACTGTTCCCACATCCCACCAGGACCAGTGCGAGTGCGAGCAGGATGGAGAAAATACCTCGGTTGTTCATGGGCTACTCCTAATCGACATGGTTGGTCTTTCCTTTCTGCGTGCGCGAAGTGGCGATTAGAGGGATGCGAAGCGGGTAGGTGAGGTTGTAGCTCGCGGTGGGTGGGTGCGCGCGGGCAAGACCCGGCATCAACCCGAAGTGCGGGAGTCAAAGGCTTTAACGGTTGCTCAGGGAGTCCGAGTACGATCGAATTTCTTTCCAGGCCTGCTCCACGTGACGGGCCTGGGTGTTGGTTTGTCCCACGCTCAGGCGCAGAGTGAGGCGGTCGTTCAGTTTGGTGTGGGTCAGATAGAGAGCGCCGGAGCGGTTCAGGCGTTCCAGCAATTGCTGGTTGGCGTCGTCGCCGCCTTTGTGGCGGAAGCAGACCAGGTTCAGAGGCGCGGGGGCGGCCAACTCGAAGCGGCTGTCAGCACGCACCCAACCGGCGAATTGCTGGGCGAGGGCCACGTGCTGGCGTACGTGATATTGCAGGCCCTCGGCGCCGTAGTGGCGGATCACGAACCATAATTTCAGCGCACGGAAGCGGCGGCCGAGGGGAATGTGCCAGTCGCGGTAGTCGATGACCGCGCCGGACTCGGTCGCCTGGTTGCGCAGGTATTCGGGAAGCACGCTCAGGGTCTGGATCAGTGCCTTTCGGTCGGCAACATAGAGAACGTCGCAATCGAAATCGGTGAACATCCATTTGTGCGGATTGAAGCAGTAGCTGTCGGCGAATTCGACGCCGCGGTGAAGGTGGCGGAATTCGGGACAGAGCGCCGCGGTTCCCGACATTGCGGCGTCCACATGCAGCCAGATGCCATGCTCGCGGCAGAGGCGCGCGATCTCGGGGACCGGGTCGATGGCGTTCGAAGAAGTTGTACCCACGGTGGCGCACACAAAGCAGGGAACGAGGCCGGCGTGCCGGTCTTGCGCGATCCGGCGGGCGAGGTCCTCGGGTCGCATCGCGAAGGCATCGTCGACCGCAATCGCCCGGAGGTTTTTCGCCCCGAGGCCCGCGATCTTGGCGGCCTTCTCAACCGAGGAGTGGGTCTGCGTAGAGCAGTAGGCGACGAGTTTGCCGTCGCACCCCCGAGCATTGCTGTTGTAGTTGGTGGCGCGCTCTCGCCCGGCGAGCAACGCGCAAAGCACGGCGCTCGATGCTGTGTCCTGGATCACGCCGCCGCCGCTGCGGGTGGACAGAAATGCTTCCGGCAGACCGAGCATCGGGACCAGCCAGTCGAGCACGTGAGTTTCGAGTTCGGTGCAGGCCGGACTGGTGGCCCAGAGCATGCCCTGGACGCCGAGTCCGGAAGCGAGCAAGTCGCCGAGAATGGCGGGGCCGGAGGCGTTGCAGGGAAAGTAGGCGAAGAAGTTGGGCGACTGCCAGTGGGTAATGCCGGGGAGGATCAGTCGGTCGACGTCCGCTAGGATGGCCTCGAAGGGCTCGCCTTGAGCCGGCGCGGCGGGCGGCAGAGAGGCGCGGATTTGACCTGGTTTCGCCTGCGAGAGAACCGGGAAGGACTCGATACGGTCGTAATAGTCCGCGATCCAATCGACCACGGCATAGCCGTGGCGCCGGAATTCGTCCGGAGTCATGTGGAAAGTCTTCTCGTTCGACAAATGATTTCTCTCCCATCAAAACGACAGTCCAAAGCGAGCGACAATCAGGCCAGCTGTCCGTAATACATTCGCGTGCGGTATTCCATGCCCACGCGTCCGTTTCGCTCGTGGGCGTCAAAGATACGCCGGAGTTCCTGCAGCATGGGCGCGTGCCGAGGATGGTCCGCGAGCGGGGCGTAGGAGGACGACAGCAGTCTGCCCTCGAGTTCCGCGTAGTCGAAATCCTGTTGCGCCGCGAAGACGCGCTGTCGAAACGGCGAGGGCGCAAAGAAGCTGCCGATGTTGTCGGTGGTGTGCTCGTGGCGGATCTGCTGGTAGTCGGTGCCGTAGGCGATGAGCAGATCTTCGTAGGCGCGCAGGAACAGCGTGCCGTCGGTGCTGCGCTCGTTCCAGATCAGCACGGCCCATCCCTGGGGCGTCAAGATGCGTGCAAATTCCCGACGCGCCCGGGGCAAGTCGAACCAGTGAGCGGCTTGGGCCGCCGTGGCAAACTCGACGCTTCGATCGGGTAGGCTGGTCGCTTCGGCAGTCCCCGCGACGGCCGTGAACTTCGGGTATCCGGAAAGCCATTTCTCGGCTGCTGCGCGCATGGCCTGGTTGGGTTCGACGCCGGTCACCCGATTCCCGTTTTCGAGCAGCATGCGGGTAAAGATTCCAGTGCCGCAGGCGATGTCGGCGACCGCGGCTGCGGGCGTCAGACGACACTCGGTGCGCAGGGCTTCGAGCACTTCGGCAGGGTAGCCGGGACGGTATCGGATGTAGTTTTCGACCCGGGAAGAGAAGCGCAGGGTGGGATCGGCCGAGGCCATACGCGAACAGTTTATCCGATGTCATCCGATGCGGTTCGGGCCGGTGCGGCAAGCTTCGCGGGCTTGTCTTGCTAAACTACTCAGGAGATGCGGTTCGTGATAAAAGTCGGCACCAGCCTGATCGCGCCTGGCGGACGCATCGATACCGTTCGCATGCGCGCCCTGGTCGATCAACTGGACCTCTCGCGCCACGAGTACCTGATTGTCAGCTCGGGGGCCATCGCTTCCGGGATGTCGAACCTGGCGCTGGGAGACCGCCCGTCGAGCGTGCCCTTGATGCAGGCCTGCGCGGCGGTTGGGCAGAGCCTGCTGATGCACACCTACGAGCAACTTTTCTTCGGGAAGAAGATTGTGGCACAGCTGCTGTTGTCGAGCGACGACTTCACCTCGCCGATCCGCTACAAGAATCTGCAGAACGCGTTGCATGAACTGGTGCAACTCGGAGTGGTCCCGATCGTGAATGAGAACGACAGCGTCTCGGTGCGCGAGTTGGTGGGGGCGTTCGGAGACAACGACGAACTCAGCGCGCTATTGGCGAAGACGGTGAAAGCGGACTGGCTATTGCTGCTTACGGATGTGGACGGTTTCTACGTTCCCGATGGCCGGAAATCGCCGAAGCTGTTGCGCACGATTCGCAAGCTCACTCCGGTGATGGAGGAGTTGTGCAACGGCAAAGGGAAACTCGGCACCGGGGGCATGCGATCGAAACTGCGGGCGGCGCGGGCGGCGAGCGAAGCGGGTGTGCACGTTGCCATCGTGAACGGCCGCCATCCGCACGCGATCGACTGGGCAGTCGAGCGTAAAATTGGGACATATTTTCCGCCCCGGCCGAACCAGCGTTGAGCATGACGACCACAGTGAATTCGGGGATATCGACGCGTGAGCGGCTGGAGCGCGCCCGGGCGGCTGCGCCTCGGGCGGCTGAGCTTTCGACCGCCGAGAAAAACGCGCTGCTCGAGGCCATGGCAGGCGCGATCGAGGCAGGCGCCCAGCAAATTCTTACCGCCAACCAGAAGGACATTGAAGCCAGCGGGCTGGAAGGCGCGCTGCGCGACCGCCTGCTGCTGACCCCGGATCGCATTGCGGGGATGGCCGCGGGCCTGCGCGATATCGCCGCCCTGCTCGACCCGGTGAACGAAACTCTCGCCGAGTGGCAGCACCCCAACGGCATGCACATCCGCAAAGTGCGGGTGCCGCTCGGAGTGGTGGGGATCATCTACGAGTCGCGCCCCAACGTTACCGTCGACACCGTGGCCCTCGCGCTCAAGACGGGCAACGCGATCGTGCTGCGGGGCGGCAAGGAAGCCGCGCACAGCAACCAGTGCCTGGTGGAGATCATGACCGCTACTCCGGGTGTTCCGGAAGGGTCGATACAACTGCTGGACGCGAGCAGCCGCGACTCGGTCGAGGAGTTGACCAAGGCGCGCGGGCTGGTGGATGTGATCATCCCTCGCGGCGGGGCGGGGTTAATCACCTTCGTAGTCGAGAATTCGGTGGTCCCGGTGATCGAAACCGGAGCAGGGAACTGCCACATCTTTGTGGACGAGTCGGCTGACTTCGAGATGGCCGACAACATCGTGATCAATGCGAAAATACAGCGGCCATCGGTCTGCAACGCTGCGGAGAAGCTGCTGGTGCACGAACGTCTGGCGGCCACCTATATTCCGCGCATCGCGAAAAAGCTGGTCGAGCAGGGCGTGGAATTGCGTGGGGACGAACTGACGCGCCGGCTGGCTCCCGCACTCGATGTGCGCCCGGCGGTCGAAGCCGATTGGGGCGAAGAGTACCTGCGGCTGTGCATGGCGATTCGGGTGGTGACCGGGCTCGACCAAGCGATCGACCATATCAACCACTATTCCACCAAACACTCCGACGCGATCGTGACCGAGGATGAACCGAACGCCCGGCGTTTTCTGAGCGCCGTGGACTCGGCTACGGTGTATTGGAACGCATCAACCCGTTTCACGGACGGCGCGGAGTTCGGGTTTGGCGCGGAGATGGGGATCAGCACGCAGAAACTGCACTGCCGCGGGCCGTTCGCGCTGGCGGAGCTGACGTCGTCGAAGTACGAGATTGTCGGCAGCGGGCAGATTCGGCCATCGTCGTAAGGGGTGCGAAAAGCGATTCGGCGCACCCTCTCGACCAGGCTCAGCGCGAGTGTCGCTTCACATCCCACGTTCGTAAAACGTTCGCGGTACAATCCTTGTTTCATAGCAAGGTGCCGTGGTGAGAGGGGTTTCATCCGAACATCCACAGACGATGGTGCGGGCGGGCGAGTTCGCGCCTGACTTCGATCTGCCCGTTCTGGTCGGCGGGGTGAAGAAGCGCTTTCACCTGAAGGAGCAGCTCGAGCTGAGCCATGTCGTGCTGGCTTTTTACCCGCTGAACTGGGAGGCCGTTAGTGCGCGACAACTGGTGGAATACCAGGTGGAACGGCGCCGGTTCGTGGCGGGCAATACGGAAGTCGTCGGCATCAGCGTGGACTCCATCATGAACACCACGGAGTGGGAGCGTGAGATCGGACCGTTCGACTATCCGCTGGGCAGCGATTTCTGGCCGCATGGGGAAGTCAGCCGCGCCTACGGAGTATTTCGCGAGCACGATCCTTACGCGGGCGCCAGCGAGCGAGCCATTTTCGTGGTCGAGCGCGGTGGGAAGATCCGGCTGAGCAAGGTATACCATCTGCGGGAACTGCCGCCCCTTGCGGAAATGCTTGAGGCGCTGCGCGGACTGTGAACTCTCGCCGGCACGACCTCGTTGACTTGCCACGGCGTGCCTACACCTGCGGCCATCCCCAGGAGCCCCGTTGAAAACTCAGGTTCGTCATTTTCTGCCCTGTGCCCTCGTTTTCCTCGCCACCACGAGTCCCGGATTTCCCGCGGCTTCCAGTTTGGAAGGTGGAAAACCGGACTCGGCCATTTTCGGTTTTCGCGACGCCGCCGCGGAGCGCAGGGTCGAGTCTCGCTTCCTCGCGGTGCCTGACCCCAAGCGGGCCGAAGAACACCTGCGCATCCTGACGCGGGCTCCGCACATCGCGGGGTCTCCCGAAGACAAAGCTACGGCGGACTACGTGGCGCAGAAATTTCGCGAGGCCGGGCTGGATACCGAGGTCGTCGAGTACCGCGTGTGGTTCAACTATCCGCTGGAGATCAGCGTGGACATCACGGGTCCCGCGGGCGTCAAGATGCACGGTCCCACGCGCGAGCACGTGGAAGGCGATTTGTTTCAGGATGACCCGCGAGTGGTGACCCCATACAACGGCATGTCTCCGTCAGGCGACGTGGAAGCCGATGTGGTCTACGCCAACTATGGTTCGCCGGAAGACTTTCAGAAGTTGGAACAGATGAAAGTGGACGTGCGCGGAAAGATTGTCCTCGTGCGCTACGGCCAGAATTTCCGCGGAGTGAAAGCCTTTCTGGCCCAGGAGCGCGGCGCGGCGGGCCTGCTTATCTACTCCGATCCGGCCGACGATGGCTGGAAGCGCGGCGACAAATACCCGGCTGGTCCGTGGCGGCCGGACACGGGGGCGCAACGCGGCTCCGTCGGTTACATGTTCCAATTTCCTGGCGACCCGACCTCGCCGGGTGTTGCTGCAACGGCAGACCTGCCGGATTCGAAGCGAACGCCTCCGGACGAATCGGCGCAGTTGCCAAAGATTCCGAGCACTCCGCTCTCCTACGGGGATGCCTGGCCGATTCTCGATCACCTGGGCGGTCCCGAATCCCCGCGCGACTGGCAAGGCGCGTTGCCTTTTACCTACCACGTCGGTGCTGGTCCCGTGAAAGTGAAGATGCACCTGAAGCAGGACTACCAATATCGCGCCATCTGGGACGTGATCGGCCGGGTGCGCGGGAGTGAACTGCCTGACGAGTGGGTGGTCACGGGAAATCATCGCGATGCCTGGGTGTATGGAGCGGTTGATCCGAACAGCGGAACCGCCGCCATGCTGGAGGCGGTCGCGGGCGTAGGCGAGCTTCTGAAGTCCGGGTGGAAGCCCAAGCGCACCCTGGTTTTCGGGAGCTGGGACGGCGAAGAGGAAGGCTTGATCGGATCCACGGAATGGGGAGAGGAGAACGCCGACGCCCTGGGCCGCGCCGTCGCCTACTTCAATGTTGACGTGGCGGTGTCGGGACCGAAATTCGGGGCATCGTCGGTACCCAGCCTGAAGCAGTTTCTACGCGACGTAACGCGGGCGGTTCCCAGTCCACAGGGAGGCACTGTCTACGATGCCTGGCGCAAAGCGAATCAGTCGGGATCGGAACCGGTCAGTCCCCAAGAGACGTCGAGCGCAACCTTCCGCCCGCCCGCCGCACAGTCCCGTCCCGATGTTCCCGTGGGAGATCTGGGCAGCGGTTCCGACTACACCGTTTTTCTTCAACACCTGGGCGTGCCTTCGACCGACATCGGGTCGACGGGTGCTTACGGCGTGTACCATTCGGTTTTCGACAATTTCGGCTGGTTCAAGAAATTTGGTGATCCCGATTTCCTGTACGAACAGGAGATGGCCCGCGTTTTGGGGCTGGAGACGGTGCGCCTGGCGGGCGCCGACGTTCTGCCGTACGACTACCAGGAATACGGGCGGGAGATCCGTGCCTACCTCGACGCCGCGAAGAAGAAAGCGGAGAGCAAGTTTGGGAAAGGCGCGCCGGACTTTTCTGCGGTGGCCGATGCAGCCAAACGCTTCGAGGAAGCGGGCACGAAGATTCTCATGAAAGAGAAGAACCCTCCCGCCGATGCCGCACGGCTGAACCGCGTGCTCCGCGACGCCGAGGGCGCCATGCTGATGCCGGAAGGCCTGCCCAACCGCCCCTGGTACCGACACGCCATCTACGCTCCCGGGCAGTACACGGGGTACGCGGCCGTGGTGATTCCAGGGGTGAACGAAGCCATCGATGCGGGCGAGCTGGAACGGGCGCGGCAGCAGATTTCGGGGCTAGCGGCGACGCTCGAGCGCGCGGCCAAGGTCTTGGAAAGTTATCGCTAAGGGTAGTGCAATATTTTGCACATCTCCGAAAGGTCGCACCGCGACCCATCTCACTTAGAGTAAACTAAGCCCACGTAGTATCGGCAACCGTGCGTGCGTACCCGCCGATCGTGTTGGCTATTGGGTTGCACCCGGTTTACTGTCAACTCCCCCTGCGACATCCACGTTCGAGGTTCGATGCCTCTAGCACGCATCATTACGGATTCGGTGGACGATTCCCTGGAACTGACTATCCAGCTGCGCGCGCGCGGATTCCAGGTGGAGACGGTTGCGCCGGGTGCGGTTCCGAGCACGCCAGTGGACCTCGAAGTGCTTCTCGAAGAATGCGCACCCGAAGACGCGTTGAGCCGGGCGTCGCAGAACCCGACTCAGAGTGACTTGTGGGTGTTCGTGGCGCCGGGGGCGCTCGACGAGCGCGTCCGAGTGATTCGCGAGCTTCCAATCGAGCCCGCGGTCGTTGCCGATTCGAAGGTGGTTCGCCCGCCTCGGCCCATTCAGCAGTCGGTCGCTGCGGTGCTGCCCTTCCTCACCCCGGAAGACGACCCGATCCTGGCGGAACTGGTTGAGCGAGAGCGGTCCGGAAACGATCGACCTCAACCGGCGCCTCCAGTTGAGCGTTCGCCGGAGAAGGCTGAGCTTGTCGCGTTTCCAACCGTCGCCGAACCAGGAGCGACCGAGAAGGCAGGGGATCGAGTCTCGCTGGCAGAGTCTGGGACGGAGTTACGCGGCACCGCCGATCGCGAGCCCAGGTCCGCAGCCAACCTCAGGTTCTGGAGGATTGCGACCGTGGCGGCGGGATCGGCAATTGCGGCGTTGCTGGTGGGAGCCAATATGAGCCGACAGCCCATGCTCTCTACCCCGACGACCATGCCGCCCGTATCGTCCGCATTGCCGGGACACGCGACCGCAGCGCCGCCTCGGGCTCAGAAGGCGAGTGCGACGTTGGCGCCAGCGCGAACCCAGGCGAAAGTAGCCGTTCCGACGAAGCCAGCTCCGCAGGTTTCTAAAGCCGCACAGGGCGGCGCAGCGAAGCCGCGCCGCCCATCCATCACTGCGCACGCCGAGAGCATCATCGCGGAAGACACCGTGGTCTTCTACGACCGCAAACCTGTCCCGTCGACAAATGGGCGACGGGCGCAACCCGGCCTCAAGCAGCCCAGCCGGAACTAGACCCAATTATTATTCGGGTTTTGCCGCCAGCGCTCGATCCACAGAGAAGCAGCCGCTGCCCCGCGCCATCAGCACCAGCGCAATTGCTATCGCGAGCAGGTGATACTCGAAGCCCTCGCCTTTCTGCTGGCCGCTCCAGTTCATGAACAACCCAAAATGGGAGTGGACCAGGACGATCGCGACCAGCATGTTGCAGGCAATGCCGAAGGCGGCGATTCGTCCCAGGGCGCCCACAATCAGGCCGATGCCACCGACGAACTCGGCCGAGATCGCCAGGAAGGCGAACGGAGCAGGAATGTGGAGCATGCCCGTGAAGAACCCCATGGTGCCAGAGAATCCGTAGCCGCCGAACCAGCCCAGGGCTTTTTGGGCGCCGTGAGTAAAGAACACTACCCCCAGCACCAGGCGCAGCAAGGTGAGGGTCCAATCGTCGGAAGTAGCCAGCAGTTTGCGGAACATGTTGAAGTCTCCTGTTCTCAGCGGATGTTAGTTGACTAGTCAATTATTAGCACAAAAAAAGGCTGGTCAGAAGAAATCGTGGGTGGACTCCGGCTCGGGCAGCTTGCCAAGTGAGTGATCGAGGGCAAGTTCGAGGACGTGGTAGGTGCGAAAGCCCTACGATTTTTCTCATCGTGACTTTGGCCTGGTTGTTCAAGCCCTTCACCACACCGCTGGAACGTAGCTTTTGAGCGCGGCGAACCTCAGCCACAAACCGGCCGCGGACGGTTGGCTCGTCTCCCGCCGCGATAAGCTGTGGCCCTGAATCGGGGAGACCGTCCAGGAGGTCGATGTCAACGAGAAGTTCCGAGAGAAGCCCGGTTGACCCGGGCGCCGCGGAATCGGTAAACGCCGGGCGAGCTGGAGGGAGCAATCACTGAAACGCCGCTCTGGCCCGTCTCAGCATAGGCGACTACACGTCCCCATGCACTCCAAGTGGGCGACTCCGCGGCATGCAGTCGCGGCAGCGCTAGCCTCGCGACTCAAGGGCTTGAATATAGCGACTGATCTGATGCAGGTGGGAAAGGTCGTGACCGGCGAGCAACTGTACCATCACGGCCAAGGACTCCGCGCCACGCTCATTGTGCTGCCCGCTGCGTTGCAAGTCCTCTGCTGACATTCGTCTCCACACAGACAAATTGAGTACGCGCAGCGTCCGAAATATTTCGACAAGGTCGGACGGCTCGCGTTCATTGTGGCGCAGGGAGGCTACCCAAGCATCCTGCCTGAAGCCCAGAATAGCCGGCTCGTTTTCGCACAGGATCAACCTAAGGCGATATCCATAAACCCATTCGCTATCGGTGAGATGGCCGATGATTTCGTTCGGAGACCATTTCCCTTGAATTGCTCGCCCGCGCAGGACTTCCGCCGGATGTCTGGCCACAATCTCGGCCAGGGTGGATGCCGTCTGCCCTAACACCTCGATCGGATCCCGGCCCGCCAACAGGTTGAACAGCTTTTCGCGGTAGGTCCCTGGGGCCGACACTTCTAGCCCCGGTTGCGGCGGCGTCATAATCAACTCCTTGCTTTGCAACTTCTCGAATCTACACACGTTTCGCTTGGCGAGCGGGAAACAGGCGCTATGGGTGACCTTGAATCCGTGAGGCAAGGCCGCTTGGAATGGAATCTCATCGAACCTCCGCTCCTTTTTCCAGGGCGAAGCCTTCCACTTTCCAGCCTTCCGCGCCGCCGATCATTTTCTTCACTTTCCGGCCCAGGCGCGCCAGACGAGCGGCAGCGCGGTCGGCTCCGTTGCAATGCGGCCCGCTGCAATAGACAACGAATAGCGTTTCCGGGGGATAGGCGGCGAGATTGCGTTCATTGATTCGGCCGTGCGGGAGATGGAGCGAGCCCGGAACATGCCCGCCCTCGAAAGCTTGCGGGCTGCGAATATCCAGCAGC
>Ga0210408_10004345_pt1 | contig 12686 bp, 12 predicted proteins | sample IncBWH4MmetaG_FD_155471 | JGI IMG/M metagenome (GOLD analysis project Ga0210408, IMG submission 155471) | Forest soil microbial communities from Barre Woods Harvard Forest LTER site, Petersham, Massachusetts, United States - Inc-BW-H-4-M | ecosystem: Environmental > Terrestrial > Soil >...
GACCGCACGGCGCTTTATGTGCAGGGAGGCTTCACCGTAACGGAGCTCATGGTGGTGGTGGCGATCGTCGCCATCCTGCTGAGTCTCGGCATGCCCTCCTTCCGCTACCTCACGAACGGCTACCGCATGTCGGCGGAGGTCAACGGGCTGCTCGGAGATCTGCAGTACGCACGCGCCGAGGCGATTCGCGAGGGCCAGGCTGTCACCGTCTGCGTTTCGACCGGCGGTACCACCTGCACGGGCGGCGGAAACTGGGCGAGCGGCTGGATCGTGTTCTCTGATCCGAACGCCAACCAGACGGTCGATGCCGGCGAGGTGGTGGTGCGCAGGCAGCGCGCCTTCACGGGCACGACGCCGGACACCTTCAACGCCAGCGGCGGCCTCACGGCGATCACCTACAACCGCGAAGGCTTCGCGACCACCGCGGCCGGTTTTCCCAACACGACCATCACGCTGCACGACCCCACCTCCAATGCGGCCTGGACGCGCTGCCTGTGGATCACGCCGGTCGGCTCGCTGACGACCGAGACACCCACCAACAATCTCTCGGGAACCTGCTCATGAGAGCGCTGTGCGCAAGCACCCGCGCGCGCGGCTTCAGCCTCATCGAGGTCATGGTGTCGCTCATCGTGATCTGCGTCGGGCTGCTCGGGATCGCCAAGCTTCAGGCGCTGTCGCTCTCGAACACCACCACCTCGCGTCTGCGCGCGCTCGCCGCCATCGAAGCCGCGAGTCTCGCCGCGGCCATGCATTCGAACCGCCAGTACTGGGGGACGACGCCCCCGCTCAGCGTGACGGTGACCGCGGCCGGGGCGCCGCCAAGCATCGCCTCGACCGACGCCGCGCTGCAGGCGGCGACCAACACGGACCTCACCAACAATCCGACGAGCGCCAGCCCGAGCGCCGTGTGCATCGGCACGGTCGGCGGTGGGGCGCAGTGCACCGCGGTGCCGCTCGCGGCCTTCGACCTCGCGCGCTGGACGGTGGCGCTCGCCGCCCTGCTGCCCAATGCAACCGCCGCCGTCAACTGCCCACCCGTCGCCGGCGGCGCCGCCCCGGCCAGCTGCACCATCCAGATTGCCTGGACCGAGCAGGCGGTCGCCGTCAACGCGCAGGAGGCGCAGGCCACGGCTACCTGCAACCCGCTCGTCGCCGGGGGCCAGCAGTGCTTCCAGGTTCCCACGTACACGCTCTACGTCGAGCCATGAAGCCGCCGCCCCCCTATTGCCGCCCCGCATTCCCGCAGCGCGGCTTCACCCTGGTCGAGCTGATGGTCACCTTGGCCATCGCGCTCTTTCTGATCGGGGGCCTGCTCGTCACGGTGCAGAACGTGCGCGGCGCCTATAACAACGAGCAGGCGCTCTCGCAGCTGCAGGACCAGCAGCGCTTCGCGCTCACGGTGCTGGGCGATGTCATCCAGTCGGGCGGCTATTTCCCCGATCCGGTCGCCTGGCAGCCGAGCACCTCGCTCCCGGCGAGCGGCAACTATGCAGCCGGACAGGCCTTCTGGGGTACCCACCCGGGCGGCGCAGCCGCGGACACCATCGGTATCCGCTACCGCACCGCGCTCAACGACCTCGTGATCCTGTGCGACGGCAGCACCAACACCACCACCGGTCCCACCCGGCTCTACGTCAACCAGTTCACCGTGGTGCCGCCCGCCGGCAACACTCCGGGGCAGCTGCAGTGCCAGCTCACCGACGGTAACAGCGGGGCCAACATCGACGGACCCGTGACGATCGTCAACGGCGTGCAGAACCTGCTCATCTATTACGGCGTGAAGCGCAATCCGGTGCCGGCCGACTACAACGTCGACACCTATCTCAGGGCGGACCAGATGAATGCGGCCAGCGGCGACTGGAACAACGTGAGCTCGGTCCGGCTGATCCTTACCTTCACCAATCCGCTGTGCACGCCGGCCTGCCAGCCCGGACAGCAGCCCACCATCCAGTTCGAGCGCGTAATCGAGGTCATGGCGCGCGCGGGGTTCCATTCATGAGCGCGCCGACACGCCGCCAGCCCGCGCGCCGCTGCGAGCGCGGCATCGCGCTGGTTACCTCGCTCCTGCTGCTGGTCATCATCACCATCCTGGCGCTCAGCATGTTCCGCGGCTTCGGCACGCAGGAAAAGATCGCCGGCAACATCCGCGAGAAGGATCGCGCGCTGCACGCCGCCGAAACCGCACAGCAGTACGCGGAATGGTGGCTGCTGCAGGGAAACAACATCGCCGTCGGGGCGACGGCCTGCACCCCACCGGCCGTCAGCGCGAATACCAACCCTGGACAGATCTGCAATCAGACGCTGCAGAGTGCGCTCGGGCTGGCGGCCGCGACGCCGGTCATCAGCGTGCCGCTGCCCTGGACCATCGGCCTCACCTACACGCCTCCCAACATGAGCACGACGCCGGGCGTGAACGGCGGCCCCAATGGTCAGGATCCCCCCTACTTCGCCCCGCCGGGCTTTTATATCGCGGACGTCGGCCCCGCCAACGACGGCGCGGGCGAGGCGTACCAGATCGATGCCTACGGCTACGGAGGCGCCGCGACGACGATCTCCGTCGTGGAGAGCACCTACGAAGTCCAGCAGGGCGTCACCTGTCTCAGTTGCGGCTAGCAAGCCCACCTGAGTTGTCAGTGATGGACCGCAACAAGCTCATCGCCCTGTTGACCGCCCTCGCCGCTCTCGCGGCGCCGCTCTCGGCGGGCGCGAGCGAGAAGGAGTCCGCCAAGCTCGAGACCGGTGTACAGGCCTATTTCGCCTTCTACAACCCGAGCAACGGCTGGACTGGCCGCGTGACTGCGAGCAGCCTCGGGTTCGACACCTACGGTAACGTCGTCATCGCGACCACGCCCAACTGGGACGCCGCCTGCGACCTGACCGGGGTATCGAGCACCAGCACCTGCAGCACGACCGGCGCCGCCGGGCCGCTCGCGGCCCAGTCGCCCACCAGCCGCGTGATCCTCTCGTGGAACGGCACCCAGGGGATCCCGTTTGAGTGGAGCAACCTCACCACCGCCCAGCAGACGGTGCTCGACGCCGGTGACACAACCGGAACCCCGTCGCTGAGCTCCCTGAGCTGTCCGACGAGCCCGTCCACGACGCCCTACGCCGCGAACTTCCGCCTGAACTACCTGCGCGGCGACCGTAGCTGCGAGGTAAACACGGCCGGGGTCGGCCTCTTCCGCGGCCGCTCCGACGTGCTCGCCGACATCATCGACTCGAGTCCCGCCTGGGTGGGCCCGCCGATCGGGACCTACGCCTCGGTGTGGAGCGACCGCCTGTACCCATCGGCCACCAACCCCGAGAACGGCGGCAGCGCGCAGACCTACCCGCAGTTCGTCACCGCCGCGCAGCCCCGCATGAACGTCGTCTACGTCGGCTCCAACGACGGTCTGCTGCACGGGTTCCGCTCCGGCTCCTACGACATCCACGGCAACTTCGTCTCCACCGGCAACGATGGCCAGGAAGTACTCGCCTACATGCCGGGCGCCGTGGTGCAGAAGATCCATTCGACCACCACCAACGTCGACTACCCGAGCGTGCAGTACGGTCATAACTTCTTCGTCGACGCCACCCCCGGCACCGGCGACGTGTTCTACGGCGGCGCCTGGCACAGCTGGCTCGCGGGCGGCCTCGGTGCGGGCGGGAATGCGATGTTCGCGCTCGATGTGACGACTCCCACCGCGCCGAACTTCGCCGAGTCGAACGCCGCGAACCTGGTGATCGGCGAGTGGACCTCCTCGACCATCACCTGCGCCAACTCGGCGGCGGCGCCGAACTGCGGCAACAACCTCGGCAACACCTACGGCACGCCGACGCTGCGCCGCCTGCACGACGGCAAATGGGCGATGATCTTCGGCAACGGCTTCGGCAGCTCGACGGGGGACGCCGGGATCTTCGTCATGACGATCGACCCGACGACGGCGGCCAGGAGCTTCTACTACCTGAGCGCCAAGACCGGCAGCACGAGCAGTCCCAACGGCATCGCCTTCGCATCCCCGGCGGACCTCGACGGCGACCACATCGTCGATTACGTGTACGCGGGCGACCTGCAGGGGAACGTGTGGCGCTTCGACCTGACGAGCAACAGCGAGTCGAACTGGAGCGTTTCGACGGTGAGCGGCAGCCCGGCGCCGGTGTTCAAGAGCGCCGCGGGTCAGCCGATTACGACGGCGATCGCCGTGGCGGCCGGCGCGCCCAGCCCCGGCATGCAGCCGCAGGTGATGCTGCTGTTCGGGACGGGACAGAAAGTCCCGCTCACCAATACGTCTCCGGCCGCCTTCGCTTCGGGCGCGCAAAGCCTCTACGGGGTATGGGACTGGAACATGGCCGCCTGGAACGCGCACGCCACGGCTCAGTACGCGAGCCTGAGCAGCACCGCGACCGGACTCTCGACGGCGGGCTACTACCTCGCCCCCTCCAACCTGCAGGCGCAGACCGTCACCATCAACAGCGGCACGCAGGACCGCGAGATCGCCAGCAACGCCGCGGTCTGCTGGGCGGGCCAGGCCGCGTGCACGAGCAACAAGCAGTTCGGCTGGTACCTGAACCTGCCGGGCACGCAGGAGCAGGTCATCTACAGTCCGGAGCTGGTGCTGCAGGCGCTCACCGTGAACACCGTCGTGCCGGCGCCGAATAACCCCACCGCCCGCGCCAGCCCCAACGACACCGGCTTCACCTACGTCGTGAACGCCATGACCGGCGGTGCCTTCAACACGGTGTTCCTGCCGCCGAGCGAGGCGGCCAACTCGGCGGTCAACACCAATCCCAAGTACACCGACTCGGTCGCCATCGCCATCCAGACCAACGCGACCGGCACCTCCTTCATCACCACCAACGCGGCGGGCACGCGCTTCCTGGTGTTGGAGACCAACCAGGTCGAGACCGGATCGACCATCGCCGGCAACAACATCGCCGGCATCACCGTCGGCCTCAATCTGCCGCCGAACAACGTCGGCCGGCGGCTGAGCTGGATCCAGCGGCGCTAGTCAACATGAGCGACACCGGAGTCTGCGCGCGCCTTCCACGCCCTGCCGGCTTCACGCTGATCGAGCTGATGGTGGTGGTGGCGATCGCCACGATCCTCTTTGCGATCGCCGTGCCCTCCTACCTGAGCTACGTCCGCCAATCGCGGCGCACCGAGGCGCGCACCGCGGTGCTCGACCTCGCGGGCCGCGAAGAGCGCTTCTTCAGCACCAACGGCGCGGCCTATACGAACGCCACGGCGAACCTCGGCTATACGGGAGCCGCATTTCCGGTCGCGGTCGGCACCGGCTACTACCAGATCACGGTTTGCGTGCCCGCCAGCTCCAACTGCACGGCAGGCCTTGGCATGCCCAATCCTCCCGCCGCGCCCTCCTACACCGTCGTCGCGACGCCCGTCGCGGGTCAGACCCAGGTCAACGACACGCAGTGCACCGCCTTCGCGGTCGACTCGACCGGCCAGCAGTGGGCGGGCGGCAGCGGCGGGACGGCATATTGCTGGTCTAATTAGTTACGTCTAATCAATAGAATAGCAGCCTCTCTTAAAGTCGAACCGCAGATCATGACGGGAGCGCGCGACGCACTGACTGGCCGGCGCTCCTCCAGTCCGCCAGAGCGACTCCCGTTGCGCGATTGCCCCGGCTTTCCCGCCCGAAACCGCGCCGCCGTAACCGAACGGTCACCGATTAACCATATTTATTTCCTAGACTCTGAGCTATATTTCCGCCGCAGCCGCTTGAGTGCCCTTGGATTCCAATACAGAAACAACGGCGGCTGACTGACGCCCACCCCTGGAAGGCTCGCGGCACACGAACCAGTTGGCCGGGAGGCGTCGCACGAGGTAGTGATGACCACTACATGGGAAAAGCTTGAGGGGGCGGCTTTGTCGCTCGTGTGCTCGGGACCGATCAAGGACCGGCTCGCGGCCGCTTATCGCAATCATCTGGCATTCGTACGCGTCGAGGATCTTCCCGAGGCGCTGCGCGAGGACTTCCGCGCCTGTCACGAAGCGCTGACGCGCGAGCGTCCGCTGCGCGGCGAGGACGCCGTGCGCGCCACGGTGCGCAAGATGTCGAGCACCGAGGCCGATCAGCTCGCCTGCCTGGTCGTACGGCTGTTCGCTGCGATCGTGCGCGAGTACGCAGCCGATGAGGCACACGCGCTTGTCGCGGCCAACGGCAACGGCGTGGAGCTGAACGGAGCGGCGCCCAACGGCTTCAACGGACTGGCCGCCGGCGCGCACGCCAGGAACGGCGCGGCGCGGGAAATCGCGCTCTAATCGAGCTTGAACTCGATGATATCCCAGCGCGTCGTCTCTTCGTGACGCGCCTGGCGGCGGATCGCATCGACCAGCGCCCGCTCGTCCCACGCCACCACCTCGTCGGTCAGATCGAGGATCGCCTTCGGAGCCTCGGTGCCGCTGCCGAAGGGCTTGAGCAGCACCACGGGCGTCTGCCGTGCCTTCGCGAACAGCAGCTGAAAGGTGAGCAGGTCCGGCTGCGTGGCATACAGGCTCGAGAGCGCGACCACCGCCTCCACCGGCGTGATCTGCAGCCGCAGGTCCTCGCGCAAGGCTTCCCGGTCCGCCGATTTTGGGGGCTTATCCGGCGTGCTGTAGTTCTTGTAGAAGAAATTGCGGGCACTCTCGAGGTACTCGAACACGCGCAGGTAGTCGTCGCTGTTCTGCCAGGCATGCGTGACGAACAGACGCACAGGGTTGGCTTGCGACATCGAAACCCCCTCTGGCCAAGCAGGTGTCCCCGGCGCAAGTCTCGCACACGGCGCGCAGAGCGCAAGGGCGCGCCGTCGCCGCCGCACGACAGCGTCACCGGGATAGAATGCCGGCTCCGTGCGCCTGCTCGTCTACAACATCCGTTATGCCACCGGCACCGGCCCGGCCTTCCACCTGCCGCTGCCGGGTGCCGGCTACCTGCGCAGCAACCGCCGTGTTCTCGGCGGCATCACCGAGTTCATCCGTGGCGAGCTGCCCGACGTGGTCGGGCTGCTCGAGGTCGACACCGGCTCGATCCGTACCGGCATGGTCAACCAGGCCGAGCACATCGCCCGCGAGCTCGGGCACTACTCGACCTTCCAGTGCAAGTACCGCAGCGGATCGTTCAACACCTTCATGCCGATCGTGCGCAAGCAGGGCAACGCGTTTCTGTCGGGGCCGAACGTGGCGGGCGAGCGGTTCCATTACTTCGATACCGGCATCAAGCGCCTCATCATCGAGCTCGAGCTCACCGACGTGTGCGTTTTCCTGGTGCACCTGTCGGTGAAATTCCGCCACCGCCAGTACCAGCTGCGCTCGCTGCACGATCTGGTCGTGCAGTCGACCAAGCCGGCGATCGTCGCCGGCGACTTCAACACCTTCTGGGGCACGCACGAGCTGTTCCTGTTCATGCGCGCCGCCGGGCTGCGCAGCGCCAACACCGCAGGCCTGCCCTCGTTCCCGGCGCGCGTGCCGCGCATCGAGCTCGATTTCATCCTGGTGAGCGAAGGGATCGAGGTCACGGGCTTCCGCGTGCCCGACGTGCGCTTCTCGGATCATCGGCCGCTGGTGTGCGACTTCCGCGTCGACGCCCGCCGCGGCGCCGGTGCGCAGCAGACCGCGGTCTCGGCCACCTAGAACCTCAATCATGAGCAACGACTCCGCACGCAACTGGACCCTCGAGCGGGATGCCGAGGGCGTCGCCTGGCTGACGCTCGACAAGCCGGGCAGCTCCGCCAACGTGCTCTCCGGCTCCGTGCTGCTGGAGCTCGACGGCCTGCTGGCCGCGCTCGAGAAGGAGCCGCCGCGGGCGCTGGTGGTGCTGTCGGCCAAGAAGAGCGGCTTCATCGCCGGCGCGGATATCCGCGAGTTCACCGGCATCACCGACGCCGACGGCGGCTACCTGCTCATCCACCGGGGCCAGCAGGTGCTCAACCGCCTCGCCGCACTCCCCTGCCCGAGCGTGGCCGCGATCCACGGCTTTGCGCTCGGCGGCGGGCTCGAGCTCGCCCTGGCGTGCCGCTACCGCATCGCGGTCGACGATGAGCGGCTGTCGCTCGGGCTGCCGGAGGTGCAGCTCGGTATACATCCGGGATTCGGCGGCACCGTGCGCAGCGTCCAGCTCGCCGGCGTGCGCGCGGCGATGGAGCTGATGCTGACCGGCAAGCCGGTGCGGGCCGACAAGGCGCTGCGCCTGGGCCTGGTCGATGCGCTGACTACCGAGGGCGAGCTGCGCGAGGCCGCGCGCGCGCTGGTGCTGAGGAGCCCGCCGCCGCGCCGCGCGCCGCTGCTCGAGCAGCTGCTCTCTTCGGCGCCGCTGCGACCGCTGGTGCGCCGCTCGCTGATCGCGCAGGTGGCGCGGCGCGCGCCGCGCGATCACTACCCCGCCCCCTACGCCATCATCGAGCTGTGGGCGCGGCATGGGGCGCAGGGAGCGGCCGCGTACGAAGCCGAGGCCCGCTCCATCGCGCACCTGTTCACGACCTCCACTTCGCGCAACCTGGTGCGCGTGTTTCTCCTGCAGGATCGCCTGAAGGGCGCCGGCGGCAAGAGCCCGCTGGAGATAAGGCACGTGCACGTGGTGGGCGCGGGTGTCATGGGCGGCGACATCGCCGCCTGGTCGGCGCTGCGCGGCTTTACGGTGACGCTGCAGGATCGGGCGAGTGAGTTCATCGAGCCCGCCATGAAGCGCGCCGCGGAGCTGTTCGACAAACGCCTGCGGGATCCCGCCAGGAACGCGGCAGCGCGCGCGCGGCTGCGCGCCGACGTCGCGGGCGACGGAGTCCCGCAGGCCGACGTCGTCATCGAAGCCATCTTCGAGAACCTCGAGGCCAAGCGCGAGCTGTACGCGCGTCTCGAGCCGCGCATGAAGCCTGCTGCGCTGCTCGCCACCAATACCTCGAGCATCATGCTCGAGCCCCTGGCGGATCGGCTGGCGCGGCCGGAGCGCCTGGTCGGCCTGCACTTCTTCAACCCGGTGGCACAGATGCCGCTCATCGAGATCGTGCACGCCGATGACACCGAGACATCCGCCGTGCAGGCCGCCACCGCGTTCGCGCGCCGCCTCGACAAGCTCCCGGTCCCCTGCCGCAGCGCCCCGGGCTTCATGGTGAACCGCGTGCTCACCCCCTATCTCAACGAGGCAATGTACGCCGCTGACGAGGGAGTGCCGCTCGCGCTGATCGACCGGACCGCGGTGCGCTTCGGCATGCCGATGGGGCCGATCGAGCTCGCCGACGTCGTCGGCCTCGATGTGGCGGCACACGTCGGTGAGATCATCGCGCGCGAGCTCGGCCGGCCGCTGCCGCAGCTGCCGCGCCTCGCGGCGCTGCTCGCCGCCAAGAAGCTTGGCCGTAAGAGCGGCGCGGGTTTTTACCTCTGGCAGGACGGCAAAGCCGTGAAGAGCGATGGTGGCGGGCCGGTGTCGGAGGATCTCGAGGACCGGCTGATCCTCGTGCTGGTGAATGAATGCGTCGCGTGCCTGCGTGAGCGCGTCGTGGAAGATGCCGATCTGGCGGATGCCGCGGTCATCTTTGGCACCGGCTTCGCCCCCTTCCGCGGCGGGCCACTCGCTTATGCCCGCGCGCGCGGCGCCGGTGCCATCGTCGCGCGCCTTGCGGAGCTCGCCGCGCGTCACGGTCCGCGCTTCGCCCCCGACGCCGGCTGGGCGCAGCTCGCGCCGGAGCCGAAAACGTGAGGTCGCTGCGCGCAGACGGGCCGAGGCCGTGTGCTACCATCGAACCGGCGCTGGGCCGCTATTGCTGCCGGTGCAGCGAGCCTTAACTTAAGCGGTCGGCTTCGGGGGTCCATGGCGGAAGAGCGCGCAACCAGCGTACAGGTGCTGAAGACGTTCGCGCCTCTCGATGGCATGAAGCGCGAAAACCTGGCGGCGCTGGCGAAGAAAATCACCGTGCGTACGCTCAACGCCGGGCGCCTGATGTTCGATCAGGGTGATACGGACAAGCGTACCTTCTGGCTGGTCACCGGAACGCTCGAGATCAACGAGGGCGACCGCATTACCGCGACGCTCACCGGGGGCACGCCGGAGGCGCGCAAACCGCTCTACCCGCAGCTGCCACGCCGCGTGAGTGCCCGCGCCCGCGGCGAAGTCACCTACCTCTCGATCGACAGCGATCTGCTGGATGTCATGATCACCTGGGATCAGACCGGCACCTACGAGGTCGCGGAGCTGCAGGCGCAGCTGCAGAATGCCGGCTCCGACGACTGGATGACTACGCTGCTGCAAACCAAGGCATTCCATCGCATTCCGCCGGCCAACATTCAGGCCATCTTTCAGCGCCTGCAGCGCCTGCCGACCCGGGCCGGGGAAGTCATCATCAAGCAAGGCGGCGAAGGCGACTATTTCTACATCATCGTGAGCGGCAAGTGCGCCGTCTCGCGCGAGACGCCGCTCAAGCAGGAAGGCATCCGCCTCGCCGAGCTCGGCGTGGGTGACACCTTCGGCGAGGAGGCGCTGATTGCCGAGGCCAAGCGCAACGCCACCGTCACCATGATCAGCGATGGCGTGCTGATGCGCCTCAAGAAGGAAGACTTCCGCGAGCTCATGAACGAGCCGCTGCTGCAGTGGGTAAGCCGCGAGCAGGCGAGCGAGATAGTCGCCAAGGGCGGACGCTGGCTCGACGTGCGCCTGCCGAGCGAGCACCAGACGCTCGCAATCGAGGGCGCCCTCAACATCCCCCTGTACCTGATACGCCTGAAGCTCTCGACGCTCGATCCCGCCGTCCCGTACGTAGTCTACTGCGACACCGGGCGGCGCAGCTCCGCTGCGGCGTACCTGTTGGTCGAGCGGGGCTTCGACGCCTACGTGCTCAGCGGGGGAATCTCGAACGGCAGCGCGGCCGCACGCGCCCTGCAGGCCAAAGCGGCGGGCGCCAACCCTCCCGGGAAATGACCGCCGGACCCTTCGGTCCGCGCGATTACATGGTGTGTGTAGCCTTATCGCCCGACAGGGCGCCGGCCAGATAGGTCTCGATCTTTTTCTGGGTCTGACCGCGATCCTGCTCGCTGAACTGCACGCCGATGCCGGCGGTGCGCTTGCCCTGCGCGCCCTTGGGAGTCACCCAGATGACGCGTCCGGCCACGGGCAGCTTCTCGTCCTCGCCCATGAGGTTCAGCAGCATGAACACCTCATCGCCGAGGCGGTAATTGCTGTTGGTCGGAATGAACAGCCCGCCGTTCTTCACGAACGGCATGTAGGCAAGATACAGGGCGCTCTTGTCCTTGATGGTGAGCGTCAACAGACCCGGCTTGTTCCCGCCCGCTCTCACAGCTCGTTCCCCATCCGCAAACTGTAGCGATTGTGCATTCACCCGTGCTTCCCTAGGCTGCGGCGCCGGTACTGCGCGGTGCAAGCCGCCGTAGCAGAGCCTCGAGCGCCAGTGAGCGATTCAGCGGCACATCGAGCGTAGTCCTCAGCTCCCGGACCTCGTCCACCAGCCCGAACAGCTCCCGTATATTCAAGACCGCCCCGGCCGCTGGCAAGTAGGGGCCAGCGCGCAGTTCTTGCATTAAGTTGCCCGCCCCCGTCCCACGACGGATGCGTTCTGTGAGCCAATTCTCAAAGCAGCGGAGCCTCAAGGGAAGCTCGCTCCGCGCCCAGCGCTCCGCGGTCGCGAGCGGGTCGGTTCGCCCCGCCGCGACGGCGTCGAGCGTCTCGCGGGTCTCGTCGCCGATTTGCGCCAGCGACTGCGGGTCCGCGTCCAGCAGCAGCAGCGGCGCCTCCCCCAGCGTCTCGAGCGCCGCATCCCAGGCACCCTTGCCGCGCACCTGCGTGAGCCACGCGACGGCGGCGGCACGCGTCGGGGCGCGCACCGTGAGCCGCTGGCAGCGGCTCAAGACCGTCGGCGGCAGGCGTGATGGCTGGCTCGCGACCAGCACCAGAAGCGTGCGCGGGGGTGGCTCCTCGAGGGTCTTCAGCAGCGCATTGGCGGCGAAACGGTTCATGGAATCGGCCGGATCGAGTACCCCGACCTTGTAGCCTCCCGCGTGACTCGTGAGCGCCAGCTGCGCCGCGAGGTCGCGCAGCTGCTCGATGCGGATCTGCCGCGACTCCTCGAGCGGGCTCACGCGCATGAGATCGGGGTGCTGCCAGGCGAGCGCCCGGCGGCACGCCTGGCACGCTCCGCACGGAGCCTCTGCGGATCGCTCGCACAGCGCCAGCCGTGCCGCCCAGTGCGCGAGCCAGCCGCCTCCGGCGCCCGGCGCCTCATGGATGAGGAGCGCGTGCGGCAAGCGGCCGGCGCGCCGGGCGGCCGTCAGCGCCGTCGTCGCGGGCGCTATCCAGGGCGGCATGACGCTCGCCGGATCGCTCACGCGAGGTCCTCGAGAATGCTCTCCACCTGGGCCTCCACCGCCGCGAGCGGCGCGCTCGCGTCGATCACGTGAAAGCGCTCCGGTGCGCGCCGCGCGAGCTCGAGGTACCCGGCGCGCACCTTCTCGAAGAAACTCTGGGTCTCGGCCTCGAAGCGATCGGCATCGCCCGCGGCGCGGCCACGCGCCCGCGCCAGCCCCAGGCCGACCGGCACATCGAGCAACAGCGTGCAGTCGGGCGCGAGTCCGCCGTGCACCGCCGCGGCGAGCGACTCGATGAGCTGCGGGTCGACGCCGCGCCCGCTGCCCTGATAGGCGCGCGTCGCATCGGTGAAGCGGTCGCACACCACCCACTCGCCGCGTGCCAGTGCGGGGCGGATCA
>Ga0210408_10004346_pt1 | contig 12685 bp, 11 predicted proteins | sample IncBWH4MmetaG_FD_155471 | JGI IMG/M metagenome (GOLD analysis project Ga0210408, IMG submission 155471) | Forest soil microbial communities from Barre Woods Harvard Forest LTER site, Petersham, Massachusetts, United States - Inc-BW-H-4-M | ecosystem: Environmental > Terrestrial > Soil >...
TGTCGGAATCGACGTCGTCAGCGACGGAGAGATGAGCAAGATCAGCTACGCGACTTATATAGCCAAGCGCTTCTCCGGCTTTGCCGGCGATACACCTCGCGAGCCCGGTCAGGATCTGGTCGAGTTTCCGGGCCTTCTGGCTAAACTCGCTGAACGGGGTTCCACGGCCAAGTACCGCCGACCGCGTTGCGTCGGGGCGGTCCGGCTGACGAATGAAAAGCCGCTTCAGAGCGACCTTCAGAATCTGCGGGCGGCCGCCGCGGCCACGCCACCGGGCGAAGCGTTCATGAACGCGGCCTCCCCCGGGGTCATCGCGCTGTTTCAACCGAACGATTACTACCGCACGCAGGATGAATATCTGGCGGCGCTGGCAGAAGCGCTGCGCTCCGAGTACGAGGCCATTGTCGCGGCCGGAATCGTCCTCCAGATCGACGCTCCGGATCTCGCGATGGGGCGGCACACCATGTACCGGAACCGGTCGCTCGAGGAGTTCGACTCGCTGGCGGCGCAGCACATCGAGGTGCTGAACCATGCGCTGCGGAACGTGCCGGCCGACCGCGTCCGAATGCACGTGTGCTGGGGGAACTACGAAGGGCCGCATCATCACGACGTGCCGATGGAGCGCTTGTTGCCGATTGTGCTCAAAGCCAAGCCACAGGGCCTCCTGTTCGAGGCCGCCAATCCGCGGCACGCTCACGAGTGGGTCGTGTTCCGGGACGCGAAGATCCCGGACGACAAGATTCTGATTCCGGGCGTCCTCGCCACCACCACCAACTACATCGAGCATCCTCTGCTGGTTGCGGAGCGGCTTGAAAAGTACGCCGGCATCGTCGGGCGGGATCGAGTCATCGCGGGCACCGACTGCGGTTTCGGAACCTTTGCCGGATTCGGTCCGGTGGAGCCCGACATCGTGTACTTGAAGCTCGGATCGTTGGTTCAGGGCGCTCGCATCGCTTCCGAGCGCCTATGGCTCTAGGTTCTCGCAATGACTTCCGCCCCTCAGCCTGCCCCATCGCCTGACGGCGCGTCAAAGCCGGAGAGAATGCCGGAGACAACGTCGGGAACGATGCCGGGTACGACGCCGTTCAGGTTCTACGACAACCGGCAGAAATATCTCGCGTTCGTCAACACATGCAACGAGAAATCCGCCATCTCCCGGCGCGCTGCGGAGGAATTCAAGCACATCAGGCCGACCCCGCCCGCCATCCGCCTGTTCGATGCCGGCATGGGCGACGGCACCGTGCTCGTCAAATTGATGCGCAGCGTGCACCATCAGTTCCCCATTGTGCCCATGCTGGTGGTTGCCAAGGAAATCAGCTTGGAGGATGTGCGCCTGGGGCTCGAAAAGCTGCCCGATCGATTGCTCGAGCATCCCGGCACCGTGTTCGTCGTGACCAATTTGACCTATGCGGAGGCGCCGCGCCTGATGTTGCGCGACTTGCACGCGGCGGCCTCGCTCAATTGGCAGGAAGTGCGTTTGTCCGGCGGCTCGGCGCACGAGTATGCCGAGCAAATCGAGGAACTGGGTCCGACGCTCGCTCATGGTTGGCAAACCACTCCCAGCCCCAAGACCGGCAATCCGACCTGCGTCCGCCCTTCGGTCCTTGTGATCTATCGCGACGATCACAAATTCCTGCTCGATTCAGTGATTCCAAAACCCGGCCGAGTATTCGAAAGTTACGACCTGATCCTGGCGTCGCAGCCCTGGCGGGCGAAAATGTCCGCAAAGTTCAAGGCCGAAAAGGTGCTCGCTCCGCTCGTTCGAAGCCTCGCGCCGGGTGGCCGACTCCTGGCGATTCAATCCTATGGCCACGATCCGGGGCTGGAAATCGTGCAGAAACTGTGGCCAGGAGAGAATCCGTTTCAAGTCAATCGTCACCATTTGATCGCCGCCCTGAAACTGGAGTTGGGCCGCGATGTGCGTGATTATCAATTTGCCGCGATGCCCGACGAGAAGAGCATCTTTCGCTACGAAATGCACACGTTACCTTCCGAGATCGGCGATCGCATCGGCACGTCGACCTTGTTCGCGGCCTGGAATGCCGCAATCTACGTGAATCAAATCGAGGACGAGCGACTCGATGCGGTTGTGACCGCAGGCGCATACCTCGAAGCCACGCAGCAGGTGCTGCAGCATCATGGCGGCTTGTGGTTCAACGACGAGACCTTCGTGGTTTCACGCCGCCTTCCTTGATGGCGGGGCGGCACAAGCGGCGCTTCGTGGCGGGCATCACCCGCCGGCGCTGAGCGACAGACCTGGAACGCTGGCAAGGTCCGCGGAGATCTGGCGGCTCACGTATTGGAGCATGGTGAATCGCTCGCGAATCAGTTTGCTTTTCGCAATTCGCCGCGAATGACTTGAACTGTTGAGGGCCGCGACCACGCGGCCATATTGATCGAACACCGGCACTGCGAGTGCCACGACGCCATAGGCCAACTCATCCTCGACGGCGGAGTATCCGGTGCGCCGGCAATCTTCGATCAACTGCCGCAGCTTGGCCGGATCCGTCACCGTTCGATCCGTCAGCGCTTGCAACTTTGCCGTATCGAAATAACGCCGCAGGCGCTCCGCGTTCAAACCTGCGAGCAGCACTCGGCCGGTCGAGGTCGCATGGGCGGCAAATCGGCTGCCGACATGCGCCTCGAGGCGCACCAGCGTGCGTATGGACGCTCGGGCGACATACACGATCTCAGTGCCGTCGAGGACGCACAAGGCGGCCGAGTCGCCCGTGTTGCGGGCGAGTTCCTCGAGGTGCGTCTTGGTGAGCACCTCGATGTTCATCGATTCAAGGTATGCGGCGCCGAGCTCCAACACCTTCGGGCGCAGGAGGAATTGGCGGCCGTTTCGCGTGACGTACCCCAGCTCCTCGAGCGTCAGCAGGCATCGCCGCGCGGTTGCCGCCGGCATCGCCGTAATGCCGGCAATATCGCTCAGGCTCAACGCCGCGCGATCACGCGTGAACGCGCGGATGACACCCAGCCCTTTTGCGAGTCCGCCCATTGCCTCGCGGCGCCGCTGCACCGTTTTGCTCTTGGCCATGGGCGCTAGTTTATTTCGATATGCGAAATAAGGGCAGCGTTTTGTCCGCCTGCTTGACGGATCATGACTTCCGGTCCAGCATATTCGTTATACGAACGTGGTTTCGCTATACGAAATTCCATGACGGACAACCAATGGGGACCACCCTGCCGTGAAAATTGGGCCGCAAGTTCACAGCAGCACGGCGATTTCAACGTCGAATGAAGCGACCATCCTCGTTCGCGGCAGGGATCTCACCCGCGACTTGATCGGGTGCATCGGGTTGACGGAACACTTCTGGCTGCTGCTCACCGGCACGCTGCCCACGGCGGCTCAGAGACGCGTTCTCGACGCAACCCTGGTCGCCATCGCGGAGCACGGTCTCGTTCCGAGCGTGCAGGCCGCACGGATGACGCTCGCAGCGGCACCGGAAGCGCTGCAGGGAGCCGTGGCTGCGGGAATTCTCGGCTGCGGTTCCGTTGTCCTGGGTTCATCCGAAGCAGCTGGTCAGCTTTTCGCCGCGATTGCCGCGCGCATTGAGGCGGGCGAAGCCGCCGCGCAAGCTGCAAAGACGGTGGTGCTCGAATACCGTGCTGGCCGCCGTTCAATCCCCGGATATGGGCATCCCCTGCACAAGGAATTCGACCCACGAGCTCAGCGGCTGTTCGAAGTCGCGAAGGAAGCCGGCAGCGTCGGTCCGCACATCGAGATCGCGCGCCAGGTCGAGGGACTGCTGCCCGATCTTCTTGGCAAGCCCCTGGCGCTGAACGTTTCGGGCGCCATTCCCGCGGTCCTTCTCGATGCAGGGTATCCGCTGGCCGCGCTCAAGGGCGTGCCCATATTGGCGCGAACCGCGGGGCTCATCGCGCACTTGCTCGAGGAGCAACGCCGCCCCATCGGATTCGTGTTGTCGCACGCGGCCGCCGAGGCGATCGATTACGACGGCGGTGCGCCGGATGATTTTCGGCCGAGCCATGACTAATTCACAAGGCTTATTTCAAATGGACGGAGTATTGGACGGTATCCGGGTCGTCGAGCAGGGCACTTTCATCACGGGACCCTGTGCCGGGATGATGCTCGCCGATCTCGGGGCGGATGTGATCAAGGTTGAAAGCCCCGACGGCGATCCCTACCGCAGCTATCAAGGCGATCAATACTCGCCGCACTTCCAAGCTTACAACCGTAACAAGCGCAGCATCGCTTTCGACCTGAAGCAACCCGCCGACCGCAAGGTGTTCGATGAGTTGGTGCGTGAGGCCGACGTCTTCATCCAAAACTTCAGACCCGGTACCGCGATGCGCCTCGGCGCCGGACCGGAGCGGCTATGCGCGATCAATCCGCGGTTGATCTACACGTCCATCAGCGGCTTCGGCTCGAGCGGCCCGTACGCGGATCGGCCAAGTTATGACTCGGTCGCACAGGCCCTGAGCGGCTTCCTGAGCGTGGTCGTCGATTCGGACCGCCCCCGCTTCCTGGGTCCGGCGCTCGCCGATGCGATCACCGGAATTTATGCGGCGTACGGCGTGCTCGGCGCCCTGGTACAGCGCGGCCGCACCGCCCAGGGGTGTCTTGTCGAGGTGTCGATGCTCGAGGCGATGGCGCATTTTGCGGTTGAACCCTTCGCCGCATATTTCGCGCTCGGTACCACGCCCACCTCGAGCGATCGCCCGCGGCTCGCGCAAGCCTATATTCTGCGCACCTCCGACCGGCGGCTCATCGCCATTCACCTCTCCTCGCTCGACAAATTTTGGGACGGACTCGTGAGCGCGCTCGGCGCTCCGGAACTCAAGTCCGACGCGCGATTTTGCACCCGTCAGGCGCGCATCACCCACTACGAATCGCTCAACACCGAACTCGATCGGCGATTCTCGCGGCAGGCCTTGGCGCATTGGGTCGAAGAACTGGGGCGCCACGACGTTCCGTACGCGCCGATCAACACCATCGACGAAGTAACCCATGATCCGCAAGTCGAGCACCTGGGACTCATTGTCCCGGTCGCCGGCGCGCATGGCGGTATTCGATCGGTGCGGCCACCGCTGCAATTCGGCGGCATGCGCGGCAGCTCGGTGCGCGCGGCCCCGCTCCTCAACGAACACGGACAGTCAATACGTGAAGCGCTTGCACGGGGCGAGCAGTGGCCGGCCATGCACGGCGAGAAGGAGATGGTGGGCGCCTGAGGCAAAGGGTTTCCGATGATCGACAACGGGAGTGAAAAAAATGAATATTTCACGGGGGAGATGGATCGCCGCATCGACGACAACGACGGCCGTGCTCGCGGCAATGATGGCAGTGCTCGCGGCAATGCCGACTCGAGCGCAGACGGCAGCGTCTGCTCCGGCCGGCGACATACAGGAAATCATCGTGACGGCGCGCAAACGCGATGAAACATTCCAAAGCGTGCCGATCACGGTGGATGTGTTCACGGCTCAGAAGATTCAGTCGGCGGGAATTGAATCTCCTCGCGACTTCGTTGCGTTGGTGCCGAACATGACCCTGGTCGAGGTGCAAAATGTCGGCAATTCCTTCATCACCGTCCGCGGCATCTCGCAGGCGCGCAACAGCGAGTCTTCGGTCGCCGTGCTGGTCGATGGCGTGCTCGAGACCAACCCCTATGAGTTCGATCAAGAACTGGCCGATATCCAGCAGATCGAGGTGCTGAAGGGTCCTCAAGGCGCCTTGTATGGCCGCGATGCCATCGGCGGTGCGATCATCATTCGCACGGTGGACCCTTCCGACCATTTTGAAGGCAGCGGCAGGGTCGGCGTGGGCAATGGCGTGTCCGAGAAGGCCCAGATGGCCGTCAGCGGCCCCATCGACACGGCCGGGACCCTGAAGTATCGCGCCTCGGTCAATTTCTATAACACCGACGGCTTTCTGCAGAACACCTATCTCGACCACAAGGCCGATCCGTATCGGGATTACTCCGGACGGCTGCGCCTCTTGTGGAAACCCTCGGATCAATGGTCCGCGGATCTGCGGGTGTTCCGCGATCGGGTCGAGACGACCGCGTACTACTACATCATTCCACGCGACAATGAGGCGAACCCCTTCAGTACTTTCAGCACGGCGCCGAACGCGAACAACATCACCAGCCCGATCCAGACCAACAACCTGGGAGAGGACAACCGCGATGTCACGGATACCGCGCTCAAGCTGGATTTCAGTCCCGGATACGGAACGTTTACATCAGTCTCGGACTACAACCACACCAAGGAAATCGATACCGGAGATGCCTACGACTTCCGGCCCATCAAGAACTCCATCGCCTACAACGTCTTCTTCGCCGGTATCCCAGCCGCCCTGGGTGGACCGCTCGACGAGAGCCAGAGCCAATTCATCGACGTGAAAACGTACAGTCAGGAGCTGCGCTTCACCTCGGAGAAAATCGGCGGCTTCTCTTGGATCGCGGGGGCATACTACGTCCACACGCGGCGCTTCATCTCCACCGACAACCTGGTGGACCGCGGGGCGGGCGTCCCGCGAGTCTATGAGAACCCGCTGGTCGATCCGGCCAATCCGTTCGCGACCAACACCAACGTGACGTTCCTCTCCGACTCGCAAAGTAACAACGCCTGGGCGGCGTTTGGCGATGCGACCTATGAGTTCAGCAAGCAGTTCGAGCTCGACGCGGCGATCCGCTACGACAGGGATGAGCGGCAGAACACCACCGACACTCCCCAGGCGTTCCTGCAAGGGGAGCATATTCCGGCCGTCACGGGGGAGGTGCGCAAGCACACCTTCAGCGAGGCACAGCCCAAGGTCACGCTGCGCTATATACCGACCGACAACCTGACCTTCTACGGCGGCTGGAGCCGCGGGTTTCGCAGCGGCGGTTTCAACCAGACCGGTGTGGGTGCGATCGCGCAAGCGAGCGGCCACCTCGGCGTTCATGATCTGTTCGAGGCCGAGGTGGCTGACACCTATGAAGTGGGCGCCAAGAGCCAGTTCCTCGACCGCCGCTTGAGCGCGAATCTGGCGCTCTACCACACCCGTTCCCGCAACGGCTACTTCTTCTACTTCGACGCGACGACCTCGACCCAGAACCTCGGCAATCTCGACGCCACCTACAAGGGCGCCGAGCTCGAGTTGACGGCGAAGGCGACCGACCGGCTCGATCTCTACGCGAGTTTCGGCTACACGGACGGCAAGATCACCCATATGGAAGATCCCACGGTCGTGGGCAACAAGCCGCCGCTGCTCACGAAGAACACGGTCAACGCCGGCTTCCAGTACCACCAGCCGCTTGGCGGAGGGCTCAACGGCACGCTGCGCCTGGACTATCAGGAAATCGGCCGTACCTGGTGGGACCCGTACAACGTCACCTCGCGCGATCCGGTCAGCCTGATCAACCTGCGCGCCGGACTCGAGGGTGACCGGTGGACGCTGACCGCCTGGTCGAAGAATCTGACCAACAAACTGTATAATGCCGAATTCTCCCCGGGCGGCTTCCTCTGGAGAGCCCCACCGCGCCGCTACGGGATCGACTACACCTTCAAGTTCTAATGGGGAACTGCGCCATGGCCCAGTCACAACACCTACCGCTCCGGCTACATCACAACGCCTACGTCACGCGCGATCAAGAGAAGACGCGCCAGTTCTACGAGGACGTCATCGGCATGCCCCTCGTCGCAACCTGGTGCGAGTCCGATGAGCTATTCGGCAAGGTGCGCACATATTGTCACACCTTCTTCGGCATGGCCGACGGCGGCGCCCTCGCCTTCTTTCAGTTCGAGAACCCCGCGGACCAGGAGGAATTCGGGCCAAAGATGCCGGCGTCGCCGTTTCATCACATCGCGCTGGCGGCGACCGCGGAGACTCAGGCGGCACTCGAGAAGCGCATTGCCGCCGCGGGCATCAAGCCGCCGGACACGTACGTCCTGGAACACGGCTACTGCCGCTCGGTCTACGTGAACGATCCCAACGGACTGACCCTGGAATTCACGCTCGATAGTCCCAAGGTGGAGCAAATCAACCGAGCTCGGCGCGCGGATGCGCACGCCGAGCTCAAGCGCTGGATGGCGGGGGATCACACCTCGAACAATACCTACCGCTAAGCGAGCCGCCTCAGGCGCATTTCCGAAAGCGCGGGAGCACCATGCGCGAGTTCGATGAGAAGGGCATAACTGCGGCTGTGATCGGGCGGCTCTGCGAGAGCGACGACCCGCGATTCAAGCGCATCATGACGTCGCTGATCACTCATCTTCACGACTTCGTTCGCGAGGTGAAGCTGACCGAGTCCGAATGGCTCACGGCCATTCAATTTCTCACCGACGTCGGCCAGACGTGCACGGACAAGCGTCAGGAGTTCATCCTTCTATCGGACACGCTGGGTGTGTCGGTGCTGGTCATCACTCTGAACCATCCCGCGGACAAGGGCAGCGTCGAATCGACGGTGCTGGGTCCCTTCTACTGGGAGGGCGCGCCCGATCTGCCGCGCGGCGGCAATCTTGCCGAAGGAGTGAAGGGCGAACCGGCATTTTATTCAGGACGCGTGCTCAGCGAGGATGGCCGGCCGCTCGAGAATGCGCTGCTCGACATCTGGTCAGGCGACGGCGAAGGCAACTATGACATGCAGATCCCTGGGGAGGCGGGAATGAAGGCGCGCGGCCGCATCCGCACCGACGCCGAAGGGCGTTACTGGTTTCGCTCGATCAGGCCAACGTTCTATCCTGTTCCGACCGATGGGCCCGTTGGACGCATGCTGCGCAAGATGGCGCGCCATCCGTATCGCCCGGGCCATATACACATGATCGTCTCGGCGCCCGGACACTTGCCGGCGACCACCCACCTGTTCGTTGCCGGGAGCCAATACCTGGATTCCGATGCCGTGTTCGGGATGAAGGAGTCGCTCGTGGCTCAATTCGACCGGCACCCTGCGGGAGTCGGTCCCTACGGCGAGCGCGTGGAAACGCCGTTTTTTACGGTCGACTACGACTTTCGGTTGAGGCTCGCAGGCGCAATGGCGCCGATCAAGGCTTGAGGGCGCAACGCGCCTGCCGTCAGTCTGAGGGCCATTCCGCTAGAATGCGCGGATGTCAAACACGCTAAAAATCGCCTTCCAGGGCGAACTGGGTGCGAACAGCGATGAAGCCTGTCGAACCTATTTTCCAGACTACGCACCGGTAGCCTACGCGGAATTCGAGGACGTCTTCGAGGCGGTGAAGACCGGCGCCTGCGACCTGGGAATGATTCCGGTCGAGAACTCCATCGCCGGCCGCGTGGCCGACGTACACCATTTGCTGCCGGCGTCCGGGCTGAAAATCATCGGTGAGCGGTTCAAACCGATCCGCTTCCACCTGATGGCGAATCCCGGCGTGCCCTTGCAGGATGTGAAAACGGTGAGCAGCATGCCCATCGCCCTGAGTCAGTGCCGCAATACGCTGCGGCGGCTCCGCGTGCGCACCGAGGCGGCGAGCGACACGGCCGGAGCCGCCAAAACCCTGGCAGAGCACCCCGATCCTCATCGCGCCGCGATCGCCCCGCGGCTGGCGGCCAAGCTCTATGGCCTGAATATCCTCCTCGAGAACGTCGAGGACGAAGTCCACAACACCACTCGCTTCCTGGTGATGACCGCGGTCGCTGATCCGCCGCTCCCTCCGGCTGGCGTGCGCTGCGTCACCAGTTTCGTCTTTCGGGTCCGAAACCTGCCGGCGGCTCTGTACAAGGCCATGGGCGGCTTCGCCACCAATGGCGTCAACATGACCAAGCTCGAAAGTTACATGGAGAATGGCGCTTTCACGGCCACGCTCTTCTACGCCGAAGTCGACGGTCGTTCGGATGACGATACGCTGATACGCGCCTTCGATGAATTGCGCTTTTTCTCAGATTATTTCCAGGTGCTTGGTATCTACCCGGCCGATCCATTTCGGGAAAAGACGGCCCCCTGAAGATCGTCTTTCCGAGCTTGGGGGGAGGGACGACGCGTTCGGCACGGAATTGCCCTAGTGTTGCCTGTCGATGCCGCCGACATAGTCGACGCGCCAGATTGAATTCGAACCGTCATCCGTCACCAGCAGGGAGCCGTCCGCGGCGCTGGCCACGCCCACGGGGCGCCCCCAGGCCTGACCATTCGGCAGCACGAACCCGGTAAGGAAATCCTCATATTCGCCGCTTGCCTTGCTCGTCTGATGACGCGGAATTCGAATGACCTCGTAGCCGGCGCGCACCGACTTGTTCCAGGACCCATGCGCGGACGCAAAAATGTCGCCGAAGTACTCCCTTGGAAATCGCCGGCCTTCATAAAAGTCCATCTGCAAGGACGCATTGTGTGGTTGCAGCAGGACGTCGGGCACTATCACCTCACGCTGCAACTCAGGATGTTTGCCGGCGTGACGCGGGTCTTGGTGCGAACCCATGTACCACCAGGGCCAGCCGTAAAAGCCATTCTCGCGAACCGACGTGATGTAATCCGGAACCAGATTGTCGCCGAGACCGTCTCGCTCATTCACCGTGCACCACAGCTGGCCGCTGATGGGATCGACCGCGATGCCGGAGGGGTTGCGAATGCCCCGCGCGTAGACGCGCATGTGCGACCCGTCCGGATCGTAGGCGAGGATGTCGGCGCGATACTTCTCGGCGGGCGTGATATCAGGATCATCGACGTTCGAGTTGGAACCCACGGCAACAAACAGTGTCTTGTCGTCCAGGGAAAAGCGGACATCCCGCGTCCAATGCCCGCTGCCGTGCGGCAGGTCGACGATGTGCTGCGCGCCACCGGTCGCCTTGAGGTCGCCGTTGCGGTAAGGGATGCGCAGGACCGCATCGGTGTCGCCGACGTAGATCCAGCGCGGATTCCGCCCCGTGGGATAAAAGGCGATCCCGTAAGGCCGGTTCAGATTGCCGGCAAAAATCTCGGAATGCTTCGGTTTGCCGTCCGCCGTCATTCCACGAAACACACGGACCCGCCCGGCGCCGCTTTCCGCAACGAAGACATCGCCGTTCGGAGCGAGACGGATCACGCGCGGTGTCGCAAAACCGTCCGCATACAAATTTACCTTGAAACCTTCGGGTGCCTTGGGCCACGCCCCGGGCGGCCGGCTGACGAGCGACGGTGCGTTGCTCGCGGAACTCGTCGCATAGGGTGCCGGCAGATCCGCAACCGTGATCTTGCGCGCGACACCCGGCTTCTCGTAACGGAAATCGGTGAACGGCGCCGGGGGCGGCGGCGCGGTGATCGACGCGGGCGAGTTCCCGGCGGGCGCTTCGCCTGCGGTCGGTGCGGTGAGCAGCGCCTTTAGATAGGCGACGATTTGCCACCGTTGTGGCTCGGGGAGCGATGCCCACGACGGCATGCCGTCATTGACGCTACCGGTGGTGATGAACCAGAAGATCTCGCCGTCGGCTGCCGACTGAACTGCGCCATGGGCGAGCGGTGGTATGTTGCCGGAGCCCTCGGCGTTGCGGCCATGGCAGGCCGAACAATGGTCGGAATAAAGCGCACTGCCGGCCGCCACCGCCGGCGGCTGATCCTTGAACGGATTGACCATCTGGGTTGCCGAATCGGGCGCGTTGTGAAAGGACGTCGGCGCGGCCAGGTCGGGCAGTGGCAATAACAACATGGCAAATCCTGAGACAACAAGTGCAAGCGGATTGATGCAGGGGGTTTGCATGGAATGCCTCAGGTGGTTTGCTGTAGGTTACGGAGAAGCGATGGTCCGCGCGGGAATTTGCAGCGTGTAATAGAACCGCGGTGCCGATCTCAATGTCAGTTTTGCCGGTCGGCACTGCAGATTATTCAGGCTGAAGCGTGTCGTTTTTTTGAAATCCTGGGTCTCGGGGTCCCGCCATTGACTGTCGAGGACCTCCGCGACGATCTCGTGCGCACTGCCGTCCGCCGACTCCGTGCACTGGCCCCATTTCAGCGAAAACGTGTGATCCGGATTCGTACCGCGGTAACTCATGGTAACGACGATTTGGTCCTTGCGAGCGTCGTAACGCACGTTGGCGAAGTTGTCGGCCCGCGCTGCAGTCGTGAGTACTGATGCTGCGAGGCCGCACAGCAAGGAAGTATTTCGAAGCATTGCTCTACCTCATGGGGACTTTGGTCGCTCGGCGTTCTATCGGCAACCGGAATTAACGGAAACGTACACCATGGCGTCGTTCGCCACTCCATGCACTTCTTGATATCCGCATCGGTGAAAGCTCGAGTCAACGTTTCTTGCGATCCATTTCACGTGGCCTTTCCCCACAACGCCCGCGGTCACCGAGATGTGAATCCAGGCAAATCCATTGATTCTCTGATTGGCAATGACCGCTTCCGGAGATTGCGCATTCATGTCGTAGACGCTCACGACGATGGCATCGGCATTGTCGTTATAAATTCTGATCATCACCGGATCGTCGGCGATGGCCGGCGCGCCCACTAACAGCATCAGCGAGAGGCCAAGGATGAAAACAGACTTACTCATCGTAGGCATTCGCCCTCGCAACGTCAGTGGCCGATGGAGCCGGCAGGTGAACAGTTTCTGTGCTCGTGGTCCAGCGTCGGTGCCACGGGTTGCCGGTCGATTTCGGCGGGCGCGGTCCCGGTTACAAATGAAATGGTCGCCACCAGCCGCGCAAATGGGTGCCGCGCCGGATTGCACTGCCTCGATTGCACGGTGAATTACCGTTGAAACGCCCGCCGCTCGCGAGGACATCGATGGACAACTTGCCAGGGTCAGTCTG
>Ga0210408_10004348_pt1 | contig 12684 bp, 16 predicted proteins | sample IncBWH4MmetaG_FD_155471 | JGI IMG/M metagenome (GOLD analysis project Ga0210408, IMG submission 155471) | Forest soil microbial communities from Barre Woods Harvard Forest LTER site, Petersham, Massachusetts, United States - Inc-BW-H-4-M | ecosystem: Environmental > Terrestrial > Soil >...
GGCCAACCACCACGAAGTGCGTCAGCTCTGTTTCGACTTCTGCATGATCGAGGCCGAGCCAGAGAACCTCATCGGCGATCGCGCTTACGACAGCGATCCACTGGATGAGCAACTGCGCCGCGACGGCATCGAGATGATTGCGCCGCACCGCCACGAAGCATACTGCAGGAACAGCGATCGGGTATATCAAGGCGTAGCCCAGGCTGCCGGTCGCCTGGAACGCCGCAGAGGTAATGAACGGCACCAATCCGCCGCCCCAGCCGTTTCCGATGTGATAGGGCACAGACACCGACGTGTAACGGATCCTGCTTGGGAAATACTCGGCGAGGAATTCTCCGATCGGCCCGTAGACCATCCCAACATAGGCGACGAGAATCGCGACGATGATGATCGCAATCGGATAGTTGACATTGCCCGGCTGCGAGACCGTTCCGAGCCATGCATACAGCGGATAGTAGGTGACCGCCGCGAGCAGGAAGCCTCCCAAGATCCCCGGCTTGCGACCGATGTGGTCGGATAGCCACCCGAAGAAGATCAACGTTGGTGTGCCGATGATCAGCCCGGCTCCCACGATATAGGCAGTGGTCAGCGGGTCCAGCTTGGAAACCTGTTGCAGATAGTACAACGCCCAGAACTGCCCGCTGTACCAAACCACACCCTCACCCAGCACCACGATGCATCTGGCAACTTTCTTGTCTCCAAAATATTCTGTCAAGCGGCGGTCCGCACCTCGACTGCCACGGTCGTTCGGCGGGGTTCGCGCCACGGGTCGCCGGTGAACAGTTCAATGAGCGCACGACCCGGCTCCGACGCGTGAAAAAGAGTTGCGTCGGGCGCGCCCACAGCAGAGAGCACCTGGCCGTCGCCGGTCAGGGTGCCGGCCACGAAGGAACCGAGATTGGTCATCCCCGCGCCGGATTGGACGCGACCCCCTGTGGCTCGGAACAGCAGTAGATCTCCCACCTGCACAACAAGCTCAGCTGGGAGATCGACAACGCGCCGCACTTCGATCAGGCGCCCCACCCTTGTCTGCCCAGTCGACCGCCGCGGAAAACGCTACGTCAGCGCCAAGTCGCTGGCTGGCACGTCCTCGCTCTCGTCCCAGTCGTCGGCTTGGACGTGCTCGGCATTCGCGGCGGCGGCTGCGCCGGCGGCCACGCCTTGACGGCCCGGCTTCGGATAGATGCGCGCCGCGAAGCCCGCGTCCGTCGGGTTGATGTCCGTGCCGCCGATGATGGGCTTTCCGTCGCGCGTGATTGAACCGGGAAGCTGGTAGCACATGATGGACGTCTGGTCGGGCGGCGTGCCAAAAATGGATTTCTGGTCCAGAGGGGTAAGCACCTGGGCGTCGACCATGGCACGGTTCCAACCCTGCGTCCGCAGGAAATAGTCATAGGCCTTGTTCGGGTCGATCTTTGCGATGAGTTCCTGGCGCATGTGCTCGTGCGGAAAGCCCAGGGTGTGCCCAGTCTCATGCCGAACCACGCGCTTGTACTCGCTGTCCGGCGTGTCCATCGTGAAGTCTTGGAGGTTCATTGTCTGCCGGTCTTGCGGGATGTGAAGGATATCCGTCCCGAGATAGGACCAGTAGCCGCCGCCGCTGCGCGAGACCCGGACCTGTCCGACCCCTTGCGTCCAGGCAAAGTTAATGCATCCCGATTTGGCCCATTCATTCATGTGCAAGAGAATTCTCGCGCGCAGGTCTGGCGGCGTGCTTTCCATGAAGCTCACGGTCAGCTGCCGCGGCGTTGGGCCCCAATATTTGCTGACCATGACGGCGATCATGAGCGGATTCATCACGTCGAGATCCGTTGCGGCGCCGGTCATGGGGCCGAATGCCGGCGCGTTCACCGGATTGATCCGCATGGCGGTCTCGGCCGCCTGGATGGTTAGACGCTCGGGAAGCGCTTTGGGGACACAAGACGGGAACTCATCATGAGAACCGCCCTCCCACGACGAGAGGGACCTCCCACTGCCACGGCCGTGAGGCCCGCAGGCCGCATTCGCGGCCTTTGCGATGTCGGCGAGGGCTTTGCGCAATTTCTGAACTTCGGTCATCTTGGTTGCTCCGGTTGCAGTGGGTTATGGCCGCTGCCGAGCGGCCCGCTGGATTAATTACGCGACGGCGGGCGTGGATCTTATGGACCTTGCGCCCATTTCTTGGAGTTGCACTCGTGCAGCTCACGAAGCGCCATCTGTGGCACAAAGAGGCGGCCGTCCCGCCCTTCCCAGGCTTTGCCCGGCCCGGCTGAATCAAGGTGCCGCGCCTGCGTTGCCGCGCGCTGTGCGTTCGTAATACTCTTGCTGATCAGGTATCGGATCTGCCCGTCGGGCCCGATGATGGCGGTCGAGCCGCCATAGAACTCACACCGTTGCCCGGCCGGCCCCGCGATCCAGCGTCGCTGCACTATCTCGGCCACGAGCTCGAAATTGATCTCCTTGTTGGGCCCGATCCGGCGCAGCGAGCGGACTGAGCAGACGAGCGCCGGCTCAACCCGGTCGCCCTCGAGCGCAGGGTCGTCCGGCATCGCGCAGCCGAACTGCGACGCGATGCCCGGCTGCATGACATATGCGCCGACCGCCTCCGCCTGGCGCCGCAACTCATCCGCATTGGCCGCGCGGCCGGGATCGCCGGCGAACCGAAGTTCGCTGAAGTGGAGCGCTTCAATCGGCTGCAATTCGATGGTCGGTGGGCGCCAGAGCAGGGCGTCCTCCGAGAGGTTGATGACGCCTTCCGGAAAGATGCCGCGCCGAGCGAAGGCGTCGATAAACGCCTCCCGGTAGCCGACCGGATCATCCGGGACCAAGTCGAAATCCGCGGTGATCAACGCGCGGAGATACTCGCCCAAATGCACGTCGATCGGGGGACAGTAGTCAATCGCACGGATGCAGATCGACAGGAACTGGCTGGCGAGCTTGCTTGCCTCGCTGGCCAGGATGTCCGCAAGCTCGGCGCCGATGGATCCCTCTGATGCTGGCCCGGCGAGCCGACGGTAGGCGCGCGTCTTGCGCTGGAACACGACCGCGAAAGCTTCGAAGACGGCGGAGACCAGGACGGACCCAAGCGCGTGTGGCTCCTGCCCGGCCTCGGCATACGGTTTCGGCTTGGATCCGGGATTGACGCTGCCAAACCCCACCTCATCGATGGCGCTCCGCAATGGACCGGACTGGTTGGTCCGCGTCATGGTCTGACCGAACTGCTGCGCCACGGACAGCAGCAAGCCATCCATCACTGGCATGCCCGCCGAGCGCTCGATCGCCGCCCGCACCACCTCCCGGTAGGAGAAATGCAAAAAGATCGCGACGAGGTCAGCGAAGCCTTCATGGAACGCCAGCACGTCCGGGTTTGTCGCCAAGCGGAAGCGCGCCCGCATCCCGTCGAGCAGGGCGTGGGTCATTTCGTGCGCGACGATGTCGTGCGACAGGCAGGTGAAGACTCGGCCGTGCGGCAGGTTGCGGCCCTCGGCAGTCTCGGCATCGAAGAAGCCGAAGTTGAGCTCGCCGAGGCGGGGGTCGTAAAAGGCGTTCTGCTCGCTAAAGGCATGCGGGCGGATGCGTAGCATCGGCTGCGCCGCGCCGGGCCGTGCGGCGAAACCCCATGAGGGATCACGGCCCAGGGCTTCCCGGAACACGTTGTAGATCGAGGTGCAGACGGCATAGACCATCTGTTGGTGGAACATCGGGTCCGTGAGAGACGGCTCCCTGCCGTTGCGGATCAGCACGCGCGGGTCGTCCAGATCGACAGGCGGGTCGGCCACGGCCTCGTGCCAATCCAAAACTTCGAGCAGCCGCCCCTTGGGACCGGGGTCGAGCGGCTCGTAGGGCACATTGATCGTCGCGATTGCGCCATCGAGACGACTCGCAGTGGGGTCAAGCGTGTAGATCCGCAGAGGGCGGGAGATGGGATCTTCGAACCGCCGCTGATATGGCCTGATCGACGCCGCGCCGAGGAAGATCGGGTCGACCACGAAGAACTTCCCGTCGGGTAGGGTACGGGGACCTGTCCACGCACGTAACGCTGCGCTTGCCTCGGCGGCGCCGCGGCTTTCTGCCGCCGCGATATTAGGTCCGATTGTCTCGGTCTGTGCGTTTCTAGCCGCGGACATCGGAAGTTCCTACCTAGCGAATGGAGCGGATAAGGCCCACTTGCGCCGACGAATAACCGTAATGCCATCGGCGGCTTGCTTGTGTGAACTAGTTAACAGACACTTAACATAGTATTTTTATACCATAAGTGGAATTCTCGACCAGCTACCTCACCACCAGCGGAATGTTGAGGTGCTGATAGGCGAAGGGCTCTCCGACCTTTTTGTGCAGCGCGGTAGTCCGGAATTGATGCTGTGGACGGGTGCGCCGGGAGACCGGCGGAAGGTAGACGGTGCAAGTCCGGTGAAGGCGTAGCGAGCCACACCGGCCCCGAGTCTGCACGTCGATTACAAAAAATCCCGCATCAAGCAATACCACAAGGAGGACAAGCGCTTCGAACTGAAACGACCATCAACGACACCGGCGATTTTGCGATCGGCCGACGCATCAAAAATCTTCAGGAACTGCGCAAGATCGGCTTTGCGGCCAACCGACGTCTGCTCGACGTCCAACGCATCGGCCATGACTGCTTCATCGGCGAAGCATCTCTCCAAAACATGCAAAGACCTGTCACCGTGGATGGTCAACGCGCGGCAGCGTTGCGCTTCGCTGATCTGCGGATCCAAGCATTATTGCACGTCTTGCTTCCGTTCGTTCTCGTCCAGGGCACCGTCGCTCACCGCGATCTCCGCGAGCATCTGGCTCCACTGCTCGGGCAAAAGCCGAGCCAACTCAACCCGGGACCGATCACATACGACCTGCGACGCCTGCGTCTGCACGGGCTCATCGAGCGCATCCCGAAGTCTTATCGCTACCGCATCACCGCCAAGGGGCTGCGCACCGCCATCTTCTACACCCGCCTTTATAACCGCGCGCTCCGGACCGGATTGGCGATCATCCCGCAGCTTGCGATCGATTATGAGTTGCCGATTGCCAAATCCATCCGCGCGGCGGAAGTGGCCGTCAACAACTGGTACGACGATGAAAAATTGGCAGCATGAAAACTTGACTCATCAGCTCCATAAAGCTCTCGATCAAGGACTCTAGTCCGTGATGGAATTGAACCCCAGCAAATTCATTACGTTTGATTAAGGTGGTTATGCTCAGTTTTCTCCAGCTTGTGCACGATCACAAGGACGAGGTCCTTGTGCTGATAAGCCTCGGGGCAGTTTGTGTGAGCCTATTGACTGCGCTGTTGGCGCCAATGGTGCAAATGCGCATTGCTCGCCTAATCGCATCTACAAGCACGTTAGTCTTCCTTCCGGGTGTTTCTGGGCTAACTGAGTATCATCAAGCGTCGCAATGCTTGACATCTTAGCTTCGATGCCTTCAAGCCGAGCGCCGATTCCTGACAGCACGTCCAAAATCGCGGCATTACGGCCGTCACTAGCCGTTGGACCCACTTCCTCTCGTTGTTCGAGAAGCTTTGTCGCAGCGTACGCTGACACTGCGGAGCCTGCATGAGGGCCAGCGCGTTCCAGGGCCACAATTAGATTGCGGAGGATGGCCCTGCTTGCCGAGATATCCTCCGGTTTGTCGCTGTAATCCCCGATGCGATACCCCGCGAAATCAAACGGAATGTGCGCTCCCTTTCTTCGAATTAGTAGGGCAGGCTTCTGTGTGGCGTGCCTGAGACCGATTTCGTATAGAACGTTGGGGTTGCTGAGTGTGAGATCCCCGATAAAAAGTTCAGAATCACTAACGGCTTGGATTACTTGCTCTAGAATGCTTCCAGGAGGCAGCGTAATGTCTGCCCGCATCGTGGAATAGCCCGCGTCCCTTGCTGCGGGCTCAATGATCAATTGGTAGATGGTGTCGAAGTCAATGGATTCTCCTGAGGTTGGCTCCGGCTTTACTCCGAATGGCATCGAAACAAAGCATTTTTTGACGGGCTGACTCATTCATTGTCAACCATTCAGGTTTGCCGATGGAACCTTATTTCTACCAGATTGAAGGGAGAAATGAAATAAGCGTCGAAGAAGCCTCTTCGGCACGCGACCCAGCGGGTGCCATCGAAGGAAGACCACCCCTGGCACGACGCAGTGGACATGCGGGTGGTGCTGCTGCGCAGAACCATCGTCACGCCGAGCTGGGCGTCGCTGAGATGCTTACGATCGGCCGCGCCGGTAGTGAGCATCTCGGGCCGCCGCGCCATGGCTTTGTTCGCGTCCTGCAAGAAGGAGACGAAGCTACGCCGAGGCTCGAATTTCAGTGGCCGATAATTCGCAGCTTTCACGAACCAAACGTAGTCGGATTCTTGTGCCTTCCACCGGGCATGACAGTGGTGCCGGCATAAGGCGCAGACGGCGGCGTGTGCATCACGGGATGCTCTTTTTGGGCTCCATCTCAACGGCAGCGCCAACCGCATTGCTGCTAACTTGCTTCACTAACTTGCTTCACGGATTTTTCCATGGGAGCGCCCCACGGTTTCGGATGAATTTGGCAGTTACCGCGAGCCGCTAGCGCGTAGCTTTGGTTGGGCGATCCACGGGACTTCTTAAGCGTTTCGAGATTTCTCGGCGAATTCGTCAGCCGCGCGATCGCGGCGGTAGACCAGCGTTCGCGACAAAGCCACGCATGCCGAGCGAGATACCAGCAGCAAAGGAAATGCTCCCGGACCGCGCCGTCCGACTATTTCCGTCGCGCTAAAGCTAAAGCCCAACAGAAGGCAAAGGGGATGCCCCACTTTTTGTTGAATAAGCGCAGGCAGGCATCGCGTGACTAATGCTATGCGGCATCGGTTTTCGGTTCAATCTCCTTGGTGGCGACGTGTTCGGTCGCGTGAGCGACAAGGGCAGCTCTGAGGATTGGGAGCAGCCTGTAGGCTTTCAAACGGCGGAATATGATGAGTCGATCCGGGTATTGAATGCACATAGCTTGATAGAGGCGGCGAGCGACGTCGAGGCGATTCTCGTCGGGGTAAGTCCCGTCCCGGTCCATAGTCAATTTCTGATCCGTTGGAAAAAACCCCGATGCCGAGGGCGCCTCCGGTGATCGCGGCGCCGCAGGTGCCCGACGGGTTCGAGCCGGTCGGCAAACCGCTGTTGCGCCCGGGCAAGCGGCCGATTTCGCTGCATGACCTTCTCACCCAAACCGCCGGATTCGTCTACCGGCAGTGGGACAGTGTGGCGTTGGAATACTACAAGACCATCGACACGTTGCCGACCGCCGACCGAAGTAAGCTCTTTAGTGCGGCGTAAGCTTCAGTTCAGCAATTGTCCCTGCCTCAATGGTCAGAACCTTCGATGCTGAGATCGGCTTGCCTGCCTTAACACCCCGCACCTCAATAGCGTGCTGTCCCTTCGACAGATTCATCAGCGCCGTCGTTCGCGCGCTTGTTTCCTTTACTCTTCCACCATCCAGCAGAATTTCCATCACTCCTTCTATATCGCCGTCAATTTCAATGTTGACTGCGCCCGGTCGGAGATCTGCCGCCTTGGCTTCCTCATCTTTCTTCACTCGATCTCGGATTTCTTCTTCCTGCTTGAGGGCGGCCTGCAGGTTAGCGTCCGCAGCTTGCCGTTGCGCTTGCACGACCTTGTCGAGGTCGGCTAACGAAGACTGGAACTCGGCGACCCACGCTGCAGTCTCTTTCTCGATAAGTTCCAGCATGCTTTTTTGGAACGCTTGCGCGCGGGCAAGAAATAAAAGCTTTGCGGCGTCGTCCATGGACGCTGGCGTCTTCTGCAGAAGTGCCGTCCAATCAAACAAGAACTCGGCCCTTAGACGCTCGATAGCAGCCAGACTCGTCATATAACGAATCCAGCCTGACGACACGCCAAAATAGTGGTCAAAAGCCAGCAACCCCGCCGCCATCCCGAGCAACACATAACCAGATTGTGTAATGATTACCACACCTTCCGGGCTTTGCGCGCCGCGCACGAATCCCGCGACTATTGGTGCTAGACCTCCGAGAACAAAGAAGACGATCGCAAAGCACCTTAGTGCACGAGATGCGGTAGCCTTTCGATGCTTTGCGTCTTCATACCACGCGACCGCCGTTCTCGCTCCAACGTCCGCATAACGGAAAAGCAAATGGATCGCGTCATCCGCGGGCAGGCTCTTCCAATTGCGAGGATCCCACTCTGCCACCTTTATATTCTTGGGCGCGAGAACCTTCTGATCCAAAGCGTCAGACATGGCTGTGCGTCCTACTCAAGAATTGTGCGTGAGATCGTTCGTCGTGAGTACTCGTCTGGTCCTCTCACTTATTCCTTCTCTTCAGAGCTCCAGACCAGTTCACCGTCAAACCTCTTTCGATCAGGGTGGTCAGAGTGCATTATTGTGTATGAGTCGAGCAATAGAGCTTCGCCTTTCCGGAGTCTCTCGCGCTCGGATGCCTCGCGGTCGTACACACCGAGATTGCAACGGTGCTGATCTACGCAAATGACGTTCGAGGATAATTCCTGGCAAGCCCGCAGAAGGCATGAGAAAAAATATTGTCCGCTCCAGAGAATTGTCTCGCCGGCCGCTATCACTGGAAACCGATTCCTGTGATTTCGTTTGGTGTTATATAAGATCACGTAGTTTGAGCGAATATCCTTCGGACTAACCTTTGCGTGTTCGGACCACACTTCATAGACCAGAGTACGTTGTTGATTTGGCGGCCCTCCCGTGTAGGGAATCGCAATAATTTGCGATTTTGCAATTGCTTCGACAATACTAGAGATCGATAGATTGCCCGCGCGTGAGGGGACCACCGCATAGTTCGTGATATCAACGTTAAACCTGCTTGCGGCCACGACGGCATTAGCTATTTCTTCTGGTTCGAGCCGAAGCTCGGCGATGCGGCCCAGTTGATCCCGAGCCCATAGACTCATCTGGAATTCGTCTGCGATAAGCCCGCCTGCGGCGCGGGCAGCGGTGTCAGGGCTAACTTCGATCACGCCGAAAAGGTCAAGGTCTTCAGGCGCTTTGGAAAGCACCCCGCCAACTGACTTTAGCACGAGACAGCGCTCGCCGGTGTGGATCGAGAGCGCAATTCGACCTAGCAGACGCCCACCAGCTTCGATCGGCGTTAACAGAGAAAGCTGGGACGCATAAGTGCTGGTTGGGATGGAGTCTAACGACCACTCGCCCGTCAATAATTGCTCGCCAAGCTTATCCGCGTTCCATTCTGAATAATGTGGCTTGTGAGTCTGTAAGCCCTCAGGAGTGCGGACATTCACGTGCACATCCAGCGGAAGGACAAGACGCGTAAGGTAGGAAGCGAACGCTTTGCGTGTGTCTGATATGCCACTGCCATGATGGTGGACAGACTGGAAAACAGCCGGGGATACGCGAAGTTTGACGCGTGTCGAAACCCATCCCGGAACCGAGTCACCCAGGGAACGGTCGTAATCACGAAGTTCAGCGCGGGACGCCGAGCCCGCCCGGAACGATAGAACTTTCCTTTTGTATTCCCCACGTCCACCAAGGTCAGCGGGCCGAGAAGTAACGGCAACCTCGTTGCTAATCATGAATACGGAGAAGAAACCAATTCCGAAGCGTCCTGAAGGGTGAAATCTTGGATCGCTCGGCAATCCAGGAAATAAAACCGACGCTGTGGGATCCGTCCAAAATGATTTTCCGAAAGTAATCAATGGTCCCGTCATAACGCTTTCGCTCATCCCGATCCCGTCGTCGTCTACAAAAACGTAGTGGTCGTCGGACCCAGGGATCGACTCCAATGTAATGTCAATTCGACCCGGATACCTGTTTTCTTCTGTAACTTTATAATCAGTATCGAGAACGCGCCGGGCACGAATGGCATCTGCCGAATTCAGGATTAGTTCGCGCAAGGGGACGAGCAAATCATTCCCGTACAGCTTCGATCCGCCCAGGAGTGTGGCCAGTTTGACGGGGTCCTCAACGCGCACAGACGTGTCCAGAAGACTTGGCTGCCATGTCACCGCGACTGTATTCGGGAAACAGAATGCTTCTCTCTCCTGACCTGAGATTGGGAAGCACGACGGTGACATGCCGCCAGCCGAACCACAGTATGAATGCAGCGATCGTCAGAATTCCGACCTTGCGCCACAACGAATCTGCGTCCAGCGCGACGGAGACCAGCAGCACTGAAAAAGCGCCAAGCGCTATCACCCCGGATGCCAGTGACAGTCGCTACACCCCACTTTATGCCCCGCCATGCCGCTATGGTCGCAGGAATAGCGACAATGGTCAATCGAAGCCATGTTGACGGATTGCCGCCGTCAATGCCAAAAAACGATGGCTGACGGTACCGTTGCACCCGGGCGAGATCATTCCGCAACAGTGAGCGAGATCATCTCGGAACGCGCCGGCGAGATCAAATCGGTACACCCGGGCGACATCGTCGCAATCCGCGGACATCGCCTGACTGAATGCATTTAGGGAGGAGCGGCCATGGGTATCGCCGAGGAATGGCTGAAGTACGCGCCGAAGCCACGGCCGCTGAGTGGGAGAGAGAAGTGGAACGTTTTCCTGTCTTACCGCTCAGTGGATCGGGCCTGGGTCCTGAACCTGTATGATCTTCTGCAAGAATTAGGGCACACGGTATTCCTGGACCAGGTCGCCTTGAAGGCGGGCGACCCTCTGATCGATAAATTGCAGGAGGCCCTCACAGCCAGTCAAGCGGGCGTCCTGATCTGGTCGACGGCTACCGGAGAGTCGAAATGGGTGTCGAAGGAGTACCAAACTCTTGAACGACGGGCCACCAACAACGAGGACTTCCAGTTCGTGCCGATCCGGCTCGATCGGTCCTCGTTGCCGGAGTTTGCCGCAAACCGCATCTTCCTCGACTTCGCGGACTATCCGGACGGGCCCAACGGCGGCGAACTCCTACGCCTTTTGCACGCCATCGCCGGTAGGCCGTTGAGCCAGGAGGCCGCGCGTTTTGCGGCGGGGCAGGACGAGGCCGCCAAGCAGGCGGTCAACAAAGTCAATGCCGCGATCGCGAATGGCAACGAGAAGCGACTGAGGGAGCTGTTCGAAATGGGCGGCCTCCCGTGGCGGATCTCCGCGGCCCTCGGCTGCAAGGCGGCGGAAGGGCTCACGAAGCTCGGTCGCAACGACGAGGCGATCGCCATGCTGTCCCAGGTCGAGGCCCAGTTCCCGAGAGCTATCCGGCCCCAGCAACTACGCGCGCTGGCTCTCGCCAGGCGCGCCGTCCGCACCAAGAACGTGGAAGACCTGGATATCGCGCAGGAAATTCTCGGAGAACTCTACTCCGCGGGTGAGCGCGATCCGGAGACCTTGGGGATCTACGCCAGGACGTGGATGGACCGCCATAATCTCGACGGGAACGAGCTTTCGCTCCGGCGGTCCCGGGATCTCTACGCGGAGGCATTCGAAGGCACGAAGGGCGACTACTATACCGGGATCAACGCCGCGGCGAAGAGCGTCTTTCTCGGTACGACCGAGGACCTGAAAAGGGCCGACGCCTATGCCTCGCGCGTGCTCGAAGTTGCTGGAACGAAAGAATGTCCGGGCGATTATTGGAAGACCGCGTCCGTTGCCGAGGCCCTCCTAATCCGGAAGGACTACGCCGCGGCCGGCAAGATTTATCTGGCCGCGGTGACCATGGCCCCAAAGGAGATCGGTTCGCACGAGTCCACCTGGGGTCAGGCTCGTCGGCTTATGGCTAAGCTGGGCGCCACGAATGAAGAGCAAGCTGCGGTCCAGAAGGCTTTCGCTCATCTTATGAAGGGAGCGTAGAGGTTCAATGAGAGCGCTGCTTGGTCCCAGTTTTGGAGAGCCGCCGCTTGTTGAAGCCGGAAACCAGCCTCAAGGCCCCAGCCTGTGGTGGTCGGGGCATGAGAACCTCGGCCCGGCATGTCCGGGCCTTTTTTCATCTGAAAATAACGGTGCGTTGACGGAACTGGGACGGCGCCATAACTGCGGCGGCTCCAAGAAAAAAGAGTTACATGCCGCAGTACTGGGCCAGTATTGCACGCTTACCTATCGGCCGCAGACGGTGTTGTAGGACGCTGAGGGGCTGACGTCGCATATCCTGCTCGTGCTTGCTCCGCCTGGTCTTTGCGCACGAGAGCGTAGCCCTTCTTGGCCATACAATCTCGCCCTCCTTGGTCCACTACACCAGTGTCAAGGTTGGCGTGACAGAGGGAGATGTCTGTCTGGCCCTGCTTAAGCAGATCTGGGTCATCGACGATCCTTCTACCGTCTGTCCTTACCCAGGCCATTTCGGGCTTGTTCGTCGCGCAGCCAACCTGCATACCAAGCGCGAAGACCGTAACAAAGGCTGAAAGTTGCCGTCGCCGCTTGCTCATGCGCTACCCTTAAGTGGACGCGTTCGTCGTTTCCGTTACGGCGCTGGAAAGGCTATCCCGGCGCAACCCAACGCTACTGCTTATTGTTTCTACCAACAGACGTTTTGGTGGACGCGGCGATTTCGGTGCTCGTCATCGTTGGCCTGTTGTTCGGACGCTTTCTCGGCTGGATATGGATGGACCCCGTCGCGGCCTTGTGCGGAGCCGTCGTCATCGCTGCCTGGGCATACGGCCTCGCGACACCGGTGCCGTCTTCCTCGATATGAACCCTGACCGGAGAATGGCGGAGCGTATGCGAGCGATACTCGAGACCGATGGCGATCAATTGACTGATCTGCACCCGTGGCGTCTC
>Ga0210408_10004349_pt1 | contig 12681 bp, 13 predicted proteins | sample IncBWH4MmetaG_FD_155471 | JGI IMG/M metagenome (GOLD analysis project Ga0210408, IMG submission 155471) | Forest soil microbial communities from Barre Woods Harvard Forest LTER site, Petersham, Massachusetts, United States - Inc-BW-H-4-M | ecosystem: Environmental > Terrestrial > Soil >...
GAGGTTGTTGTACAGGAAGGTTTGGCGCATGGGCTCTTGGGGCTCGAGATATTTCAGGCGCTCGAACAATTCTTTGCGGGTGAACGGCGATTTGAACCAGATGAGATCGTGGCGGGTGACTCCGGTGCGGTGGGAGAGCATGTCGCGCAGGGTTACGTTGTTGTTGAGCTGATCGTTGTAGAACTGGATGGTGGGGACGGAGTCGCGCACGGGCTTGTCCCAGGTGAGTTTGCCTTCTTCGACTAACATGCCGGCGGCGACGGCGGTGAAGAGCTTGGAGTTGGAGGCGATTTGCTGGAGAGTGGTGGGGGTGAAGGGCAGCTTTTTTTCATAGTCGCGGTAGCCGTAGCCCTTGGCGAAGACTAGCTTGTCGTTGACGACGATGCCGACGCCGATGCCGGGAGTGTTCCAGTCTTTTAGTGTTTGCGCCATGTAGGCATCGAAGCCGTCGAGCTTTTTGGTGATGTCGGCGTCTTGGGCGCTGGCGGCGAGCGCGAAGATCATGAGAGCAAGGGCAGCAACTGCCAGGCGAGTCCAATTGGCAGGAATTGCGCGGAGTGTTCTTAGGAGCGGCATGGGAGACCTCTGTCCTTGGATTAGCGTTGGAACCAGCGCCCCGCATTGTACTGCCTTGCCGCCGATTGGCAAGGAAGCGTTGCGCGTACATAGTTTGTGGGAGTAACGAGCGGTCAAATTCGCGGGACACCGAGGCGATGCTAAATATGAAGTCATCCAACACCGCTCGGACGCGGCAGTACCTAGACGCCGTAGCTTCGGGCGAATCGGCGGAAAGGCTATTTGAGTTCTACTCTCCGGATGTGGTCATCGAGGCGTTTCCGAACCGGATTGCGCCACAGGGGAACGTGCGGCGGACAGGGGAGATACGCGCTGCCTATGAACAAGGGAAGGAGATTCTGCGCTCGCAGAACTACGACGTGCGACGCATCGTAGAGTCGGGCGATGAGGTGGCCGTCGAGTTGGTGTGGACCGGAATTTTGGCAATTCCAGTGATGGGTCTACCCGCGGGGAGTGAGATGAAAGCTTTTGTCGCGATGTTTCTAACGTTTCGTGAGGGGAGGATTATTTCGCAGAGGAATTACGACTGTTATCCGCCGTTTGACGCGGGCGAGCAAGCGGCCAAGAGATAGTTGCGAGCAAAGATTGCGGCAAGCGAGTCGCAGGGGCAAGTTATGGCGATTTTGAAGAGGACGAAAAGCACACTGGCGGCATACGTGGTTGATTCGCGCGCACACATTGGGCATGTACATCTGAAGGTGGCGAGTATTGGGAGGGCGCTGGACTTTTATTGCGGCGTTCTGGGATTTGAGGTGATGCAACGGTTTGGGGAGAGTGCCGCATTTCTTTCGGCTGGCGGTTATCACCATCACCTGGCAGTGAACACGTGGGAAAGCCTGGGCGGGAGGCCGCCGGCTGCGGGGACTACGGGGCTATATCACACGGCGATTGTTTATCCCACGCGGGCGGCTTTGGCGGAAGCTTTGCGAAGAGTGCTGGCCGCGGAGATCGCATTGGACGGGGCGGCGGATCATGGCGTTAGCGAGTCTATTTACTTGCGCGATCCGGATGAGAATGGCGTGGAATTGTATTGCGATCGGCCGAAGGAGCAGTGGCCACGAACTGCGGACGGGGAGTTGGCGATGTACACTCGACCGTTGGATTTGCACAAGTTGCTGAGCGAGTTGAAGGAAGATCTGACACTATCGCCTGGGCCGCGGGATTTGTAAAGACACATCCGGAAATCAGAAACGCAAATTTGATCATCCAAACAAAAGAAACGCACTAACACAGATCGCAGAGTTAGGAGCACAGAGCGCGGAGTGGAGGCGCTTGATTTGCGCTTGCGGTGATAGAACATTTGGCCGTAAAAGCGGCGGCTAGACCGCCGCACTCCATATTACGGAGTGGACTGGGTTGGGTGGGCCTTCGTGAGCGAAGGCGTGAATTCGAAGCGGACTACCCACTCGGAGGGGACGGCGTGGCCGTCGACCTTGGCGGGGGCGAAATCCCAACGATGCGCAGCTTGTAGGGCCTGGTCCGCGAAATACTTGCTGGGGCCGGGAGAGAAGAGTTCGGCGGACGCGACGTTGCCGGCGTTATCGACATGGAGCCTGACGGCGACGTGAACGGTGCCGCGAATGGTGGCGCGGGCTTTGGGAGAAACGTCGGGCAGAATCTGATCGAGGACTTCGCCTTGCGTGACGGGGCTCACTGTAGCTTTGGCAGCGGCTTCGAAGCGAGGCGGATCGGCGATGCTAGTGAGCGCGGCGGGAGCCGGCGCGGGCTGGTTAAGCGAGTTCCTGTCGCCATGCATAGGTGGTTGCGATGCGTGCTGCGAAGATGAGGCGGAGACGGTTGGAGGAGCGGGCTTCTGAGCTGACTTGGAGGCGTTTTTGGGGTGCGCCACAGCTGGAACGGCCTTTACGGGAGGCGCTGACTGCGGCTCGAGAGTGGCGGTTTGCTGAGCGGGGGTGCGGTGATGGAGCAGCCGAGGAACGAGAAAAATGGCAGTGAGCACCAGGGCCGCGACAATACCGACCGGAAGATAATTGATTTTGGGGAGCGGCGGAAGCAAGGGAGGGCGCTTAAGCTGGGGTTGAACGAGGTCGTAACGAGGCCGGGTGGCTGTACTCCTGACCGCGACGGTTTGCCCGTAAACGGGCTGATTGGCGGTGGCGGGCGGAGCGGGACGCGCGGGTTGACCCTTTGCGGCGGCCAACGAAGCTGGCGAAGGCGCATGTCGCGGTGCGCTCGAGAGAATGGCGGGTACTGCAGAGGCCGCGAGGTAAGGAGGGGCGGGCGCGGAGGTGGACTTTGCGGCTGATGCCGAGGGAGCAACGGAACCGGGATTCAGACGGGCAACGATTTCGACCACAGTCCAGCGGCGCTGCGGATCACGGTGCAGGCAGTTGCGCGCGATGTCGAGAAAAATGGCGGGCAAGGTGTCCGGTACGATGGGATTTTGGCTGCCGGAACCAGCCGAAGGGACTTGCTGCGTGAGAGCTTCCACGAGAGTGATGCCCAGGGACCAGACGTCGCCAGCGGGAGTGATGACGCCCTTGGCGATCTCGGGCGGGTCGTAAGGGCTGGCGTGGCGGAGGCCGGCGGGGAACAGAGTCTGTTGCGGTTCGGCAGCGGGCAGATGGGACTGTTCGGCGTGTTCATCAATAGAGAAAACACCATCGGTGGAAAGTTTGAGTTGATCCTCAATGGCGAGAATGTTGGAGGGGCGCATGTGCCCATGAACCAGACCTTCGGCATGGAGGAACGCGAGAGCCTGCAGCGTAGGAGCGAGAACGTCACGAGCTTCGGCGGGTGTGAGCGGGCGCTGGGGCAGAAATTGCGAGAGATTTTCCTCAGCGTATTCCATAACGACGTAGAGCAATTCGAAGTTGCTGAGGCGGCAGCGGCCAGACTCGAAGGTGCGGAGCAAATGGGAATGAGAGAGTTTTGCTGCGTGCTTCCAGCGAAATAATTGGAGCTCGGCGTCGGGTCCATCGACCTGGATGAACTTGATGGCGACTTTTTGCGGCGGAGTGCCGCGCTCGGTCAGAAAAACAGCGCTGTGTTCAGAGCCGCCCAGATATTGGCGAAGTAGGAATCGAGCATCGACAATTTGGCCTTCCCACTGTTTCCAGGATTCGGACATAACGACCCCCTCGTCCGTTTAGATTGAGCCTCATTGTACTCTCAGAGCGGCGGAGATGGCGCTGTCCTGGGGTACAGGTTTGCCGTTGGTCAAGAGTCGTAAGCCGAAGTCAGGAACGGAGGCTTAGAGGGCCACTGACGAAGGGGCTGCCGCGCTCGTAAAAGCGCAGGAGGCGGTGGGCGGCGCGGGTGATGCCGATGCGAGGGCTCTTGCCCAGCCGGCTCAGGCTACCGCGTTCGGGGCCTGCGGTGGGCGGATTAGTGATGACGCCGAGCCAGAGTGGGCCTGGGGCGCAGAGGTCGGTTCCGTCGAGGGATCGGTCGATGCGGAGGGCGGAGGCGAGGCGCCCCGGACCGCGGGCGAGGTCGAGCAGGCGGGTGGTATTGCGGTGATCCTCCATCTTTTCGATGCCCTCAATGGGCTGGAGCGCGCGGATGAGGACGCCACCGCCGATTCCCGGGATTTCTGCGCTCACGTTGAGCATGAAGTGGTTTCCGTAACTGAAATAAACGTAGGCGTGGCCGCGGCGAAGAAACATGGAGCGATTGCGAGGGGTTGGACCGCGGAAGTGGTGCGCGGCGGGATCGCGCTGCGGGTAGGCTTCGGTTTCAACGATACGCCCGCTGAGGCGGAGGCCCGGGAGTTTGCGGACGACGATTTTGCCGATGAGAAAGCGAGCCAAGGCGATGGTATCCGCCGGGAGTTCGGAGCGGCGGAGGCGGCGGATGGAAATGGGGGTTTGGGGGGGCATCTGGGCTGGCACGTGCGGCAGTCCTCCGAGGGGTCACGGAAGTCTAATCTTATGTCGTACGCCCGACCAGGTGGGTGTCTAACCTCGCTTGCAAACCGCGAAAATGGAAACCATGGAAACCGAGAAGCGGCAATTTGTGAGGAAGCGAACGGATCAGTTGGTGTATGCGGAATTTGGGCCCGAGAACGGCAGTGTTCTATTGAATTTGAGTGAGGCGGGGTGCAGTTTCCAGTCAATGGCTCCGGTGCGCGAGGAGCAGCTGCGCTTCTGGGTGTCGGTGGGAGACGGACGGAAATTGGTGGGCGAAGGGCGGATGGTATGGTCCGACATTGCGAAAAAGACGGGGGGACTGCGCTTTCTGAATCCTTCGCTGGAATTGCGCGAACAAGTTCAGGCGTGGCTGGAGCAGACACTGGTCACCACGGACGGAAAACTCGATCCGGGGGCTGAATCGGAAGCGAAGCGGCGGCGCAGGAAACTGAGGGAGGAAGCAAGAGCGGAAGCAGAGCGCGCGCGGAGAGAGGGAGCGCAAAAGCAGAAGGTGGTCGCAGACGGCGGCTTGCAGATGAAACCGCCAAATAGTCCAACTGCAAATGAAGGCCCTCAGCTGATCGGGTGGGACGCTTCAACGCCTCGGGTTGCCCAGGGCAAGTCTGCAGCAACGTTGCGTGGGATCGGCGCAATTGCATTAATTGCGATCCTCTTCACAGGGCTGGTCACGTATCGGCGGGAGCTGGGACATCTGGTGATGTCGGTTGGGTCGAGCATCGCTGGGGAGACGGGCAGCGCAGGGGAGAAGGCCGGCGCGGGGGCTCCTGCGGAGGCTGGCCCTGCGCCAGTGGACGCAAGTCCCGAGGTAAAACCAGCGACAATGCCGGATGCACAGGAAACCTCCAGCGAAAGCATCGCGGACAGTGAAGATACGGCTAAGCCGCAATTGGCCAGCGTATCGGCTGGGCCGGCGAAACGCGCTGCGGCCCAACCCGAGCAGGGCGTTGTGGATGTGCGTTCTCTGTGGACGTCCGTGGAGAATGGGGATACAAGGGCGGAGGTGGTATTGGCGAGTCGCTATATTCGAGGCGACGGGGTACCGCAGAGTTGCGCGCAGGCGCGTGTGCTGCTGGAGGCGGCCGCGAAGAGGGGCAGCTCGGACGCGAAGGAAAAACTGGGCCAGCTGGGGCAGTCAGGCTGCCCGTAACGCTCAAGAAACCGCGATTACCGCGCGGGATGGCAGGTTCCTTGACTTGGCAGGCGAGCGACTTAATAATGAAGAAAGCATGAGCGTGCGCGCCGGAGGCGCTGAAGACATGTTCCTTGACGTCAAGGACCTTGCCGTCCGCAAACTTCCGATTCGGAAGAGTTACGCTCCGGGCAGCATCGATTACCAGACAGCGGAAATCAAGCAGACCGAACCGCTGGAGGTGAACGCTACCGCGGAGCTGCTGGACGGTCAGATACGCATTGCCGGTGATATTGAGACCAAGGTGGAATTGGTATGCGCGCGATGTCTCGAACCGGTGGTGGAAGAAGTGAGCCGTACGTTCGATCTCTTCTACAGCCCTTTGCCGAAGGGTGTGAAGCCGGAAGAGGCTCGGCTGAGGGAAGACGATGCGGAGATTGGTTTCTTTGAAGGAGAGGGGCTCTTTTTGGCGGACGTGTTGCGCGAACAGGTGCTGCTGGCATTGCCGATGAAGGCGATTTGCCGGGGCGATTGCCGGGGGTTGTGCCCGAATTGCGGCGCGAACCTGAACCATGAAGAGTGCCGCTGTGAGACCCACGCGACGGATCCCCGTTTGGCTCCACTCGCGCGCCTCAAGCAGGACTGGCTGAAGAAACAATAGTTTTCCCGGGCGAAAGCCTTATACAATCCGCCCACAGGGCAGGAACGAGGAGTATTGGTATGCCTAACCCAAAACGAAGGCACTCGAAGAGACGAACGAGCACGCGGCGGGCACATGACTTTTTGACCAAGCCGACGACCGGAGAGTGTCCGCACTGCCACGAAACGAAGCAGCCGCACCAGGTATGCCCGCATTGTGGCTACTACAAGGGTCGCGCGGTGCAAGACAAATCCGCCTGATGCGGCTAAGTGTGCGTAAAGGCAGAGAGTCAGCCTGACGGATAAAATTGCGGCGATCCAACGAGTTTTTCCGGAACTGCCAGGTCTAGCTTCCATGATAACCATCGCTGTGGACGCCATGGGCGGAGACAACGCACCCCGCCCCGAGGTTGAAGGCAGTGTGCTGGCCGCACGGGAATATGGCGTGCGGATTTTGTTGGTTGGGCAGCCTCAAGTGGTACGCGCGGAGTTGGCCAAGCATGCCGCGCCCAACTTGCCCATTGAGATTGTGCCGGCGAGCGAAGTGATCACGATGACGGATCACCCGGCGCAGGCCTTTCGAAGGAAGAAGGATAGTTCGGTGCATGTTTCCGCGCGGCTTGTGCGCGAAGCCAAGGCCGACGGCTTGGTGAGTGCGGGGAACACGGGCGCGGTGATGACCGTGGCGCGATTTTTGCTGGGTGCGTTGGAATCGGTGGATCGCGTGGCGCTGGCGGCTCCGTTTCCGAACGCCAAGGGTGGCGTTTCGGTTTTGCTGGACGTGGGCGCGAACGTGGATTCCAAGCCCGAACATCTGGTGCAGTTTGCGGTGATGGGAGAGATTTATTACCGAGCAACGTTTGGGCATCGCCGGCCGCGCGTGGGATTGCTGTCCATCGGCGAGGAAGAGATCAAAGGGAACGAGCTGACGCGGGAAGTGTACACGCGATTGAAACAAAGCCCGGTCCATTTCGTGGGTAACGTGGAGGGAGGCGACCTGTTTTCGGGTGAAGTGGATGTAATTGTTTGTGACGGATTCGTGGGGAACATCGCGTTGAAGATCTGCGAAGGGCTGGCCTTTCAGATTTTTGGGTTGTTGCGGAAATCGATCAACAGTTCGCTGGCTTCGCAGGTGGGATTTCTGTTTTCCAGGGGAGCGTTGAAGGGATTGAAGAAAAAGATTGACTACGCGGAGTCGGGCGGCGCGCCACTGCTGGGGGTGCGCGGGGTGTGCGTCATAGCGCATGGGCGCTCGAACGCGAATGCCATAAAGAATGCGATCCGCGTTGCTTCGGGCCTGGCCAAAGCGCATATCAACGAAAAAATCGAAGAGGAGCTCTCTGTCGCCGGCGTGACCGCCTAGCGGCAGGGTCGAGGTTGAAATGGGAAAAATTGCATTTGTGTTTCCAGGGCAAGCGTCGCAATACCCTGGCATGGGCAAGGAGCTGGCGGAGAAGTATCCGGCGGCGCGGGCGGTTTTTGACGAGGCGGACCAGGCGCTGGGATTTTCGATTTCGCAGATGTGCTTTGCGGGCAGCGAAGAGGAGTTGAAACAAACAGCCAATACGCAGCCGGCAATTTTGACCTGCTCGGTGGCAGTTCATCGCGTACTGGCGGAGAAAGGGATTACGCCGGACTTTGTGGCGGGCCACAGCTTGGGAGAGTATTCGGGGTTGGTGGCGGCAGGGGCGCTGAAATTTTCGGATGCCGTGCAGCTGGTGCACAAACGCGGACAGTACATGCAGGACGCGGTGCCGGCCGGGCAAGGCGCAATGGCCGCGATTATGGGATTGTCGCCGGCGGTGGTGGCCGATGTTTGCAAGCGGGCTGCCGACGACGAGGTGTGCTCGCCGGCTAATCTGAATTCGCCGGACCAGACGGTCATTTCCGGGTCGGCCGGGGCGGTGAAGCGCGGGGTGGAGATTGCTTCGCAGTCCGGTGCGAAACGGGCGGTAATTCTGGCGGTTTCGGCTCCGTTCCATTGCGCGCTGATGATGCCGGCGCAGGAGCGGTTGGAGAAGGATTTGCGTGGCACGCAGTTTTCAAAATTGCAGATGCCGCTGGTTACCAACGTGGACGCGGACACCATTACTACTGGGGATGAGGCGCGGGAGGCGCTGATCCGGCAAGTGACTATGGCGGTACGCTGGGAAGAGTCGATGCGCTTGCTGATTGATGAGGGTGTGACGACGTTTGTGGAGGTTGGGCCTGGGCGGGTGCTGGTGGGTTTGTTGAGGCAGATCGAGCGCAGCGTTGGGGCCTTGAACGTGGAGGACGAGAAGAGCTTGGCGACGACGATTGATAAGATCGCGCAGGCGCGGGCCGACGCGGCCTAGTTTTCAAAAAGAAGGAAAAAGATAACGCAGAGGCGCAGAGTCGCAGAGGTTTCGCAGAGAAGAAATAGCTCAGAGAATAATCTCAGCCTACATGTTCAGCCTAAAAGATAAAGTTGCCTTGGTTACCGGCGCTTCGCAAGGAATTGGTCGGGAAACTGCGCTGGCTCTTGCGGAGGCTGGCGCGAAAGTCGGTGTTGCGGCGCGCAACGAAGAGAAATTGACCGCGCTGGTTGCCGATATTGGGGCGGCCGGCGGTACGGCATTCGCAGTGAAGATGGATGTTGCGGATGCCGAGCAAGTGAAGGCCGGTTTCAAACAGGTGCTCGAGAGATTTGGGCGGCTGGATATTCTGGTCAACAATGCCGCCATTACGCGCGACGGATTGGCGATGCGCATGAAGGCCGATGACTGGGATGCCGTGTTGCGTACGAATCTGACTGGCGCGCATCTTTGCATTCAGCAGGCATTGCCGACGATGATGAAGGCGCGGGCTGGGCGAATCATTAATGTTAGCTCGGTGGTGGCGCAGTCCGGCAACGCCGGGCAGGCCAATTATGTTGCGGCGAAGGCAGGCCTGATTGGCTTGACGAAGGCTATTGCTATCGAAATTGCATCGCGCAATATCACGGTCAACGCGGTGGCACCGGGCTTTGTCGCGACGCCTATGACTGATGTGCTGCCGGACAAAGTAAAGGAAGAATTGACAACCCGCATCCCGCTCGGGCGCATGGGGTCACCCCGTGACATAGCTGCGGCGATCATATTCCTGGCCAGCGACGAAGCCGCCTATATCACCGGCCACGTTCTTAACGTAAACGGGGGGATGCATTTGGCGTGAGACGCGATCGTCAACGTGCCCTCCATTTCACCGAGGGCGCACAGCCAGGATTGGCTGTGCCACGGGAGCAAAGTTGACCTAGCTGGACCGGGCAAATAGAATGGGCAGGTTATACTTACAGGGCGAATAGGCGTGTGGGGCGGCGTTTCGGCCGGGCAATCACAAGTTCAATATCAAAGAGCACTAGCGATAGCAGATCGTCGGAGGATATGAATGGCCAGCGTGGAAGAGCGCGTAAAGCAGATTATCGTCGAGCAGCTCGGCGTGGACGAAGCAGAAGTTACGCCCACGGCATCGTTCGTGGATGACCTGGGGGCGGACTCGCTGGACCAGGTGGAATTGGTGATGGCGTTCGAGGAGGCCTTTGGCATCGAAGTGCCGGACGAGGACGCCGAGAAGATGACGACCGTAAAGGACGCTGTCGAGTATATCGATAAACACTCCAAAGGGAAGTAACGCCGCTGGGTAATACCACCTTATTCCGGAGCAGGAACAGTTGACTCGCCGCGTTGTGGTCACGGGTGTTGGATTGGTCTGCGCGCTGGGTATCGGCACGGAAGAAAGTTGGAAGAATCTTCTGGCCGGGGTCAGCGGGGTCGCCTGCATCACCAGCTTTGACACTACCGGTTTCGATTGCCGCATCGGCGGCGAAATCAAAGGCTTCGACCCCTTCCAGTGGATCGAGAAAAAAGAACTGAAGAAGATGGGGCGGTTTATCCAGGTGGCGCTGGCTGGCGCTGATTTTGCGGTGCGCATGTCCAACTGGAAGCCCGAAGATTCCGATCTCGATGAGGTAGGCGTGTATGTTTCGTCGGGAATCGGCGGATTCGACATCATCGAGCGCGAGCATGGGAAGCTGCTGAACGGCGGCCCGGGCCGAATTTCGCCATTTTTTATTCCGTCGGCGATTGTTAATCTGGCTTCCGGGCATATTTCGATTCGCTATGGAGCGCGCGGCCCGAATTCGGCAACGGCCACGGCGTGCTCGGCTTCGGCACATGCCATCGGCGATTCGTTCAAAATAATCGAACGCGGCGCGGCGGAAATGATGATTTGCGGGGGAACGGAAGCGACCATTACGCCGATGGGCATTGGCGGATTCGCTTCAATGAAGGCGCTGTCGACCCGGAACGATGATCCCGCACATGCCAGCCGGCCTTTTGACGCGCAGCGGGATGGATTTGTGGTCGGCGAGGGCGCGGGGATTCTGATTCTGGAATCGCTCGAGCATGCGCAAAAGCGCGGAGCCGAAATCCTGGCGGAAATTGTGGGCTATGGAATGTCCGGCGACGCGTATCACATCACGCAGCCGGCGGAAAATGGCGACGGCGCGTTCCGCGTGATGCGGGCGGCGCTAAAGGATGCGAAGTTGTCGTCGGAAGATGTCGGCTATGTGAATGCGCACGGCACTTCTACCCCACTCGGCGATTGCCTAGAAACGATAGCTCTGAAGAGAGTTTTCGGTGAGCGCGCCAAGCAGGTTCCGGTGAGCTCCACGAAATCGATGACCGGGCATTTGCTCGGCGGCGCAGGCGGGCTCGAGGCGGGCATCTGTGTACTGGCGTTGCGCGACCAGATTCTGCCGCCGACGATCAATCAAGAAACGCCAGACCCGGCGTGCGATCTGGACTATGTGCCCAACAAGGCGCGTAAGACTTCCTTCGAATACGCGCTATCGAATTCCTTTGGATTTGGCGGCACCAATGCGGCCTTGATATTCAAGCGCTGGTCCGGCAAATAGCCAGTGTTCACCCAGCATTTCGGGCCGCTCTTCAAACGCAACAAATAGGAAAAATCCCGTGAACATCATCGTGTGCATCAAGCAGGTCCCCGCCAAAGACGCGCCGCTTTCGATTGCGGGGAACTGGATCCGCGAATCGGATATCGGATTTGAGATGAATGAGCCGGACAGCTACGCACTGGAAGAGGCGCTGCGGCTGAAGGAAAAGCACGGCGGAGAAGTGATTGCGCTGTCCATGGGACCGGAACGCGTGAAACAGACTATTAAGGAGGCGCTGGCCAAGGGCGCGGACCGCGGGATCCACATTGCCGATGATAAGTTTGCGCAACTCGATCCGCTGGGGTCGGCGAAATCTTTGGCTGCGGCGATCAATCAACAGAAACACGATTTGGTACTGACGGGTTTGCAGAGCGACGACCACGGATTTGGGCAGACCGGTGTGGTGCTGGCGGGCATCCTGGATGTTCCGCACGCGACGATCATCATGGCCATCGAGGTGGATGGACAGAAGATGAAATTGAAGCGCGAGCTGGAAGCCGGTTGGTTCCAGCACATCGAGTGTCCTCTGCCCGCGGTACTGAGCATTCAATCTGGAATCAACAAAGTCCGCTACGCCACGCTGAAGGGGATTATGGCCGCGAAGAAAAAGGAGATTACGACCATTACGCGCGAATCGCTGGGCGTCTCCGCGGAGCCCACGCAGCGAGTGGAGAAGATTTACGTCCCCACAAAAACGAAAAAGACGGAATTCCTTACCGGTACACCCAAGGAAGTGGCGGGCAAATTGGTGGAGAAGCTGAAGTTCGAGGCGCGGGTGATTTGACATGAAAATCCTGGTGATCGCGGAACAACGGCAGGGCAAGTGGAACAACACCAGCTTCGAGACGTTGGCGGCGGCGCAGCAGGTTGCCAAGGATACGTCGAGCACGGTGAGCGCGGTGGTGATCGGCAAGGGGGTAACTGGGCTGGCCGGCGAATTGGCGGCAAAGAATGTTGCCGAGGTGCTGCTGGTCGAACACGATTTGCTGGAGGCGTACACCCCGGACGGGTATTGCGTGGCGCTGTCGCAGGTGATTGGCTCGGCGAAACCGGATCTGGTGCTGTTTCCCCACACTTATCAGGTGCGCGACTTTGCGCCGAAGCTGGCGGCCATGCTGGGCAAGGGCATGATTGGCGACTGCATTGGCTATCGGAATGAGGGCGGAAAACTGGTTTTCGTGCGGCAGATGTTTCAGGGCAAGACGGCGGCGGATGTGACGTTTCAGGGCGCCGCGCCATGGTTTGCTTCGTTTCAGGCGGGAGCGTTTCGTGCGGATTTAGTCGTGGCGCACCCTTCTGGGAAGGCCCCAGTAAATTCGGTGACCGTTGATGTGAAGCCGGGACAGATTCGCACCAAACCGCTGGACCTGTTCAAAGAGGCGAAGTCGGCGGTGGATTTGACACAGGCGCCGCTGATAGTGGCGATTGGGCGCGGCATCAAGGCGCCGGAAAATATTCCGCAAGCGGAAGCGCTAGCCAAGGCGCTGGGG
>Ga0210408_10004350_pt1 | contig 12679 bp, 10 predicted proteins | sample IncBWH4MmetaG_FD_155471 | JGI IMG/M metagenome (GOLD analysis project Ga0210408, IMG submission 155471) | Forest soil microbial communities from Barre Woods Harvard Forest LTER site, Petersham, Massachusetts, United States - Inc-BW-H-4-M | ecosystem: Environmental > Terrestrial > Soil >...
CGCTGACGAACAGCTTCGGTTTGGTGCAGGTGTCGAGGAACGAATAATCGTAAGAACGGTCGTCGACCGGAGAGATCGGCGTGCCCAGAGCGATCACCGCTTTGACGCGCGGATCGGGACAAGCGGCGCGCAGGCCCACGGCTGCGCCAAAAGAAAATCCTGCGAAGATCAGCGGTAGATGGAAGTCGTGGTCGAGCCAGTCAAGCGCGCTGCGGACGTCGTCGACTTCGCCGGTTCCGTGTGCGTGGTCGCCCTGGCTAAGGCCGGCGCCGCGGAAGTTGAAGCGCAGGACCGGGAAGCCGAAGCTGTTCAGCGCTTTCATCGCGTGGAAGACGACTTTGTTGTGCAGGGTTCCCCCATACACCGGATGCGGGTGGCAGACCAGGGCGGCATGCGTCGCGGCAGCAGAGCCAGGGTTGAGCAGGGCTTCGAGTTGTCCAGCGGGACCGTCGAGGAAAAAAGATCGGATGGCGGCGGATGGTTCAGTCACGTCGCTAGATTACAACGATCGGGTTGGCGGCGGGTCGGAGGGGCTGCGCGTCGAAGAGGCTGCGCGAGGCTGCGGGACAAACCCGGGCCGCGGAACGGACGAGGGCGTCCGTTCCCACGTGGTTCCTTCAGTCGCAATTTCTTGATGAGCGGGGCATAGGCTCTCGTCGGAAAGTCGGAGTAGGAATCATGGTTACCCATAACCCCCTCCACAGATCCGGACAGGCGGGTCTCCCGCATCCGGCTCTTACCTCAGGTAATAACGCCCATGCGGCGCAGGGGATAAGGATGACAAGGACGGGCGGGAGGCAACCAGCGGTCGATCAGGCGCCGCATTCGGGCCCACAGCACGTGGGCGTGCTGGCTGCGCCGCGACAGGGTGCGATGCCAGAGCCGACCTACTTGGAACCGAAACGTGTACAACGCCGCGCGGTTGGTAGGCACGCCGTAGTAACGGATGTGGCCACCCACGACCGAGCGCAACCACCGGCCGACTTCCGGGATGGGGTCATGCATGCGCCGTTGGAGCTCGGTCTTGACCTCGCCCAACTTCGCTTGCAACCGATTGCGAATCGTCTGTCGCAACACCGTGAACCGTCCATTGCTCCTCTTCTTCCCGCAGATGTGCGTAAAGCCGAGAAAGTTGAACGTCTCCGGTTTCCCGTCTCCGCGCTTCTTCCGGTTTTCGGCCGCGAACGGTCCGAACTCCAGCAGTCGCGTTTTCTCGGGATGCAGTTCCAGGCTGAACTTTCGCATTCTCTCGATCAGTTCCACCCAGAACCGTACGGCATCTGCCTTCGCCTCGAAGCCCACTACGATATCGTCAGCAAATCTCACGATGATCACGTCACCGCAGGCTTGTTTCTGACGCCACGCTTGGGCCCACAGGTCGAACACATAATGGAGATAAACGTTAGCCAGCAGCGGCGATGCACTGCCGCCCTGGGGCGTCCCTTCCTCCGTCCGTGTTCGTTTCCCCTCCTCCAACACGCCGGCATTCAACCATTTCTGGATGAGCCGTACCACGCGTCGATCCGCAATCCGGTGCTCGACGAACTGCACCAGCCATTCGTGCGACAACGCATCGAAAAAGCCGCGAATGTCCACATCCAGCACCCAGTTCACTTTCCTCGTCAGCAGTCCGGTGTAGAGCGCGTCCAGCGCGTTATGCTGGCTTCGCCCCAGTCGGAATCCGTACGAAAAACCGAGGAAATCCGTTTCGTAGATGGCGTTCAAGACCTCGACGGTCGCGCGCTGGGCGATTTTGTCTTCCAGCACCGGAACTCCGAGCGGTCTTTTCCGCCCGTCGCTCTTGTCGATATACACCCTACGCACCGGCTTCGCTCGGTACGCTCCTCGCTTCAGTCTATGGGAGAGGTCCTGGAGATTGTCCTCGAGGGTCTCGCCGTAGTGCCGCCACGTCTCTCCATCCACACCGGGTGCAGCTTCCTTCTTCAAACTGAAGTAGGCCATACGCAGCGTTTCCAGGTTGTAGATGTGGTGGAGAAGCGCCGTGAACCGCATCTCCTTATCCTTACTTGCTGCTTGACGTACCCGCTCCAGCGCACTGGGCGCGTCCGACCGGCTCAGTGTCCGGGACGCGTTTTGCTGGGGCAGGTTCCCTTTGGTCAGTTCCCTTCCCTCCATCCCCTCCGCCGCCGGTTGCCCGGCCTTGTTCGGGGACTTCGCAGGTATTACGGATCTGTCCGACTTCCCGTGTTCGTTCATCATCGGCGTGTGTCCTTGGACTTCCCGATGCGTCCCCATCCATACTCCGTCTGGGGTGAACGCGGGATCTCCCGGTTCCCATGCGAGGTGTTTTGGCACGTGCGCGGGGTCTGTGACCGCGCGGGATCTCGGCGCACCTTGCGATATCGGTGCACCGGGTGGAGCCTTCCGCTTTCTCCTACAGCGTCGGCATCCCGAAGTGAGTTTCTTACGCGGCTGAATACCCGGCCCGCCCCATCCCCTATCAACGCTTCGACGTCACCCTTGCAGGTAACTCCGCATGACTCGGGGTCGGTATGGGTCGCTAGCTCTTTACCGTATGACTTTTGCATTCACTACACCTCGCCGGTTTAACCGGCGCACAGGAGGAAAAAAAAATACTTTGTGGTTTTGCGTCCGTCGCGGGTGAGGACGCCCGTCGCTCCATCGAACAAAAACTGATGCGCTATTCTCTTGCCATGGACTACATCGCGCTCACGCGCAAGCTGGTCGATATCGAATCGATTACGGGGAACGAGGCAGCGGTCGGAGAGGCACTCGCCGGCGAGTTAACCCGCCTCGGATACGAAGTAGGCAGAATGCCCGTTGAGGGCGATCGCTTTAACGTGCTGGCTACCCTGCCGGGGCAACCGCGTCCCGCGATCATCTTCTCCACGCACATGGATACGGTGCCGCCGTTCATCCCATCGTCTGAGGACGCAACGAGCGTGTACGGACGCGGCTCGTGCGACGCAAAAGGGATCATTGCGATTCAGATCGCCGCAGCCGAGGTCTTGCGACGCGAGGGCGTTCCTGTCGGGTTGCTGTTTGTAGTTGGGGAGGAGCGAGACAGCACCGGTGCGAAAGTGGCCAACGGGCAGCCGATCGGAGCGCGCTTTCTGATTAACGGCGAACCCACCGAAAATCATTTAGCTTTGGCGTCGAAGGGAACGCTGCGGGTGGAACTGGTGGCGTCCGGAAAGATGGCGCATTCGGCGTATCCGGAATTAGGCGAGTCGGCGATTGACAAGCTGATCGTGGCGCTCACACGTCTACGCGCAATGCCGCTGCCTTCGACGCACGACATCGGGCCATGCACGTTCAACATTGGATTGATCGAAGGCGGACGCGCGCCCAACGTCATTCCGGATCATGCCAAGGCGCACCTGCTCTACCGGCTGGTTGGGCCCACCGCGGACTTGCGAAAGCGAATCGTGGAAACCGTTGGAAAGCTGGCAACGGTGGATTTCTACCTTGAGATTCCGTTTATGCGCTTTCGAGAGATCGACGGGCTACCGACCATGGTGGCCGCCTTTACGACCGATATTCCTGCCCTGACGAATTGGGGCGAGCCGCTGCTGATCGGACCCGGATCAATCCATGTCGCGCATACGGACGGGGAGTACGTCGAAAAAAAGCAGCTGGCGGAAGCGGTGGAGTTGTACTGCCGAATCGCGAAACAGTTGCTGGCAGCTGGTTAACCCCCGATCCGAGATACTTGCCAACCCGCACGAGACCCGTGTCATCCTCACTTCAGGGGCGTCTCCAACAAATGGAGGATTGAGAATGAAGAAAGGTCTAGCTTTTCTCGCAGTCCCCTTGGTGTTTTGTTTTCTGGCGTTCGCCCAACATGGCGAGCACAACGAAGGTCACGGTGGTGGGGGCCCGATGCATGCGCCCCCACAGCATGGGCCGCAACCAGAACGGAGTCCGCATCCGGTTGAGGAGAACCGGCACTTCAACGATCAACCGGGTCACCCCGAAGCCCCGCATGTGCACGACGACGGACACTGGGTCGGCCACGATACCGGCCGAGGGGATGCACGCTTCCATTTAGACCATCCCTGGGAGCACGGACATTTCGGGGGAGGATTCGGACCGCGACATGTATGGCGCCTGGCCGGTGGCGGCCCTGGGCGATTCTGGTTTGGGGGCTTCTATTTCAACGTGGCGCCGGTCGATGTTGGCTTCTGCAACGATTGGCTCTGGGACTCGGACCAGATCGTGATCTACGACGATCCGGATCACGTGGGCTGGTACCTGGCGTACAACATGCGATTGGGAACTTACGTACACGTGATGTACCTGGGAAGGTAAAGAACAACCGATTTACGAATCAAGCGGCCGCCCTCGCGCAAAGACAGACCGCGGGATGCGGCCGTGTTTATTTGCCGTGATTCTTAGTGAAGCCGTGTGATCAAGCCCCCCGGTTTGCGAATGGAGTTTTACAATGACACAGTCGCCGGAACAGGACCGAATGGCGTCGAGCAAACTGCGAGGATCTATGAGCGACAGCCCTGCATCGCTTCACCCCGTGACATGGCCCGAACTTCCTTTGAGTGCATGGCAGGATACGTATGCCACCCTGCACATGTGGTCGCAGATCGTCGGCAAAGTGCGACTGGCGCTGAGTCCGCGGATGAACCATTGGTGGGAGGTGGCGCTGTACGTGAACCCGAGGGGGCTCACCACCTCGCCTATTCCTCATGCGCCGTGCATTTTTGAAGTGCAGTTTGATTTCATCGATCACAAGCTGATCATCCAGACCGATCACCAAACCAGCCGGGTTATCGCGTTGAAGCCGCGCTCGGTGGCTGATTTTTATCGGGAATTCATGTCGGCGCTCGATTCGCTGGGAATACACGTAAAAATCTGGAAGATGCCGGTGGAGATCGCGAACCCGATCCCGTTCGATCAGGACACGCAGCACGCATCTTACGATCTGGAATATGCCAATCGCTTCTGGCGGATTCTGGTGGCGAGCGATGCGGTTCTGAAGGAATTTCGGGCGGAGTTCATCGGCAAAAGCAGTCCCGTGCATTTTTTCTGGGGCAGCTTCGACCTGGCAGTGACGCGTTTTTCGGGCCGGCGCGCGCCCGAGCGTCCGGGAGCCGATCCGATCACGCGCGAGGCGTACTCGCACGAGGTGATCAGTTGCGGATTCTGGCCCGGTGGCGGCGATGTGAAGGAAGCTTCGTACTACACCTACGCAGCGCCCGAGCCAGATGGCTATGCGCAGCGAACTGTGCAGCCGGCTCAAGCCTACTATCACCCGCAGATGAAAGAGTTCCTACTTCCCTACGATGCAGTGCGCACCGCGAAATCGCCCCACGCTGCGCTGCTCGCCTTCGCGCGCAGCACGTATGAAGCCGGCGCCGACCTGGCGAAGTGGCCGCGGCGGGAGCTTGAACGAGCAGCCTGATTTTCCCGCGACTTTCGCCGAGTTTGGGGTGCGGCCGGCGGATTGATCGGCACTAGTTCTCGCTTCCGCCCCCATGCTTCTGCTTGCATAGTTTGCAGTCCGAGGGCGACTCTGAATTATCCACGCGGTGCTTCACCGGCTTCACCGTGCGGAGGAAAGCGAACATCGATTTCAGATCGTCGTCGGTAAGATTCTTGTAGACCATCACCGGCATGATCGGACTCAGGTTGCGCGCCTTCACCTGGCCGGTGTGCATGACATCAAGGAAGAGCGCTTCGTCGTAGTACGAAATTCCGCTCGCGTCGGGAGTGATGTTGGTGGTCACAACATATCCCCAGGGACCAGCGAAGGGAAATCCTCCGGCAAACTCCATGCCGGGCACATTTTCCCCGCGTATTTGCGATGTGTGGCAATCCACGCAACCGGCCTGATCGACCAGCTGTGCGCCGTACTTGAGCCGGTCGGAGGAATTGACTTCGGCAACTGGCGATGTGATCGGCTCGGGCACGTTGCGGATCAGATACTTCACCGGAAAAATGATTTCAGTCGGGGGCAAGGAGTTGCGAACGGCAGGCAGTGAGCGCAGGTAGAGGACGACTGAGGCAAGGTCTTCGTCGGACATGTGGCGGTAATGGATATACGGCATGATCGGAAAAAGCGCGCGACCGTCGTGACCGATGCCTTCGCGGATCGAGCGGGCAAGCTGGTCGTCGGTCCAGCCTCCGGCGCCAGTTTCGGAATCGGGAGTCAGGTTTGGAGCGACCACGCGGCCCGGGAGGCCGCCATAGGGAAGAACCTCGCCTGAACCTTCCTGGCCCGCGATGATTGGAGTTCCGGGAGCGGCCCAATGGTGCGGGGAGTGGCAGTAGATACAACCGCTCAGAGCGGTGGCGATGTAGCGTCCTCGTTCGAGGCGCTGGGGCGTGCGCTCGAAGGTGTGATTGGCGAGGGGGCGTGTCCTGGGGCCGAGAAATGGACGCCAGCCGGTGGTCACGGTGATGGCAATGACCAGCAGCAGCACCAGCGTTATGATTGCGTAAAGAAGCCACCTGCCAAGCCGGCTCATTGCATGATCCCTCCAGCGAGCCGTGCAGAATACCAGAAGGTCCACGGAGATCGCCGCACGAGCTCGGAAGGAATTACACTGGAACGATGTCTTCCGATTCGCAAAACTCGCTGGCGCAAGCTTCGTCCGCCTATCTCCGCTCCGCCATGCATCAGCCGATCCGGTGGCATGAGTGGGGCGAGGAGGCGTTCGCCACAGCCAAGCGCGAGAACAAGCCGATGCTGCTGGACATCGGCGCGGTCTGGTGCCACTGGTGCCATGTGATGGATCGCGAGTCCTATGACGATCCGGAAGTCGCGCGGATGGTGAACGAAAGCTTCGTAGCCGTGAAGGTGGACCGTGACGAGCGTCCTGACATTGACAGCCGCTATCAGGCGGCGGTGAGCGCGATCAGCGGGCAGGGTGGATGGCCTTTAACCGCGTTTCTGACTCCCGATGGCAAGCCGTTCTACGGCGGAACGTACTTCCCTCCCGACGATCAGTGGGGACGTCCGGGCTTCAAGCGTGTGCTGGCATCGATCGCCAAGGCTTTTCACGAGAAGCACGCCGATGTCGCCCAGCAAGCGGAGATGGTGGAACAGGCGATCTCGCAAGCGGAATCGTTCAGGGGCAAAAGCGGAACATTTTCGCCACGCGTGACTGACGCCATTACGAAGTCGGCTCTCGGGATGTTCGACGCGCGCAACGGCGGCTTCGGACAGGCGCCAAAGTTTCCGCATCCCGCAACTCTTGATCTGCTGATCGAACGCTACGCCCGTAATGGAGACGAGCAGATCAAGAACGTATTCGTGACGACCCTTGAACACATGGCCAATGGAGGCATGTACGACCAGTTAGCCGGCGGATTTCACCGTTATTCGGTGGATGAGCGCTGGGTGGTACCGCACTTCGAAAAGATGTCGTACGACAACTCGGAGTTGCTGAAGAACTATGTCCACGCATATCAGGTGACAAGAAATGCGTTCTTCGCGGACGTGGCGCGCGACATCATTCGCTGGATGAACGAGTGGCTCAGCGATCGGGAACGGGGCGGATTTTACGCATCGCAGGATGCCGATTACTCGATGGATGACGATGGCGACTACTTCACCTGGACCGTCGAAGAAACGAAAGGCGTCCTGAGCGAAGAAGAAGCGACGGTGGCTTGCCTTCGTTACGACATCAACGAAGTCGGCGAGATGCACCACAACAGCGCGAAAAACGTACTGTACGTTCGCGCATCGATTGAAGAACTTGCCAGCCGATTGCAGATGTCGCCTGAGCGAGTGCGTGAAGTTCTCGAATCTGCAAAGAAGAAAATGTATGCGGCTCGACTACAGCGACCGACCCCCTACGTCGACAAGACGGTGTACGTGGGCTGGAACAGCTTGTGCGTGTCCGCGTACCTGGAAGCGGCGAAGGTTCTGAACCTCGAGGACGCCCGCCGCTTCGCCCTGCACACGCTGGACCGGGTTCTGGGCGAGGGATGGAATCCGGAGCGGGGGTTGCTGCACGTCATCGCGTATTCGGATCCGAAAGCGGCTCGTCGCGACGTAAATGGATTACTGGATGACTACGCATTCACGGCGGTGGCCTGCCTGGACGCGTATGAAACCACAGCCGACTTCAGCTATTTCAAATTCGCACGGAGCATTACCGATTTCATGATTGCCAGATTCTTCGATCCGTTGTCGGGTGGTTTTTTCGATACTGCGGTGGATGCAAATGATGGATCGCGAAGTCTGGGAGTACTTTCGGCCCGTCGCAAACCATTTCAGGATTCACCGACTCCGGCCGGCAATTCCATGGCTGCGATCGCACTGTCGCGGATGTACGGGTACACGAATGATACGAGCTATCGCGATAAGGCCGAACAAACCATGGAAGTATTCGCGGGGTCAGCCGAGCCGTTCGGAATCTTCGGAGCCACCTACGGAATTGCGGCAGTGCACTTCTCGCAGCCCCACACGCAGATCGTTGTGATCGGCGAGGATGCGAACGCGGAGGCTCTTCTCACGCAAGCGAAGTCCGGTTTCTTCTTTAACAAGACCGTGCTTCGTCTGAGTGAGAACGAAATCGTGCCGCAAAATCTTCCTCCCGCTTTGGCGGAAACCCTTCCGAACATGCCCACGCTTCGCAGCAGCGAAGCGACCGCCATCGTGTGTTCGAACTTCACCTGCCAACCGCCGATCCATGAGGCACAAAAGCTGGCGGAAACACTGCACGAAAGCATGATCGAATCTGCCGCTTAGGAATTGACGTTCACCACGGAGAACGTTTTCCGCGCAAAACTTTTTCCGCTCAAAAAGATGGCCGACGTGAGCGATGGACTCACGTCGGCCACAGATCTCAATTCGCAGTAAAGCGCGTTACCAGCAGGTTACTTTGGTGACCTTGCAGTTTTTTACTTTAAGCTGCAATTTGGTCCTTTACTGGGTGGGCACAGAGGTAGCGGTCCACCGTCCGGAGCGGGAACTCTAGGGGCGGCGGCTGCTACATATGTGCTCACAAGGGCTACCAACAGGAACAGCGCCCTGATCGCACGTTTCATTGGGTTCTCTCCTTGCGTGGAGGCCGCAGCGTCAACTGCGGCTTTTCACGCGCCCGAATTATACAGTCGCTCGTCAAGCCCCCTACAGAAAATTCCGTATTGCATTGTCCATTTCCTGCCCGGATGCGCATTCCAATCGTTTGATTTTTATCGTAAGTCAATTGTTTTCTGTTGCTTGCGGTTGGTCAACGAAGTTTCCCGTTGATAACAGCAAGTTCTGGAAAGTAGCCAACCTGCTTTACACCGGAGAGAGAGGGTACGGGAATTACTGGAGAAGGAATGGTTTGGTGGTTGATTTCCGCGCAATTGAAATCGATTGCATTTTTCAGGTGCGAAATTTACGAGAGAGCCAGGCTGCCCAACACCGAGGTGTTGTGTGGGGAAAGTTAAGACTTCGAGCCGGCTCGTAGCGGAGCGTAATCGATGCTGGCGGCGCGGGCACGGCTCTCCTCATAGGCGGAGGAAGCGTTTTGCGGTGCCGAAGGTTCGTTGGTGCGAGACAGGGCGCGGTCGACCATACTCTCGAACATCGGAATCAAAGAATCGGGCGCGACCGGATGTTGCAGATCGTTGAGCGATTGTTCCCAGCGCTGGGTACGAAGCATCGACGCGGACTGATTAAGAGCGGGGCTCTTCACAAACATGTAACCAAACCAGGTGAGGATTGCGATGTTATACGCAATCATGTTGGCGAAGTTGCTCATCACGGTATTATCGAAATGACTCTGCAACGCTACTAGCGATAATTCCACGCCGGCGAACGCGCCGAAACCAAGAGCAATGCCAAAACTCTTCTGTTGACGATTTACACCGAGGTAGCGCGAAAACACTAAAAGGAAAAGTACCAGGCCGCATTGCACCACGCGAACGCTGCGCTCAAGGGTCATGATGGCATTGACCACTGGTTCATCCGCCGCACCGGAGCGCGTTGATGCGGCCATCACACCTGCCACCATGAGCATGACCAGTCCAGCCCATTTGAACAGAACGGAACCCAAATCGCGCAAGGTGTGGTACGGACGAAAAACGTCAAGAAAGACTTCGCGGATGACCAGGAAACCCAGCATCACGCTGACCGCCTCTGCGATCCAATATGCCGTGAAGTAGATCCGATAAAACCGCGGATCCCGGAACGGAAACGTCACCGCGAAGACCAGAATCTGAAACGCGACGTAGGAGAAGAAAAACGGAAAGGAGCGATAGAGCTTCCGCCAAAGCATGATGCTCACTACCATCGACTGGAGCAGTGGATGGGCGAGCCATAAAGCGTTAAACGCGAGCTGTGTGTTCGGGCTCATTATGCGTCACGCTCGCCATTCGCCGATGGCAGGCGGTTAATTTACGACAAAAAGCACGGAAACATGGTCCTTTACAAAATCAACCTTAACAGGTTTGCTCGATGGATCAATGTACCAAAGTAACCCTTGGTAACTGTTACTTTTGTTTTCCTGGAAGTCGATGCGCACCAGACAGTTACAGAGACCAGATGGACCTAGGAACAAAATATTTGGCGCGTAGTAACCAAATGAATTCCCGCCGTTCAAGGCGTCGAGTGGATGTAAGCGCGCATCATGCGGACTTCGTAATCTTTCTCTGACAAGTCGTATTGAATCACATCCCGCAAAGAAACCATGCCCTTCAGTTGCTTGCCTTCGCAGATCGGGAGGTGGCGAAAGCCATGGCGCCGCATTAGAAAACGGCAGGTTTCCATATCCTCTTGCGGCGAGACGGTCAGGGGATCTTCCGTCATGACTTCCGCGATCTTGGTTTGCCGCGGATCCCGGCCCTCGACCACCACGCGTCGCATCAAGTCGCGCTCCGAGAACACGCCGACCAGTAGACCGTCGGAGAGCACCGGAACGGCTCCGATGTTGCGTTCCACCATGGCGCGGGCGACATCAAGGACGGTCTGCTCTACATCGGCGCGGTACGTGTCCTGGTTCTTAATGAGGTCGTAGATGCACGACAAGGGGCACCTCCATCGGCTCAAATTTTGGACGCTACGGAATGCTAAGTTGCCGGGCGGAGTATACGACCGAATCGTCCGCCCCCTGCAAGGAAATAACATGCGAACCGCAGGCTACAAATACAGGGATTGCCCTATATTTGGCCCAAAACAGCTGTCGGCCAGCGTGTTCGCACTGATAGACAGACTCGTAACATCGGGGATTCCTGTTGACTGGCCCGTTATCTGGAGCGAAGTAATTTGGCGGGAATGCGTGCGCGCTCGTCGGGAGCGGAGGGCCTGTCGTCATCAAGAAAAATCATGTACGACGTGTTCCAGAGGTTCGTGGGGATGGTTCCACGACGACGCGTCGTCAAAACGATGTTGTAGTGGCCTGAGGTGGGCAACTTCTCGATGACCGACTCCTCGGCCACGGGCTCGACCAGCGCGAGATAGGAGAGAAACTCATAAATGTCGGGATCGCCCTTGTATCCCTGAGAAACGAAGCTCACATCGGCATTTTCGTTGCTGAAGTGCCAACCCAGCGAGGCAGCCAGGCCCACGGCACGTTCGTACGCATCGGCGGAAAGTACCGAGGGGCCGGGATTGTCGAAGACCAGACGTAGTTTACGTTCGTCCTCCCGGCTGAACTCACGCACCTTCAGCGAACCCGATTTCGCGCTTGCCTTCCAATCCACGTGCCGCGCCGAGTCTTCCGGCATGTACTCGCGAATGCGATAGAGATCGTAGCCACGGCCGCGAACGAAGGTCTCGAATTCTCCGGTAATCATCGGCAGGATGTCGAGAAATTCGTCGGTTGCTTCAACGGCTGGATACACCAGCACGGTGCGGGCGAGAGGGACACGGCGAGTTTTCGTGAGGAAAGCGAACGGAAAGCGGGTGGCGAGACCAAAGCCTTCTTCGACATAACGCCCGCGTCGTTGAAAGCGTAGTTCAAGGTCGGCGGAGAGCTCGGCTTGCGCGGGAAGATAAGGGAAGTAGGCAAATCCCTCGAACAACCCGGGCATGCTTCCGTCGTTGACGATGCGTCGGACGCGACGGTCCGGCAGTCGCACCCATTGTTGCTCCGGCGGGCGCTTCGGCGGAAATCCGAAAACGGCGGGTTCCCACGACCATTTCTTCTGTGCCTTTTTCTTTCTTGAGGGCACGACGTGAATCGAGATTGAAGGCAGGCGGCGCCGGGGATTGTGCAGCAGAATTCGGCCCAGCACGGGCTTGCCCGCGAAGACGTGATCAGGCAGGCGGATGTCGAGTTCGAGATCGCGCAGAACGAGCGCCGATGCCAGCCCCGAAACTACCATCGCCGCGAGCATGGCGGCGACCACGATGTAGAGCAGGTTGTTCCCGGTATTGAGCGCCGCGATGCCAATAAGCAACGTACTGATCGCATATACGATGCCGACACTTGTGACTTCGTAGTCGATCGCATTGCGGAGGCGTTTCACGACTACTCGCCGTGCAAGATGAGGAACGGTGGTAAGTCCCACTAGCGTGGCGAGGATCAGCGCAGCCGAGGCCAGAATAAGTGTTGCCCAAACATTCCCGGATTCGCGCGAGACGGTAGAGAAAATCGCGGCGGCAAAGGCCAATGCCAACCCGAGCAGAGCCAGCAAGAACTTGAACCAGATGTCGACCGCTTCGAGGCGCAAGATCTCGCGAAGCCGCGAGAAAGGCGATCGGGAAAACGGGGTGCGAGAGTGTTCGGAATCGGCCATGAAA